>FWPV01006862.1_pt1 | contig 21287 bp, 22 predicted proteins | sample 2228371 | NCBI WGS metagenome assembly FWPV01 (sample SAMEA103939776, study PRJEB20133) | metagenome | reverse complement strand
AGCGGGCACCAGTTCATGCCTCGCCCGTTTTGGCGGAGTTGAATGGAGGACCCGGGATGGAGATGGTCATCGGCTCGCCGGAGGGAAGGCTGTACGCCTTCGACGGACGGGGACGGGCGATGCCCGGCTTTCCACTGACCGTGGGCGGAGCCGTCAACTCCACGGCGCTTCTCTGGGACATCGACGGCGACACCAGGACCAGCGAACTGTTGGTGGGAGGCGACGACGGGCTTCTCTATGCCTGGAGCCTGCCGGCAGGATTCAACCCCTCGGGCTGGCACCGCTTCCATGCCAATCCCAGCAACCAGGGCTGGGCGGCCGGATCCATTCCCCGAACCAGCCCGGAGACATATCTGGAGAATCTTTATGTCTATCCCAATCCTGTCAAAACGAGAGCCTCGGCTAAGATAAGGTTCCGGGCCGGAGGAGGCCGAGGCCATGTCAGAATTTTCAACCTGGGAGGCGATCTGGTGCAGGAGTTTTCCTTCGACATCAGCCCCTGTCCGGATAACGAAGTCGCCTGGGATGTGTCCCACCTGGCCAGCGGTGTCTACCTCATCCGGGTGGAGATCTCGGGCCGTGGCGGTTCCCAGGGTTCAACCTGCAAAGCGGCGGTGATAAAATGATGAAGAGAGCCAGTGCCCTGGCGCTGCTGGTTGTACTGAGCACAGCCATTGCCGCCCAGGACGGCGTCCCCAGGCCGTCTGACCTGTCGTCTGACAGCCTGATCGCATCGACAACGGGAGATAAGACGAAGGTGATGTCTCAAAAGGAGAAAGCATCGGCTCCCAGGAAATCCATTAAAAAGGCATTCTTCCTGTCTCTGCTGGTCCCCGGGGTCGGAGAGCACTATGTCGGCCAGAGGGGATACACCAAGGGTTTTCTGGCCAGCGAGGCCTTGATCTGGTCGTTCGCCCTATTGTCGCGCTATCAGGGCCGGCTGTGGAAGGACGATTACATCACCTTTGCCGCGGTCCATGCCGGGGCCAATCCCCAGCGACGGGACGACGGCTATTACAAGGATATCTATGAATGGCCCAATAGTTACTGGTACAACGAATATCAATGGGTGGAGGCCAGGGACCTCTATCCTGACGATCCGGCCGCCCAGGCAGCCTATGTAGCCGACCGGCTTTACTCTGAGGCCGATGCCTGGGAATGGCGTGATTACCAGGAGTGGGAACGGTTCCGCAGCCTCAGGGTCAAAAGCGAGAGCGCCTATCGCCGCTTCACCTATGCCGTCGGCGCCGTCCTTTTGAACCATGGCCTGTCGGCGGTCAATGCCGCCCGATTGGCCAAACGGTACAACCAGAAGCAAGTCAAGAGACGGCTCAGTTGGGACCTGGATCTCTGGCCCTGTCCGGACGGCCTGACCCTCAGAGTGAGGGGCGATTTCTAGATCGGATTTCGTCAGGGGTAAGGTATCCTTCTGCCTGGGGCCGAAGGATACCTTTGTTTTAAGATATAGGAACGCCAACAGGGAGCATCTATGATGAGCGTGGGCCGCAAGATAGAAATCCTAAGGCTTGTCTGGCTTTCGGTCGGATGGCCTCTATTTTTCTGTGCCTGCGCCTCGAGCGGAGGCGTAGAGAGGAGCCCGTCCGGCGCGATAGGGCAACAGGAGTTGTTGACCGGGCTGGAGCCCGGCCGCTTCACCGCCCTGTCCGGCTCCTGGGACGCCTCTCTTTTCCTCTACGATCAGGATAACAGGCGTCTCCTGGGCTTCCGTCCGGACGGCCGTCAGTTTCTGGAATTGAACCTAACCGCCTCGAGATATCATCTGTCGGGAGGGCCGATGCCGGGATTCATTCTGTTCGATCCTCTGGATCGGACTGCCGTCCGATATGATGACCGGGGCCAGAAGATCTGGAGCCAGGAGATCAAGGATCTGGACGTGGCCGCAGTTTATACGGCCGCCTCCCAGGAGGTGGTGCTCCTGGACGCCGATGGCGGCAGGCTGATCCTCTGCGACGGAAACCTGAGGAGGCGCCGCGCCTGGAGCCTCTTGGGGCGGGGACGGCCCCAGGCCGTGGCCGCGGATCTAGCGGGCAATATGGTGGTGGTGGCCTACCAGGGGGAGGGGCGCCTCGATACCTATTCGGCTTTCGGCCTGTTCTTGGGCCAAGCCGCGCTCGACATGGCCCGGGGGACACAGGTGCTGGCCTTTGACGGCCAGAGGCGCCTCTGGGCCGTGCTCAGAGATGGAGGACTGGCCGTGTTGAATTTCTCCGGCGATGCCTGGCATCAAGTGGCCGGCTGTCCCGGCGGCTTCAGGGCTATAGCCCCCGGCCGCTCGGGGAGCGTGCTGGGCCTGGACTCGGCCGGGGTGAAATCATTGAGACTAGAGTGATCAGATTTTTATCGATCATCTTTCTGCTGACCCTGGGCGCTCTGAATAGTCGGGGCCAAGGGATTACGCCCGACAGTTTGATTTTCACCGAAGCCGGCGTTTCCGAGTTCACCCTGGGGGACTTCTACATCTTAGCCGGCAGCGACCGCCTGGCTATGGCTGGTCGGGCTCTGGCTAGGGACCAGGATTATGCCATAGACTATCAGCATAACCGAATCCTTCTTTCCCGGCCCCTGGAGACGGGCGACACCCTATGGGCTTTTTTCCGACGGCTGCCGCTTAAGATGGCGCCCGCGGTCTGCTATCTGCCTCTGGCCACGGTCCCGGACGATAGCCAGCCGGCCGCCGCCGAGCCACCGAGGCCGGCCGGAGCGGCAGGGCTTGCCGAGACAGGGAGCGGCGTACGCATCGGCGGCAGCAAATCGCTTTCGGTGACGTTGGGCTCGGGCCGCGACCTCAATCTAGAGCAGAGTCTGCAGGTATCCATCGGCGGACAGTTGACGCCCGACATCGAGATAGACGCCTATCTCAGCGATCAAGAACTGCCGCTGTCGGCCGGCGGCAGCACCCAGGAATTATCGCAGTTGGACCGGATCTACCTCCGGGCCAGTGCCCGGGACTGGGTGGCCACCCTGGGCGACTATGATCTCAGCCTGAAGCGGTTCCGTTTGATATCCCTGGAGCGCCAGGCCAAGGGCGCCATGGTCCAGGGACAGTACCGGGGATGGCAGGCCGTCGGGGCCACGGCTCTGGCCAAAGGCAGAAAGGCGGTGATCTCATTCTCTGGACAGGACGGGGTCCAGGGGCCCTATCTGCTGCCGCCCAGCTCCGGGGAGCCGGCATCTCCGATCCTGCCCAACAGCGAACGGGTGTGGCTCGATGGCCAGCCGATGAAGCCCGGGGCCGACCATGATTACCTCATCGACTACCCGCAGGCGAGACTGACCTTTACTCCGCGCCGGCCCATTGACCAGGATTCCCGTATTACCGTGGAGTTCGAATACTCCCAGGAGTTCTATCGCCGCACCATGACCGCAGCCGAGGTTGTCTGGCGGCCTCCGGCCGGTCCCTGGCTGGGCCTGGGATATTTCAGCGAGGGAGATGATTCCGAGAGGCCTCTGGGACAGCCCTGGGACGAGACCCGGAGACAGCAGATAGCCCAGAGCGGCGACGACAGCCTGGCCCGGTGGGTGGACGGCGGCCTGCCCTCGGACAGCGGAGATTATATCAAGAGGGACTCTATCTATATTTATGTAGGGAAAGGAGGAGATTATAAGGTCACCTTCACCTGGGTGGGCGCCGGGGCCGGAGACTACCAATACCGGCCGTTGCTGGGGGCCTACGAATATGCCGGTCCGGGCCTGGGCGACTACGTCGCCAAGGTCAGGCTGCGCCCGCCCCAGCGGCAGAGGATGATGGCCGTGGGCGCCCGATGGGAATGGAGGGGTGGCGGGGCCGAGATCGAGGGTGATTTCTCGGACAACGATCTCAACCTGATGTCGGACTTAGGCGACGGGGACAACCGCAGTTCGGCCTGGAGCTATCAGATCGACTGGAGCCGGGACACCCTGGCTTTCGGCGGCTTCTCCATTTTCAGCCAGGCCATGAATATACCTTCCGGCTTCTGGACCGGGGCGGCGTCGGTTCCGCCGGATCTGGGCGGCCAGTGGGGGCTGGCCGGCTGGAGAGACCTGCGGCTGCCCGATCCCCTAAAAGGCCGGCGCTCATATTATCACCAAGGGGAATGTCGCCCTGCTAGGTTTGGCAGAGCCGGCGGCGGCTATGGTCTATTGCGTATGGGCGACAGCCTTTCGGCCCGCCTGGTCAAAGCCTGGACCACGGTCTATCCCTGGCCCTGGCTGTCGGCCGCCTATAACTATCGAATCGTACGCATTCTGGGGCCGTGGCTTCCAGGCGGCGAAGGCCAGGGCTGCAGGATAAACCATACTCTGGAGAAAAGGATCACCCTGGAATGGCTGCGCCTAGAATTGGGTGGCAGCCAGACCGACGACCGTGAGCCGGGGGCGATGCCTGTCGAGCGCCGCCGCCAGGAGCTTTGGTCCAGGACGGAAATCGGCCCAGAGCATCGACCTCTGGGGTTGGGCTATCGCCGCCAGGAGGAGCTCAGCCGGGATAGGGCAGGCTCTGTCTGGCAGGGTCTGTGGTACAGCGATAATTGGCAGAGCCAACTTAAGATTAGCCCGGGGACCTGGTGGGAGGCCGGCTGGGAGCACAGTACCCGCATTAAGAAGATACGCCCCGGTTTTGCCGGCGTCGGAAGCCGGTCCCATCTCGGCGTCATGAAGTTGGGGCTTAAACCCTGGCGACAGGCGGTGGTGCTGAACGCCGACTATACTCTCAATCTTACTCAGACACAGCTCAAGGCCGAGGAATATATACAGGTCCCCCCGGGCAGCGGCCAGTATAGTTACGATCCGGCCACCGGAAGGTTCTTCCCGGATACGGCCGGGAGTTTTATCCGCCGGGTGGTGGAACAAGGGCCGGCCAGTGGCCTTACCGAAGCCGGGCTGCGTCTCTCGGCCATGGTGGACCCTATGCTCTACCGTCCCTCGGGCTGGTGGTCAGGATGGAGAGCCGAGTTTTCCGGACAGGCGTCTATCTCCACCCGCCGGGCAGTGGACGGCCGGATGCTGGTCTTTGCTCCCAGCCGGCTGTGGGACCGAGAGGGGAACGCTGCCTCGGGTTTAGATTTGGCCAGCGATGTCTGGTATCGACGGGACATCTGGAGCCACCATCTGCGTCTCCGCTGGCGCCGCCAGGACGACAATCAGTTTGTCAATCGCCGCTATACCCGCCGTAGACAGGAGAGCCTCTTGGAATCCTCGGCCCAGCACCGGTCAGATCTGAGGTCTGCCGTCAGGGCCGAGGCAGGGCAGGAGGAGACGGAGACGGCTGAGTCGGGACGGGAGAGCCGGGGACGTTGGCTCAAAGCCGGCGGCGATGTGGTCTATCGTCTGCAGAGGGATCTCGACCTCAACCCTGGCTTGGAGGTTCAGCGGGAGAGGCTGGAGAGGTCATATTATCCCTTTTCCACTTTCATGGCCGAATTCTGGGAGTACACCATCCAGTTCGGAATTCAGAGGTTCTGGGGGCCGAACCGTTCTCTGCAAGCCCAGGCTGCGACCACCTACCGCGTCTGCGACCAGGCTCAGGACCGCCTGCCCTGGGAGCTTCAATATACCCGCCCTCTGGGCTGGGCTCAATTCTGGCGGCTGCAATACGATTACCGATTGGGCCGGAACCTGACGGCCGGCCTCAATTATGAAGGCCGCCGGGAGCCTGCTAAAAGCGTGGTCCACAATGGAAGGTTTGAAGTCCGGGCCTATTTCTGATGATAAGAGGCCTACTGTTTCTCTCCTTATTTGCTCTGGGCGCTGCGATCAGCCCGGGCCAAAATTTATCGGACCGACCACGGACCGACTCAATTCCCCCCACGCCGATAGCGGGCCGGGCTTACTTCCTGGGCAACCAGCACCTGTCTTCGGCCTATCTGGCCGACCGATTGTCCACCCGGCCCGGAGATCCTCTGGACAGTTTGGGGCTGGCTCGGGATCTGATGTCTTTGGCCCAGACTTACGCCGAGAACGGCTATCCTCATGCCAACATCTCTCTGTCCCGGCTGGAAATTGACTCCGGAGCCGTCGATCGATGGTTCTCTATAGAGGAGGGCCCCAGGGTCATCCTGGTCGGAACATACTTCCGGGGCAACCGGGCCACCCGGCCCCAGACCCTAATCCGGCTGGCCGGGCTTCTGTTGCCCCGGACCTTCAACAGCCGGGAGATCGAGGCTGTCGTCCGCCGGCTGTCCGAAAGCGGCCTGTTTCTCGAGCCGCCGTCCTATTGGCTGGAGGCCGTGCCGGGGAACCGTGGGTCTGAGGAGAGTATTGTTTTCCAGGTAAAGGAGAGGCCCTATCACCGTGTCTTCGGAGCCCTGGGCTATCAACAGTCACCGGAGCGCAGGACGGGTCGGATTGTGGGCGCCCTGAGCCTTTCCTTGGACAACATAGCGGGTACGGCCCGCTCCTTTCAATTCGACTGGAGCCGCCCCCGGCCAGAGAACAGCGCCCTGGTGATGCGCTATACCGAGCCCTGGATTTTGGGTTATCCTCTCTCCGGCCGGCTGGAGGGCGAGCACTGCATCGAGGACTCCAGTTTCGTCAGGTCCCGGATCAATCTGCTTCTGGCCTTATCCTGGGAGGGCCATTTGACCATGGGCGTCGGTGGCGGCTTGGAGAGGGTGGTGCCGGGTCAAGCCCGGTTGGTGGAGCAAAGCATGAAATACAGCCTGCTCTGGCATCTGGGCCTGGACTATGGTCTGAGGGGAACGGGACGGGACCACTTCTCTGCCGGGCTCAAGGTCGATTACGGAAGAAAGAGATATCGCCGTTCGCAAAAGGAAAATACGGTGGCCCGGCTCTGGCTCGACGGACAGGGGTCCAAAAGGCTGTGGCCTTTTATATCCTTTTCCCAGGGGGCTCATGCCCGAGCCGTGGTCAGCCATGAAAAACCAGTGCCCAGGCCGGAACAGTTCACTCTGGGAGGGGCGGGCAGCCTCAGGGGTTATTTCGAGGATCAGTTCATCGCCGACCAGGTGGCCTGGGAGAGATCCGAACTGCAGTTGATCGCCGACCGCCGACTGGCCTTCCATCTCTTCGGGGATGTCGGCTACTTCTGGGACGGGGCCCGGGGCTTGAGAGGTATCAAAGCCGGCTATGGAGGGGGCTTCCGGCTTTCCACCAATATCGGCCAGGTGCGGCTGGACTATGGATGGGGAGAGGGCGACGGGCTCTGGGACGGCAAAATCCATCTGATGGTGGACAGCCGGTTCTAAGGCGGGAAAGACATCGGCTGTCGACAGGCCTTCTGTTCCCGCCGATTGACATTAGGGAATATTTTTCAGTATAATGAAACTTCGTTTTTTGCGAGGGGCTATGATTTCACATTTATCCTGGGACAAACTTTTCGTCCGCCTGTTTCCCGAGGAGGATTTCTTCAGATCGTTGGAGGAGGCCTGCCGTCAGCACAAGGTCAAGACCGCAGTATTGGTGAGCGCCGTCGGCATGCTGTCCGATGTGGAACTTAAGGCCTTCATCGGCAACGGGCAATATTCGGTCTCCAGTTTTACCGAGCCCATGGAGTTGGTCTCGGCCACCGGGACGATCGCCCTTCAGCCTGACGGGACTTACGCCATTCATATCCATGCCTGCCTGGCCGACCACCGGGCCAACGCCTTCGGCGGGCATCTGGGGACGGGAAAGGTGAAGGTGACCAACGAGCTGGTGCTGCTGCTCTCCGATGCTCCCATAATCCGCCGCCAAGAGGAGACCGGGCTTATGGGGATGTTCTTCGAATAGGACGAGGATCTTTTTTATAAGGAACCCAGGAATCCAGAAGAAATATCTACTACTAACATAGTAATTGGCAGTAAGAGCATTTCATGCCTTCCTGCTTTTCTTATGAAAGGGAGAACCGGATGAAAATTTTCATTGACACCGCCAACGTGGCCGAGATACGCGAGGCCGCCTCCTGGGGCATCATCGACGGAGTGACCACCAATCCCAGCCTGATCGCCAGGGAGGGACGGGATTTCATCGAGGTGGTCAAGGAGATCTGCTCTATAGTGGATGGGCCCATCTCGGCCGAGGTGGTAAGCCAGGATGCCGCGGGCATGCTGAGAGAGGCCGAGCCCCTCTTGAAGATCCATAAGAACATCACCATCAAGATACCCATGACCACCGAAGGGCTGAAGGCGGTCAAGGCCCTGTCCCAGCGGGGCACCATGACCAACGTCACCCTCATCTTCTCGGCCAACCAGGCGTTGCTGGCGGCCAAAGCCGGGGCCACCTTCATCAGCCCGTTCGTAGGCCGGCTGGACGACATCTCGGAGGATGGCCTGGGCCTGATCGCCGACATCGTCCAGATCTACGGCAACTACGATATCAAAACCCAGGTGATCGTGGCCAGCGTCCGCAACCCCCTGCATGTGCTGGAATCGGCCCGCCTCGGAGCCCACATTGCCACCGTGCCCTTCGCCGTCCTCAAACAGCTCTTGCAGCATCCCCTGACCGATATCGGCATCAAGCGTTTTCTGGACGACTGGGCCAAGGTCAAGAGGTAGTGTTTCGCCCTCGATGTCTCCCATGGACTCCCGAGGCCGCGATCTGAACGGCCTGGCCCGACGCCTGCGGCGGCATATCATCGAGATGACCCATGCCGCCGGATCGGGACATCCTGGCGGATCGCTTTCGGCCGCCGAGATACTGGCCGTGCTCTACTTTCAGGTGATGCGGCACGATCCTCGTAACCCCGCCTGGGAGGAGCGTGATTTCTTCTTCCTCTCCAAAGGGCATGCCTGTCCAGTGCTCTATGCCGCCCTGGGCGAGGCCGGATATTTCGATCTATCCGAAATCAAAAAATTCCGTCGGCTGGGCTCCCTGCTGCAGGGCCATCCCCACCGTCTCAAGACGCCGGGCGTCGAGGCCTCCAGCGGCTCTCTGGGCCAGGGTCTCTCGCTGGCGGCCGGTGTGGCCCTGGGGCTGAAGATGGACGGAAGGCCCAACCGGGTCTATTGCCTTTTGGGCGACGGAGAACTCCAGGAGGGCCAGGTGTGGGAGGCGGCCATGTCCGCCGGCCACTACCGGCTGGACAACCTCTGCGCCATTGTCGATTACAACGGCCTGCAGATAGACGGCCAGGTGGAACAGGTGATGGGCCTGGCGCCGCTCTCCGAGAAATGGCGGGCCTTTCGCTGGAACGCCATGGAGGTGGACGGACACTCCACCATCGCCCTGAAGAATGCCTTCGGCCAGGCGGCCAATATCAGGGGCAAGCCTACAGTGCTTCTCGCCAGGACCATCAAGGGCAAGGGAGTGTCCTTTATGGAGAACCGGGCCGAGTGGCATGGGAAGGCTCCGAACCGTGAGGAGCACCAGAAAGCCCTTGACGAGTTAACCTAGGGCTTGTAACAACGTTAAACGTTCAACGTTCAACGTTATACGGAAATAGGATGGAAGCCCTCAACTGCATCATGACCCGGCGCAGCGTCCGGAAGTATAAGCCGGGAAGGATCCCGGAATCCAAGGTCCGAAAGATATTGGAGGCCGCCATGAACGCGCCCTCGGCCCGTAACCGACAGCCCTGGCAATTCGTGGTGGTGCGGCAGAGGGAGACCCTGCTCAAGTTGACCGATGTCCATCCCTACGCCCAGATGCTCCGAGAGGCGGATATGGCCGTGGTGGTCTGTGGAGACCTGAGAGATAGTCAAAATAAAGATTATTGGATCCAGGATTGTTCCGCGGCCACCCAGAACGCCCTGCTGGCAGCCCATGCTTTGGGCCTGGGCGCGGTCTGGCTGGGGGTCTATCCCCGCAGGGATAGAGTTAGTGGGGTCCAAAGGTTACTGCACCTGCCCCAGGACGTCGTCCCCCTGGCCATAATCTCACTGGGCCTGCCAGGCGAGCGCCCCGAGAAAGTGGTCAGATACGATAGCCATAAGGTGCATCAAGAACAATGGTGATATTTTTTTCGGCCAGGAATGGTCATTATCCCTCGTGGGTTCAGGAGATATGGTATGTCCCTTTATATATATAGAGGATTAGGCTTGAAACCCGGAAGAACAGTTCGGGATAAGATGTCGAATGGGCGAAACCAAACCTAGAAATAGAAAGTTTCAAAATCTTAGAGCCCGGCGACCCTCCTGGTTGGTGGAAGATCTCGATATCAAAACTATCGAGCAAAAGCCCACCCGCTTCGGCTACGCCGACGCGCTGATCAGGCTGGGGGAAACAAATCCCGATGTCGTGGTGCTGGACGCGGACCTGGCCAAGTCGACCTTGACCTCCAAGTTCGCCGAGAAGTTCCCTGACCGTTTCTTCGACTGCGGCATCGCCGAGCAGAACATGGTGGGCATGGCCGGCGGCCTGTCGTTAGCCGGCAAGATACCGTTCGTCAACACCTATGGCGTGTTTCTGGCGGGGCGGGCCTGGGATCAGATCAGGACCTCGGTCTGCTATGGAGATCTGAATGTCAAGATCATAGGCGCCCACGGCGGGCTCTCGGTAGGGCCTGACGGCGCCACCCACCAGGCTCTGGAGGAGATCGCCCTGATGCGGGTGCTGCCGGGCATGAAGGTGGTCGTGCCCTGCGATGCCAACGATGCCTACCGGGCTACTTTGGCGGCCGCCAGGGTTAAAGGACCGGTCTACATCAGGCTGGGCCGCGAGCCGACGCCGGTGATCACCTCTGCCAAGGCGCCTTTCAGATTAGGTCGGGGCGAGGTCTGCCGCCATGGGAAAGACGTGGCCATCTTCGCCTGCGGGCTGATGGTCTACCTGTCGCTTAGGGCTGCCGAGAAACTGGCGGCCAGGGGCGTATCGGCCAAGGTGGTCAACCTGCACACGGTCAAGCCGATAGACGAGGGGCTGATAGTCGAATCGGCCAGCGAGTGCCGGGCCGTGGTCACCGGCGAGGAGCACCAGGCCATGGCCGGGTTCGGCTCGGCCGTGGCCGAGGTGATAACCCAGCACTGCCCGGTGCCGGTGGAGATGGTGGGCGTCAGAGATAGTTTCGGAGAGTCGGGCCAGCCCTGGGAACTGCTGAAGAAATATCATCTGATGGACGACGACATCGTTAGGTCTGCATTGAAAGCCATTGATAGAAAGAAATAGGCCGATGAACTGGAAGATCTTCTTCGCCGCCTTCATCACCCTGCTCCTAGCCGAGCTGGGGGATAAGACCCAATTGGCCATCATCACCATGAGCGCCCAGAGCAAGGCCTGGTTCTCGGTTTTCCTGGGCGGGGGCCTGGCCCTGGTAATCGTGACCCTGGTGGGCGCCCTGTTCGGGGAGTTGATCACCAAGTTCGTTCCGGTGCACATCCTGCACTACATCGCCGGCGGCCTGTTCATCGTCATGGGCGTGCTGGCGATATTCGGAAAGTTGTAGATAAACCACAAAGACACGAAGGTCACCAAGAATTACCACTATTCTGTGTCTTGGTGCCTTGGTGGTGAAAGGATAGGCAACTATGAAATTCGCCGACCGCATGCAGAGGCTCAAGGTGGAGACAGCCTTCGAGATGATGGCCAAGGCCAGGAAATTGGAGGCCGAGGGCAAGAAGGTCATCCACCTGGAAATAGGGGAGCCGGACTTCGACACCCCCAAAAACATCAAGGAGGCGGCCAAGCGCGCCCTGGACGCCGGCCAGACCCACTACGGCCCATCGGCCGGACTGCCGGCCCACCGCCAGGCCATCGCCGAGTATTACTCAAAGCACATCGGCGTCAAGATCACGCCGGACATGGTGGTGGTGACCCCGGGCGCCAAGCCCATCATGTCCTTCGCCATTACCGCGCTTTTAAACGAGGGTGACGAGTGCATCGTGCCCGACCCGGGTTTTCCCATCTACCAGTCCATGGTCAAATTCAACGGGGCGGTGCCGGTACCGGTGTCCCTGCGCGAGGAGAACGACTTCCGCATGGACCTGGACGAATTACGCAAGAAGGTAAACAAGAATACCAAACTAATCATCATCAACTCGCCGCATAACCCCACCGGCGGCATCCTGACCAAGGAGGACCTAAGGGAGATCGCTGATATTGCGTCCTCTCACGATATCCCAGTCCTGAACGATGAGATCTACGACCGAATGATCTACCAAGGCAAGTTCGAGAGCATCGCCCAGTTCCCGGGCATGCTGGAGCGCACCGTCATCCTCAACGGCTACTCCAAAACCTATGCCATGACCGGCTGGCGGGTGGGCTACGGCATCATGCCCCCGGCCCTGGTGGAGCACATGTCCCAACTTATGACCAACATCAACTCCTGCACCTGCACCTTCGCCCAGCATGCCTGCATCGAGGCCCTGAAGGGGCCCCAGGACGAGGTGGATACCATGGTGGCCGAGTTCCGGAGGAGGAGGGATTTTATTGTTGACAGGATTAACAAGATTCCTAAATTGACCTGTAAAACGCCGGCGGGTGCGTTCTATGTGTTCGTCAACATCAAGAAGACCGGGATGGACTCCCGGCAGTTCACCGACTTCCTGCTCAACCAGTGCCAGGTCTGCGCCCTGGCCGGGGCCAACTTCGGGGCCCAGGGCGAGGGGTATGTCCGATTTTCCTATGCTAATACCATTGAGAATATTGCCGAGGCCTGCGATCGGATCGAGCGAGCGCTGAACTGAACTGCAAACCTGTCATCCCGAGGGCCTGTCCTGAGTATGACTTCGTGCAAGGCTCCCGAAGGAGCACTCCAGAGGATTGCAGGATGAGGCGATGCCCTGAGCCGAACATGCATAGCGGCTTTCGAAGGGGATGACGACAGGAAGACATAGCGTCACCCTTCAACCTGCAAGGTAGGCGGGCCATACTCAGGGTGACAGCGGGCAGCGAGTTTTACAGATCAGCATCACCCTTCAACTTGACAGGCACGATGCCATCCTCAGGGTGACAGGGTTAACTAAGTTTCATCCCGAGGTTTCTCCTCGCCCGACAGGTTGAGGGATGACGATGGGAACAAGTGTCACCCTTCAGCCAGTAGGGCAGGTAAGCAATCTCAGGGTGACAAGGTAGTGGGTCACCCACTTCGGGAAGCCAAGCAAGGAGCCAGGCTCAGTGCGTCGCCCTTCAACTTGACAGGCACGATGCCATCCTCAGGGTGACAGGGTAAACTAGAGCAAAGGCGCCAGCCTCAGTGCGGCGCTTCAACCTGCAAGGCAGGGAGCAAGGCTCAGGGTGACAGTAAACGAAGGAGAAAAGCCATGAAACCTGAAAACGCAGAGCCCAAAACCAAGGGCACCGGCATTTCTTGGCTGCGGGAGACGATCGAGGCCAAGGGGCCGGAAGCCGAGCAGGCCATGGCCCAGGCGCTTTCGCCCGAGGACTTCAAAACCTATCGCACCGCCATGCCCATCAGTTGGGTGACCGAGGAGGCCGCCTCCCGTATCTACCTGGCGGCCGGCAGGATCCTATTCCCCAACCACAAGAACTGCCTCTACGAGGTGGGGCGGGGCATGGCCAAGGCCAACATCACCGGCATCTATAGTTTTCTGGTCCAATTCGCCACCATACCCTTTCTGATGAAGCAGGCCTCCAGGCTCTGGCGCACCTATCACGACACAGGAGAACCGCAGGCCATCGAGGCCAAGGGGGAGAAGAGGGTATCCTTCATAGTGTCTGGGTTTCCGCAACTTCCGGCTGACATGCGCCAGGTACTGAGCGGCTATCTGTTCGGGCTGTCGGAGCTGGTGGGGGTCAAAAATGCTCTGGTGACTCTCAACGAGAGCGATCCCAATGCTTGGGTGTGGGATGTCACCTGGCAGTGACGTCTCACATATGCGAACTTTTACAGGAGGATTTTAAACGCATGGGCGAGAAGATCGAATTCATCAAGAACTATTCCGACCTCTCCACCGACAACGGATTCCAGTTCGAGTTCACCTGCAACCGCTGCGGCACCGGCTACCGCAGCACCTTCAAGGAGTACCTGCTGGGCAAGGCGTCCACCGCCCTCAACATAGCCGGAGGCCTCTTGGGCGGGGTGCTGGGACGGGCTGCCAGCGTCGGGCATCAGGTGAAGTCAGCCGCCTGGGAGAAGGCACACGACAAGGCCTTCGTCGAGGCCAGCAAGGAGATGAAACCGGAGTTCATCCAGTGTCCGCGCTGCTCCATCTGGGTGTGCCGCAAAGCCTGCTGGAACGACAAAAAAGGTCTATGCAAGCAGTGCGCCCCGGACCTGGGGGTGGAGATGGCGTCCGCCCAGGCCAGCCGGTCGGTCCAGGAGGTCTGGGCTCACGCCAAGATGGCCGAGGAGGACAAGAAATTGGGGGAGGAGAACTGGCGGAAGGGCATTCGGGCTACCTGCACCCAGTGCGAGAAGCCGCTGGCCAAGCCCTCAAAGTTCTGTCCGGAGTGCGGCGCTCCGATCCAAGCCGAACTCAAATGCGCCAAGTGCGGGGCCAAGATGGAGCCCGGCGCCAAGTTCTGCCCCGAATGCGGGGAGAAGGCGGGTTAACTCAAGGTTGCCGAGCGGAGTCGAGGCAACCGATCTTTGCCGGCCATCTCGGCTCCGCTCGATGTCCGGTTTGCCGATGAGAAACAAGCAAGACTATTTGACCTGGTTCAAGTACCTGGACGCCCGGCTGGCCAAGGGCCGTGGCGTCCATTCTCTCATTTCCAGCAATGTCAGCGAGCCTCTGGACTTGCTCGAGACCCATGTCAAGGCGCATTGGGGCGAACTGCTTCGCCTCCAGTCGCACAACAACGACTGGGGGCACCCGGTACTCAAGGAGCGGATCGCCGAACGCTACGGAGTCAGGCCGGGGAACATCCTGCTTAGCAACGGCTGCACCAATGCCACTTTTTTGGCAGTGGTCTCCCATGTCAAGAGGGGCGACGCCTTAATATGCGAGTCCCCGGCCTACCAGCCCATGTGGCGCAGCGCCGCCTATGTAGGGGCGAGGATAAAGTGGCTGAGACGGCGGCCGCCCGATTATGGGATAGATCCCGATGAACTGAAGCGATTAGTCGACAGCCGCACTAGCATGGTGGCCCTGACCAACCTGCACAATCCCAGCGGGGCCAGGCTGGGGGAGAGAGATCTTCTTCAGATCGCCGAGGCCGTACGACGCCGAAATAAGCGAACCCGCATCCTGGTGGACGAGGTCTTTCGGGATTTCGTGCCCGAAAGGCCGGCTTGCACCGTCGATCCCATATTCATATCGACCGGCAGCCTTTCCAAGGTATACGGCCTCAGCCATCTGGAATGCGGCTGGGCCATGGCGGACAGAAAGACCATCGATGGCATCTGGCCGTATTTCGTTATCTCGGACGTCAATGGCTCGCGCTATCTTGAGTCGCTATCGGCCGTGGTGTTCCAGCACCTCGATGAATACTTAAACCGCGCCAGGGCTCTGGTGGCTGAAAACCGTAGAACTCTTCGCCATGTAGTCCAGCCGCTTCTGGAAGAGGGCCTTTTAGATGGCGTTGTTCCGGAGCATGGCTGCATCTGGTTTCCGGGCCTGGTGGGAATAAAAGATGCCGGCAAGCTCTGCGAACATGCCGCCAGACGCCACCGGGTGTTTGTGGTGCCGGGGAAGTTCTTCGGAGATGGATCCAGGTTCCGGGTGGGTTTTGGAGGGGAGCCGGGTTCATTCGCTCCCGCGGCCAAGCGTCTGGCACAAGCTGTCGAAAGTTATATGAAAAGATCATGAAAACGTTGATTGTACTGCTTATATCTATTTGCCTATCTCCGGCCATGGCCGCGCCGGTCATCATCGCCGGAGGGACCGCCAACGACACCGAGGGCCGCATCATCGCCCTATCCGACGGCCGGCTGATGGCGGCCATAGCCCGTAACCCATATGGAAGCTGGACCTCCACCGATATCTACGTTTCTTTTTCCTCTGATGACAGCGCTACCTGGAGCGTACCGGTTCTGGCCATCGGGGGGACGGCCGACCAGGCCACCATCTCTGTCCTGCAGTTACCCGGGGACACTATTAGACTTTGGTATGCTTCGAATGCCACGGGGTACTACCGTATCCACACTGCCTACTCCATGGATGGGACGAATTGGACAACCGAGGGCCAGGTTTCCCTGGGCTGGGGATCCGCCGTCCCGTGCTACGACCCATGCGTGATACTGGAGCCGGACAGCTCGCTGACCATGATCTATCGTGGCGGCTCAGGGACGACCGCCGGCGCCTATGCGGCCCACCGGCCCAAAGGCGGTTCCTGGGATACCTTAATGAGGCCGGTTAACCTCAGGGCCTTCAGGCCGCGCCTCACCAGGCACCCGTACGGCACCTATTTGGCGGCCTTTCAGCGCCAGGGCGGAGGCTCTACCACCCAGATCGATGTCTTCGTGCGCCGCTCCGTGAACCTGACCAACTGGTCGGATTCAGTGAGGCTGACCACCAACCAGAATTCACACGATGCCAGCTGCCTGTAAGTCCCCGATAGCGGCTACATGGTCTACTATGCCAAATACCAGGCCGCTCCCTATGACGCCTATAACCTGTGCCGCCGGTGCTCGGCCGACGGCATCACCTGGCAACCAGAACAGCAGCTGACCTAAAACGGCGGCCTGCACCACAACACCCAGCTCTGCCTGCTTCTCTACGACGGGCGATTGGGGCTGGCCTGGGCCTATGCCAACGACTACGACAACGACGTCTTTTTCGACTCATCGCCACTGGCCGGCATCTCTTCCGAACCGCCAAGCCTGCTGGCCGGCAAGGTGCGCTTGCGAGTATACCCCAATCCTTGCTCCAGGGGAAAGCCGATTGTGCTGGAATGTGGCTCAGCCACGAGCGAGGCCAGCTTGTACGATGCCAGCGACAGGTGCCTCAGGAGGGTGACGTTGGGCCTGGGGCAAACAGCCCCGATGGCCACTGCCGGGCTTTCGCCAGGCGTCTACTTCGTGACCGTTGGCGGCAGACAGAGGGCCACGGCACGGCTGACCGTCCTCCCATAGATTCCCGGCAGGGCCATTGATTAATTCCCACTTTTTTGATACAATATTTGACTTTGAAGGAAACACGAAGGGAAAATGAAGAATTCGCTTGCTCTCGCTCTAAGCCTGCTGGCCATTATCGGCTGCACCGGCCAAAAAGCGCCGGAACAGGCGCAACAGACTGCCCCGCCGCCACCGGCTCCGACCGCTTTGGTGGCCTATGACGGCATCGGCATACGCAAACAGCCCTCGGACGACAAGACGCTCAAGGGCAACGTCTTCACATCGGTGGACCGGGGAGAGAAAGTCATCGTTCTGGGCGACACCACCGGCTGGACCAAGATAAAACTCTCCGACGACAAGGAGGGTTGGATCAAGACCGACATGATCCGGACCGGAGTGGAGAAGATGGCGGTGATGACCGAGGCGGTCCAGGTGTTCCTCAGGCCAGACATCTCCAGCCGGGGAGCGGTGGTGGACACGCCCTACGCCATGCCCGGTACCATCGTCTGGATATACAAGGAGAAAGACGGCTTCTACGAGTGCGAGTTCCTTCGCAATAAAAAGGGCTGGGTCAAAGTGGGGTCCCTGTCCGAGGATCCGGCCGATCTGGAGGCCGCCGTCCTATTGGAACAGGCCCGGAAATATATGAAGCGCGACCAGAGGGAGTTGGCCAACGGCTACTATCAGCAGATAGTCGATAAATATCCCACCACCAAAGTGGCCCAGTTGGTGCCTCTGGAGAGCGACCATGAGCCCAAAACCCAGGGCGAGTAATCCTTTGTAAAGGCACGGTAGGGCAAGGTGGTTCTTTTTTGATTTCGTTCTATGTATTTCGATTTTAGTGAGGTGGGGCTGTAGCTCAGTTGGTAGAGCGGCGCGTTCGCATCGCGTAGGTAGTGGGTTCGAATCCCATCAGCTCCACCAGTCTAAGGCTGGCATAGTAACTGAAATGAGAACCCAGAGCTGACGAAGTCAGCAGGGTTCTGCGCCGGCAGCAAGGCAGGGTGAGCCGGGCGACGGCGCATCCGCCGCAGGCGGAGAATCCCATCAGCTCCACCACTTCTCTGGCTACGGATTCATACGGATCTTATCTATCACATCTTAATAATTCAAGGAGACTGAAATGGCGCGCAGGGTTTACAATTTCTCGGCCGGGCCGGGTATGTTGCCCGAATCCGTCCTCAAGAAGGCCGCCGAGGAGATGCTGGACTACCAGGGCACCGGTATGTCGGTGATGGAGATGAGCCACCGCTCCAAGGTCTTTCAATCCATTATCGACGGGGCCGAGAAGGCGATCAGGGAACTTATGAACGTTCCGTCCAATTACAAAATCCTCTTCCTCCAGGGTGGGGCCTCCACCCAGTTCGCCATGGTGCCGTTGAACCTCCTGGTAAAATCCAACAAGGCTGACTATGTCAACACCGGCGAGTGGTCCACCAAGGCTATCAACGAGGCCAAGAGATATGGTGATATCAAAGTAGTGGCCTCCTCCGAGGACAAGGACTTCAATTATCTCCCCGAGCTCAAGCCCGAGGAGTTCCGGCCCGATGCCGACTACTTCCACATCACCAGCAACAATACCATCTTCGGTACCTCTTGGAAGACCTTCCCCGACACCAAGGGCGTGCCCCTGGTGTGCGATATGTCCTCGGACATCCTGTCCAAGCCGGTGGATGTCAGCAAATTCGCCCTGATCTACGCCGGGGCCCAGAAGAACATGGGGCCGGCCGGGGTGACCGTGGTCATCATCCGGGACGACATGATTGAGCGCTGCCGGCCTGAGACCCCGACCATGCTCAAGTATAAGACCCATGCCGACAACGGCTCCATGTTCAACACCCCGCCGTGCTATGCGATCTACATCGTCAAACTGGTCTGCGAGGATCTGCTGGCCAAGGGCGGCCTGCCCTACATCCAGAAGATCAACGAGCAGAAGGCAGCCCTGCTCTACGACTGTCTGGACAACTCCAAACTTTTCAAGTGCCATGTGACCAAGAAGGAGGACCGCTCCATCATGAACGTGCCCTTCCGCACCGGCAACGACGAGTTGGACAAGAAGTTCTTGGAGGAGGCCGCCAAGGAGGGCCTGGTCACTTTGAGCGGCCACCGTAAGACCGGCGGCATGCGGGCCAGCATCTACAACGCCATGCCCCTGGAGGGGGTGGAGAAGTTGGTGGACTTCATCAAGAGGTTCGAGCAGGCGAATTCGTAAGACTTCATGCCGCAACCCTCTCCTGGTAAATCAGGAGAGAGTTTTTTATTGACTTTTGGCATCTGCTCTTATATTATTTTACCAACCAAAAGGACGGTATTATAGAGTTGTCATACACCAGGCCGATGAGGGCTGTTTTCGGGCCGAAGTGCCGGCCATTCCCGGCTGCATGACCCAGGGCGAGACCATGCCGGAACTTTTACAGAACCTTTACGAAGCCGTGGAGGGCTGCCTGAGCGAGGATCTGAAGACTTTGACCCGTTGGGGCTGGGGACACAGTGCTGGATATCGCCGTCTGAATAACCGTTGAATTATCAGCGGATGCAAGGAAACGGCCTTCACGAAAGGACGCACAAATGACAAACAAGGAGTTGGAAGTAAAAATTGAAACCCTGCCTGACGAATTGAAACGTGAGGTGTGCGACTACATAGAGTATTTGTCCAATAAGTACCCTGCCGACGGCGGAAAGGCCGGCAAGTTTAACTACCGTTGGCAGAGCTGCCTGGCCGGGCTTAAGGCCACGTCGGTTGAATTGCAGCACCGGGCCGCAGGGTGGCGGTGATGTTTTTAGCGGACGCAAATATATTCCTGGAGATCCTGCTGGGCCAGGGTAAAAGCGGCGCTTGCAGGGAATTTTTGGACGGGAACTCCGGACAGATAGCGATTTCCCAATTTTTCGCTGCATTCCATAGGCGTCATTCTTTTCCGGAACGGGAAAAAGGCGGAATTCTCCTTGTTTTTGGAGGATGTCCTTCCTCATGTTATGTTGGCGAGCCTGCCCAAGGGCGATTACGGCAAGGCGGCCGAAGCCGGCATGGTTTATGAACTAGACTTTGACGATGCCTATCAATGCACGGTGGCCAAGCATTTCGGGTTTAAGCTGGTTACCATGGACAGGCATGCGGAAGAGATAGAGGTTGTTTTTATGTGATCTCAGGGTGGGGATGAAGATTGGCGGAGGAGGCAAGATAAGTCATGAAAGTGCAATTTACGCGGCCGGCTGCCTCTGTTCTAGGCCTTTGTCCGAAGAGCCTGGCGGTCTTTGTTTTGTGGCAGAGATGTTTTTTGGGCTATTCCCTATAGCACCTCTTCTTGAAGGAAGGGCCAGGGTCTGGGCCTTGGCAAGGTTTAACAAATGGGAACCTCTAAAAATTCAATTTTAGGAGATGGTCATGCTTCGACGGGGCTCAGCATGATCCGTAAATACAGCATTTTGTCATGTTGAGCGAGGCCGAAACATAGACAAAATGCGATATTTAGAGGTTCCCTATAGATATCACCTTGGGTCTGGATGTAAGCGGCTACGGCAAAGTGGCGGAAATAGCAAAGGGGCTGGGTTTTAAAGCCCTGCCCCAGGATCCGGAGAAGTTTGTTAAAGAGACTATGGTTCTGCCGCTGGTGGACGAGCCCAGCTCTATCCGAGTAGACCTTATCTTATCCTTTATCCACTACGAGAGGCAGGCTATAGACCGGGCCCGCCAGGTCGATATCAGCGGCATGAAGGTTAGTTTTGCCCAGCCCGAGGACGTGGTCATCCACAAGATATTCGTGGGCAGGCCGAGGGATCTTGAGGATGCCAGGATCATCCTCGTGAAGAATCCCGACATCGATGGAGAGTATATCAGGCGATGGCCTGCCGGGTTCGATGAGGCAATGTACGACAAGGATTTTTGGAAGGTGTTTATTGAACTCAAAGAATCATAACACGACGGATCTTTTTTCAGACAGACAGCCCGGCTGTGTGATTGAAGCAGATACTACCTCCTAACGAATTCATTTGAAATTACGAGGGGTTGCCATGAAGACGAAACTGAACATGATCTATTGGAAGGGCAAAAAATACTGGGCAGGAAAGCTTCTGGAACATCCAGAGATCATGAGCCAGGGCAAAACCCTTAAGGAACTTGAAGAAAACATGAGGGATGCCTACCAATTGATGATGATGGATGAGGTGCCTGCCCATCACACGATAAAGAAACTGGCCCTTTCAGTATGAAGCGCAAGGAGCTTATCAAAACTTTGTCCAGACTGGGATGCACCCTGATTCGCCGTGGTGGACGGCACGATCTGTTCAGGAACCCGGCCACCGGCAAACAACAGCCGGTACCCAGGCATACCGAAGATCGACGAACATTTGGCTAAACATATCATAAAAGAATTATCATAAATAAGGGTGACGAAGATGGTAAAAAAAGTACTATTAGCCACCGAGAAGCCAATCGACCCGTCAATTGCGGCGCACTCGA
>FWPV01003445.1_pt1 | contig 21288 bp, 20 predicted proteins | sample 2228371 | NCBI WGS metagenome assembly FWPV01 (sample SAMEA103939776, study PRJEB20133) | metagenome | reverse complement strand
CGGGTGTCGCGGATCTTGACGATGGCGAACTCGGAGACCACAAAGAAGGCGTTCACCAAGACCAGCAGGATGACGCCTATCACCTGGAGCACGGTGCTGCTCATCGCTGGCCCACCCGGATACCGGGCAGCAACAAAAAGTGCGGACTCTGGGAGTCTTCAGCTACGTCCATTTTTGCTACACATTAGAATAGCATAGGCGCGGAACCCGGCCTGGGCACACAGGTCCGGTGGGGTCGGTGCCCGGGCTCTATTCAGGCACCGGATCAGCCCCTGCTTTCTCCGGTGCCGCGGCTTTTCCTCGCAACTCTGCGAGCACTGGCTGCAGAATGGCGAAAGCCTCCTCGGCCGTCTCCACGTAAGAGAAGATCCCCAAGTCGTCTGGGTCGATGACGCCTTCCTCTACCATGGCCTGGAAGTCGATGATGCGCTCCCAGTAATCGCGGCCGAAAAGTAGGACCGGAAATGGTCTGATCTTATGAGTCTGGATGAGGGTAAGCACCTCGAACAGCTCGTCCAAAGTCCCGAAGCCACCGGGGAAGACGACCAAGGCCACCGCTCGCAGCAGGAAGTGCATCTTGCGGATGGCGAAGTAATGGAAGTTGAAGCACAGGTGGGGCGTTATGTAGCGATTGGGCCGTTGCTCGTGAGGGAGGACGATGTTGAGCCCGATGCTGTCAGCTTGGGCGTCATGGGCCCCTCGGTTAGCCGCCTCCATTATCCCGGGACCACCGCCGGTGACCACCACCACGCTCCCCGGAGAGTGCTGCAGGAGACACGCTTCTTCAGGAACCGCTTCCCGGTCGGCCTCCGAGATGTACCGGGCCAGCCTCCGCGCTTCCTCGTAGTAGCGGGACTTGGCAGCTAAGGCGAGCGCCGCCCGCAGGGAACGGGCGGCGCTCGGATCCTCGGGGCGGGCGGCGGCCGCTTCACGGGCCGCTGCCACCATGCCCTCCGCCTCCTCCGGGGCCGGGATGCGGGCGCTCCCGAACATCACCACGGTGGCCTTGATGCCTCGGTCCCGCATCAACAGGTCCGGCTTCAAGTACTCGAGCTGGAGGCGGGTGCCTCGCAGCTCGTCCCGCATCAAGAACTCAGGGTCCGCGTAGCTCAGCCGGTAGGCAGGGGAGCGCGTCTGTTCCGTGTCAGCGTCCAGGCTGGTGTGAAAGGTGTCCTCCTGGGCAGAGGGGAACGGCCGGACGGTCGCGTCGTTCTTCTTCGCACCCCTGTTCATCTCCACCTCCCGGTGGCCTGTCAGCCTCAGGCGGCGGCCACCTCGACTGCGCGTAGTCTCTTCAGCCCGGAATCAGAGTGTGCGCAGGTCCACCACCCGCTGAGCTTTGCCCTCGGTCCGTTCGATCGCCCCGGGCTCCTTGAAGGTGACCTCGACGCTGATACCGATGATGTCTTTGATGTTCTTCTGGATGGCGGATTTCAAAGCCACGATCTTCTCGTGCTCGGTGATGGTGGTGACGTCGTCCAGGGAAAGGATAGCCTGCGAGACCTCGTGATATAGGTCGGGCTTGATCTCCACCTGCACCTCGAGAGTGTCCATGGCACCCTTGCGGTCGACGATCAGCTTGTAGTGCGGCTCCACCTGCGGCGACATCAAGAGCACCGCTTCCACCTGGCTGGGGAAAACGTTGACACCGCGGATTATCAGCATGTCGTCGGTCCGCCCCGATACCCTGCCCATCCGGGTGTTGGTGCGTCCACACACGCAGGGCTCCACCCACAGCCGAGTGATGTCGCCGGTCCGGTAGCGGACCAGGGGGAAGGCTTCCTTGGTGAGAGTGGTGATGACCAGCTCCCCTGTCTCCCCCTCAGGCAAGACCTCCCCCGTCTCGGGATCGATGATCTCGGGCAGGAAGTGGTCGTCGTTCAGGTGCAGCCCGTCCTGCGCGTCCACGCACTCGCAGGAGACGCCCGGCCCGATGACCTCGCTCAGTCCGTAGATGTCGACCGCCTTGATGTTCCATTTGGCCTCGATGTCTCGCCGCATGGCTTCAGACCACGGTTCGGCTCCGAAGATGCCCACCTTGAGAGGCAGCTTGGTGACGTCAAGCCCGACCTGCTGCGCCACATCGTATAGGTAGAGCATGAAGCTTGGAGTGCAGCACATCATGGTAGTGCCGAAATCCTGCATCAGCATGAGCTGCCGTTGGGTGTTGCTGCCCGAAATAGGGATGACCGCAGCTCCCAGCAGCTCCGCCCCGTAGTGCATCCCCAGCCCACCGGTGAAGAGCCCGTAGCCATAGGCTACCTGCACGATGTCGTCAGCCGTCCCTCCTGCTCCCGCGATGGTGCGTGCGGCCACATTGGCCCAGATGGCGATATCGTTCTTGGTGTAGCCCACCGTAGTGGGTTTGCCTGTAGTGCCTGAGGAGGCGTGGATGCGGACCACTTCTCTCAAGGGGGTCGCGAAGAGTCCGAAGGGATAGTTGTCGCGCAGATGGTACTTGCGGGTGAAGGGAAGATGCGGCAGGTCTTGGAGACCGCGGACCTTCTCCGGCTTGAGGCCGGCTTCATCGAACAGCTTCTTGTAGAAGGGGACGCGCTCGTAGACTCGGTTCACCAAGGCGACCAAGCGCCGGCTCTGTAGCTCGGCGAGCTCGGCGCGGTCCATACATTCGTGTTCGCGGTCGAAGATCATCTGCTCGTTCCCCTCGGTTGCATTGTTTTGACTAGTCACGGGAAGGCCGCCTTGCGGCGGAGGCATTCCCGGCGGCATTGCTTGGTGCGGCAAGATGGTATAGGCCGGGGGCAGTCACGTCAACCGGCGGTCACGTCAGAAGCAAGCCCAGAGGGAGGCACCTTGTGGTCAGGCTAACACGGCGATCAAGAGCGCGGCGACGAACACCTCCCCCGCCAAGATAGCTACACCTGCTTGCCAGGCCCGCCGCTGGCCGAGGCCTCGGACCAGCAGCGAGCCCAGAGAGGCTCCGGCCATACCCGCAATGAAGGTCAGGGCAAGGAAGTAGAGCCCGATCAAGGCAGCTTGACCCGCCCCGGAATGCTCGAACGGAGCGCGGAGACCAGCCCAGACGCCGAGCACCAGCCCCAGTCCTGCCGCGAAGGCGAGTCCCCATCCCCACTCCGGCCGGGGCCGGCTGAGCAGATGAAACACCAGAGTCCCTATGACGGGTGCAAGGGCCCAGGGTGCGACCCAGGCGTCACTGGGACCGTGGGGTCGGGTAAGGAAGAAGACGAGCAAGGGGACCGCTACCGCGAGCAGACCCGCAGCGCAGGCGACCGTCGTGCGTATCAGACCTTGAACGCGGAGGGACATAGATCGTTCACCACGCAGTCCCCGCAGCGCGGGCGTTTGGCGTCGCAGACTGCCCGGCCGTGGTCTATCAGCAGGTACGTGAGCTGGAACCAGTCTTCACGAGGAACGATGGCCATCAGTTCGCGCTCGATCTTCTCGGCGTCCTTGGAGCGGACGAGGCCGAGTCGTTGGCTTAGGCGGCTCACGTGCGTGTCTACAGCTATGCCGGCGTCAGGGTCGCTCAGGTAGGCCTCGGGGTGGGCGTTGCCGAGGACGATGTTGGCGGTCTTGCGGGCCACGCCGGGCAAGGTGAGGAGTTCCCTGATCGAAGCCGGCACTTCACCTCCATAGTCGGCCAAGATCTTTTGGGCGGCAGCGATGATGTGCTTGGTCTTGTTGCGGAAGAAACCGGTGGGCCGGATGTCACGCTCGAACTCGGCTGGGTCGGCGGCGGCGTAGTCGGCGATAGTGGGATACTTCTTGAACAAACGGGCGGTCACTTCATTGACCTTCTTGTCGGTGCACTGAGCGGATAAGATGACGGCGACCAGCAACTCCCAATCGTTGCTGTAGTCGAGGACGATGCGGGCCCCGGGGTATTCGCGGCGAAGACGGGCGATTATCTCCCTGAGCCGGGCAGTCCGCGCCTCCTGAGTCTCGTCCGCCAAAGGCTCCCTCATCTCCCACCTACCGCACCGTGCAGAGTCAAGAACCACCGCAGTCGACCCCAGCCCGAATCCGGGACTGTCAACCAGGCACAAGCGAATAATAGAACACCAAGGGTGACCCGGTGAACCCCCGCTGCATTTTGTCTACAATGACTCGCGGAGTCTTCCCCCAGCAACCCAGCAGCTGGGGGCGGGCATGTGGAGACCCGACGACCAAGGGGGTTGTCTTGGACTTCTACCAGGGAAAGGTTCTCAGGGTCGATCTTGGCTCGGGCAAAGCAGAGGCCGAGCCCCTCAACCTGGAGTGGGCCGAACGCTACTTCGGAGGCAAGGGCCTTCTGCTCCGCTACCTGTGGGAGGAAGTGCCGCCCAAGGTCGACCCCTGGTCGCCGGAGAACCCGGTCATCCTTATGACGGGGCCGTTCGCCGGAACCAACGTGAGTACGGCCTCGCGTCTAGTAGTGGGGGCGAAGAGTCCCATCACGGGCATCCTTGACGACAGCTATGCGGGCGGCTCCTTTGCTCCCGAGATGAAGTTCGCCGGGTACGACGCCATCATCATCACCGGCAAAGCGGCGGAGCCGGTGGTGCTGTGGATCAAAGACGACAAGGTGGAGCTCCTCGCCGCCGCCGCCAAGTACTGGGGCCTCAAGACGTCCGACCTGGAGGAGGCCTTGCGTGACGACCTCGACGAAGAGGTCAAAGTGCTTTCCATAGGGCCGGCAGGTGAGAATCTGATTCCTTGGGCATGTCTCAGCACCGACCAATTCCACAAGGCCGGTCGCGGGGGCCACGGGGCTTTGTTCGGGGCCAAGAATCTGAAGGCGGTCGCTATCCGGGGCACGGGTTCAGTGAGTGTGGGCGACGCCCGTGCCTTCTTGGCTGACATGCGCCGCATCCACAAGGAATACGTGCTCACCCCCTTCAATCTGTGGGCGAACGAAGAGGGCACGCCCATCCTGGTCGACCCGGTCAACGGTGCCGGGGTGCTTCCCACCCGCAACTGGTCGGCCGGGTGGTTCGCCGGAGCCGCGGCCATCAATTCCGAGGCCTTGCTCAAAGTGAAGGTGGGTAACCGGGCCTGCTACCAGTGCGCCATCGGCTGCCGCCAGGTGCACGAGGCGGGTGGAGTTCGCGGCGAAGGCCCCGAGTACGAGACGATCGCTCTCTGCGGAGCCAACTGCGGGGTGGACGATCTGGAGGCCTTGCTCCGCTTCAACCGCGAGTGCGACGAGTGGGGCTTGGACACCATCTCTTGTGGAGCAGTGGTCGCTCTGGCCATGGACATGACTGAGCGGGGCGTCGCTGATTTCGGTCTGCGTTTCGGGCCGAGTGCGGCTTACCTGGCTGCGCCGGGCCTTATCGCCCGGCGGGAGGGCATCGGGGCGGAGCTCGCCGTAGGCGCGCGGGCGCTGGCGGCCAGGTACGGTGTCCCCGAGCTGGCGATGGAGGTCAAGAATCTGGAGCTCCCTGGATACGATCCCCGCGGGGCTTTCGGGATGAGCATAGCCTACGCCACCTCCGACCGGGGTGGTTGTCACATGCGGGCCTACCCCATCGCCGACGAGGTGCTCGAAGGTACCCGGCCTCCGGACACACTGGAGGGCAAAGCCGCGCAGATCATCAGAGGCAACGTGGACAACGGCTTCATCGGCCAGAACTTCAGCTCCATCAAGTTCAGCGGCATCTTCTGCGATTTCTGGGCGGTGACTCCCGGGCAGCTCGCGCAGATGTTCAAGCATGTGTGGAAGCGGGAGTTCAGCGAAGACGAGATCATGCTCATGGGGGAGCGTATCTGGAATCTGGGGCGCCTCTTCAACCTGCGGGAAGGAGTGGAGCCCGACGCCCTGCCCCGCAAGCTATACGCAGAGGAAGGGGCGTTCCCGGAAGGTCCTTCCGCGGGCAAGGCCATAGGCGAGGAAGCTTTCTGGGCGGCTCTTAGAGAGTACTACGAGCTCCGAGGCTGGGACGAGCGCGGCGTGCCGACGGAGGCCAAGCTGGCTGAGCTTGGTGTGGACGTGCGTCTGTAAACAGCCGGGGTGCGCTGGCGGCAGAGAAAGGAATCCTGATGCCACACGTCATGGTGAACAACAAGAAGTGCACCGGCTGCCACATGTGCGAGTTGGCCTGCTCTGCCTGGCATGAGGGGGTCTATCGGCCTTCGGTGGCTCGTCTTGCGATCGAGGTCAACCCCAGCATGGCGAGAGTGCGGGGCCGGACTTGTCTGCAGACTGCCTGTGCCAAGTGCGAGGAAGTCTGTCCCACCGGAGCCATCAAGCGAGAAGAGATCTTGGTGAAAGCCGAGGGGCTGGAGCCGGTGGCCGGATGGGTGCTTCGAGTGCACGAGGAGCTCTGTGACGACTGCGGGCTCTGCTATGAGGTCTGCCCTCAGGAGGTCATCCGCGAACATCCGGTACGCAAGGTGGCCTTCAAATGCGATCTCTGCGACGGTGACCCGCAGTGCGTGGCCTTCTGCCAGAACCCCAATGTCCTTGCCGTGGACGTCCGTCAGAGCAAGGTGGAGAAGGTCGGTACGCCGACCTGACTTTGGAGATGGCAAAGGCGCTGATAAGGCTACCGGCTGGTCTCGCGGGAGCAGAGGGACCTACCGTGATGGAGTGTGAGGGCCGCGACGTCGCCGAGGCTCTGGCGGACTGTGTGGCCCGTGAGCCGCGTCTGCGGGCACGCATCTTCCGCGAGGATGGCAGTGTCTGGGTGGGGGTGTTCGTCAACGGCCGTAATGTCCGGCAGGGCGAGGGCCTAGCCACGTTGCTGAAAGACGGAGACGAGATCCGACTGCTTCCCCCGATAGGGGGCGGGTAGTCTTCCTCCGCTCGACTTTCCTCTTTTCCTGCCCCTTGGCTGGGGTTGTTCACTTTGGCCAGGTATGCCCTGCTACAATCGGGGCGGCAGATCGCGGGGCGACAAGGCGCGGATTCGCGAGGGCGGACTCGCAGGTCGCGGAAAGGAAAGGGCGGCCGGCGCCTGCAGCTCGGGCGGGTCACAGCTGCCTGGGTGTCGCGCGAGCGGCTAGATTGTCGTGAGTGTTCAGGGGTGGTGAGGATCGACAGAGAGGCGGAACAGCTTTCTTCTCGACGCCTGGTAGTAGGGATCTCTGGGGCGTCCGGGATCATCTACGGGGTGCGTCTGCTGGAGGCCTTACGCGACCTGCAGGTGGAGACACACCTGGTCCTGAGCACGGCGGCGCGACGCATGGCTCGGGCCGAGACGGGGCTGACTCCGGAGAGTATTGAGAGCCTTGCGGCCTACGTGCACGCCAACGACGATCTGGCTGCTCCCATCTCCTCCGGTTCATTTCGCACGTTGGGCATGGTGGTAGCTCCCTGTTCGATCAAGAGTCTTTCGGCCATCGCTAACAGTTACAACGACACGCTGTTGGCACGGGCGGCCGACGTGACCCTCAAGGAACGGCGTAGGCTGGTCCTGGTCGTGCGGGAGACCCCTCTACATCTGGGGCATCTGCGGCTGATGGCCCAGGCCGCTGAGTATGGTGCGGTCATCCTGCCGCCGATGCCGGCCTTTTACCATCAGCCGCAAACGATCAGGGACCTGGTAGACCAGACCGTGGGTAAAGTCCTCGATCAGTTCGGCTTGGAAAACGATCTGTTCAAACGCTGGCAGGGTGAGTGTGGTCTCGGAGACGACGGCGGCACGTGATCTAAGAGGGCGGGTGACCCTCTATCTGCGCTCGCACCACACGATGACAGTAGCTACAGTGGGTCCGGTACCCGGCGAACCGGGGCCGGGCAGGAGTCTCCCTCACGCGGCTACGGTCTTCTACGCTGTGGATGATGATCTGCGGCTGATCTTTCTAAGCAAACCGACCAGCACTCATGGTCTTCATATCGGGGTGGAAGCGCCGGTGGCGGTGACCGTGGCCGCTCATTATGACGACTGGCAGCTGATACAGGGTGTGCAGCTGTGGGGGGTGGCGCGGCTGCTACGAGGCAAGGAGAAGGCGGCAGCCCTGGCCGTCTATCTGCGCAGGTTTCCTTTCGTGCGTGAGCTGATGAAACAGTCGCAACTGGGGGGCCTGTTCCGAGAGATCGGAGTCTATCGCGTCGATTCACAGAGGGTGGCCCTCACCGACAATAGTACGGGGGTTTTTGGCCGCCAGGTGCTGGAACTGGTGGTACAGTAGGGCGCGTGGAAAGCAGACGGGCGCAAAGGGAAGAATATCTGCGGCGGCGGCGCGAGCGCCGCCGTCGCCTCACGTTGAGGTGGTTCGTCTTGCTCGGCTGCATCGTCGTCCTGGTGTTCGCCGTCCTGATCCTGACCGACAGTTGCGAAGCCTCTCGGCGCACCCCGACCGGGGCTCTGGGGCCGACCTACGGGTTGCAGATGGAAGTCAGGCCGGGGGAGGTCAGCCTGTGACCCTGGCCGGCGGGACCAGAGCGGCGAAGTTCTGGTCTGATCCACCCCTCATACCACGGCCGGGAGGCTGGCCCCCCGTTCCCGCTGCCGAGATCGAGGAGCGCATAGGCCGTTTTCAAGTGAGCCTGACTGAGGCCGGCATCGACGTAGCCATCCTCGTGCAGAACTCCGACCTGTTCTACTTCACGGGCACCATCCAACAAGGTCAGCTGGTCATTCCCGCGAGCGGGGAACCGGTCTACCTGGTGCGCAAGGACCTTGCTCGGGCCCGGCGCGAGTCACCTCTCCCGAATCTGCAGTCCATCGAGAGTCTCCGGGAGCTGCCGGCGGCACTTGGCAGGATGGGGGTATCACCTACGGCGGTGGTAGGTATGGAGTTGGATGTCATCCCGGTGGCCGTTTTCCGCCGTTACGAGTCGCTTTTTCGGCAGGGCGAGGTCAGAGATTGCTCCCCTCTCATCCGCCAACTCCGGGCTGTGAAGTCCTCCTACGAGCTGGCGCTTATCAGCGAAGCCGCCCAGATAGTCGATCTGGGGGTGCGGGCTGCCGTGGACGCCCTTCGCGAGGGCATGACCGAACTCGAACTCAGTGCCCGGGTGGAAGCGGCTATGCGGGTGGCCGGCCAAGGGATCGTGCGCTTCCGGGCCTTCAACGAGGAGCTGCCTTTTGGCAATGTATCGGCGGGGGCGAGCGCCGCCATGCCAGGCTTCTCCGGAATGCCTTTGACAGCGGCCGGCCCTTCGGCGGCCACGGGCCAGAGCGCCGGCTGGCATCGTATCCAGCGCGGCGAGCCGGTGGTGGTCGACATGGTGGGTTGTGCCGGCGGGTACCTGGCTGATCAGACGCGCATACTTTGTCTCGGTTCTCTACCCGAGGACATGGCCGAGGGCTACCGCCTGTGTTTGGAAGTCCAGGAACGGGTAAGGGATGCGGCGAAACCCGGGGTGGCCTGCGGTGACCTCTACAAGCTGGCAGTCGATCAGATGGCCGAGCGTCTGCAGGCGAGCGGTCTTCAGGCCACTTTCATGGGAGCTCCCAACAACGAGGTGCCTTACATCGGACACGGACTGGGGGTGGAGCTGGACGAGCTACCCGTTCTGGCCCGGGGTTTCAAGTCGTTGCTCCAACGTGACCAGGTGATCGCCTGCGAGCCGAAGCTGATTTTTCCTCTGCGCGGGGTGGTCGGTATCGAGAATACCTGGCGGGTGGCCGAGACCGGGCTGCTGCGTCTCACCGTGAGCCCGGAAGCGGTGCTTGAAGTCTAAAACCAAGAATTCTGGTCTCATGAGACAGGCGCCTTCCGCCGATATTCAGAGCGGAGGCCATGAATACTTACAGGACTAGAATATGCCCCGGTTGTGGACGGCTCGTAGTGCTCCCTGTCGGGCACGGAGCGGAGGGCGACGTTCCCGAGCAATGCCGCTTGGATGCGCTCGCCCAATCTCTGTGCGGCTGCTGGGTCGATGACCTGTCCGACTCGCGGCTGCGCGATTTACTGCACGCCATTCTTTCCCCGAACGGCGATTCTTGTCATAGCCAGTTGGCTGCGGGAGGAGAGAAGTAAGGGCGCTGGGTAGGCTCTCCGCCGGTTGTAGGCTCTCCGCCGGTTTCTAGAGCCCGAACTCTTCCCAGGGCCGTGTGTTCATCACGTCCGCAGCTGTCAACCACCCCCGGCGGGCTTCCCCGATGGCCCAGTCCAAGTTGTCGAAATCCTGGGGAGAGTGAGCGTCGCTGGCGATGACCAAGCGCGCACCCAAGGCCACGGCCCGTCGGGCAGCCGGTGCGGTCAGGTCGAGCCGGTCGGGTGAACCGTTTATCTCCAGGAAGGTGCCGGTCTCTGCGGCCGCTTTGGCTAGGGCTTCCACGTCGACCGCGTAGGGGTCACGACGTCCCAGAAGGCGTCCGCTCGGATGCGCTATGGAGCGCACGAAAGGATTACGCATGGCCCCGACCAGTCGCTCCATGATCTGCGCCGGGGACTGACTGAACCCCGAGTGGATGCTGGCCGTCACGAAGTCGAGCTCGGCCAGGACGTCGTCGGGCAGATCCAGGCGACCGTCGGCCAAGATGTCCACCTCGACTCCGCACAGCAGGCGGATGCCGTCCAACCGCTCGTCCAGGGCGCGGATGGCCGCCATCTGAGCGCGCAGACGGTCGGGGTTCAAACCCCCTGTCATGGCCAAGGACTGCGAGTGGTCGCAGAAGCAGATGTACTCGAGCCCCCGCTCCCGAGCGGCCAAAGCCATCTGCTCCAGACTGGCGCGGCCGTCGGTCCAGTCCGAATGCACGTGGAGGTCTCCCCGCAGGTCGGACAGCTCTATGAGAGGGGGGAGCTCTCCCCGCTCTGCGGCCTCGATCTCACCCTGGTTCTCGCGCAGCTCGGGCGGTATGAAGCTGAGCCCCACTAACTCGTAGACCTCGGTCTCGGTAGCACAGGGAATGAGCCGGCCCGACTCGAGGTGCTCGACGTGGTACTCGCTGATCTTGTAGCCGCGGCGCTGAGCGTGAGCGCGCAGGGCCACGTTGTGGTCCGCGCTGCCGGTGAAATGCTGCAGGAGGTTGCCGTAGGACGGGGGCGGGACGACCCGCAGATCGAGCCCCAGCCCGGAATGGGTGGTGGCGGCCAGTTTGGTATCACCCTGGGCCTCAACCCGGGCCAGCTCAGGGTGGGTGGCAAAGGCCGCCATGACCGCAGCAGGCTCTGCGGACGCGACCACCAGGTCGATGTCGCGCACAGTGGCGCGGCAACGCCGTAGGCTCCCGGCATAGTCGGCCGCGACCACCTGGGGCAGAGCCCGTAGAGCTTCGACCAGCCGAACGGCCTGGGGCTCGACCACAGCCCGCAGCCGACGTCCCTGCTCGGGTCCGGCGGTGCGGGCCGCCAGGGCTTCAAGGGCGCGCAGAAGGTTGGCCTCGGTCTTCTCGCCCATCCCCGGCAGCCCCCGCAGCCGGCCCTCTCGGGCGGCGCGTTCAAGGTCGCGCAGGTCGCCGACGCCGGCTTTCTCCCAGACCAGTCGTGTCTTTCTGGGTCCCATCCCCGGAAGGCGCATTACCCCGAGCAGTCCCTCGGGATAGCGTTGACGCAGGCGCTCAAGCAACCCGATGCTGCCAGTAGTGACATATTCAAGGGTCTTGGCCTCGATGGTTTCGCCCACGCCGGGAAGGGTGCGTAACTCCCCCCGCAGGGCTAGCTCGGCGACCGACACCGGATACTCCCGGAACAAGGCCGCGGCCTTCTCATACGCGAGTATCCGATAGAGGGACTCCCCGTCCAGAGCCAAGTAGTCGGCGATGGCCTGAAGGACCTCCGCCAGCTCGGCATTGTTAGGCAGAGGCTGGTCTACCGGTGAGCGTGCACTGCTGTCAGCGACCATGGCGTTTCTGTCTCCGGGTGGAGAATCGGCCAGACAAGCTCTGGGAACCGGGCAGGGACCGGCTGCTGGCGGTGATCTCGAAACAGGAATGAATGCGGCGGTTACGGGCGAAATCCGGCGGGATGGTTCTCGCGGTGATATCGCGCACGCTGAATTCTTCCGCGACAGCGGGATCCAGCCTGAAGCGGCGGAAGTTGGTAGAGAAGATGAGAAGGCCCCCGGGGGCCAGGAGTCTCATGACCGCGCGGATAAGCTTCGCATGATCGCGCTGAATATCGAGGGTGCCTCGCATGCTCTTGGAGTTCGAGAAGGTCGGGGGGTCCAGGAAGATCAGGTCATAGGAAGCCTGTAGAGGGGGCGCATGAGGGGCGCTGAGACGCGGGCTGTCCGGTTCTGCCTCCGCTCTCAGGTCCACCCCCAGCCAGGCGAGCACGTCGGCTCTTATCAGGGTATGGCGCGGCGGCGTGAAGCCGTTCTGCTCCAGGTTCCGGCGAGCCCACTCGAGATACGTCGGGGACAGATCGACTGAGGTAGTGGAAACCGCACCTCCTGCAGCCGCGTAGACTGTGGCCGCGCCGGTGTAGGCGAAAAGGTTGAGGAAGCGGCGCCCGGCCGCCAGCTCTCGCAGCAGGTAACGGATAGGCCGGTGGTCCAGGAACAGGCCGGTGTCCAAGTAGTCGGTGAGATTGACAAGAAAACGGAGACCGCCTTCGCTCACCTCGAGGAACCGATTCCGTGTCTCGAGTCTTTGATACTGCCGCGTGCCGCGTTGCCGGCTGCGCACCTTGACGACGACATGTTCGCGAGGGATACCGAGCACTTGCGGGACGGTCTCCACCACCTGGCTGAGGCGTCTGCGAGCCTTGACGGCGTCGATCTCGGGAGGGGGAGCGTACTCTTGCACGTGTGCCCAGTCGCCGTAAAGGTCGATGGCGACCGCGTATTCAGGAAGGTCGGCATCGTAAAGTCTATAGCAGGAGACGGCCTCTCGCCTCGCCCAGCGGGAGAGGTGCCTGAAGTTCTTCTGCAGGCGGTTGGCGAACATGACCGCGCCGGGGTCGCTGGTCACCTGCGCCGTCGGGCGGGGTCCGATATGGCATAGGAGCAGCCGGGCTTCCAGCGGCCCGTTGTAGAACGTGTTGCGTCGGTGAGCTCGTAGCCCGAGATGAGCGCTGAGGTCGGGGTTGGCGGTGAGAATGGCAGCTTCCCAGCCCGCGAAATGCTCCTTCAGTCGGCGGCCCAGGGTCTCATAAAGCGGAACCAACTCGACCAGCCCCCCGAGTCGCTTGCCGTACGGAGGGTTGGTGACCACGAGGCCGTGGGGGGCGGCCGCCGGCTCCGCCCGAGCGGCGGCCGCCCCGGAAGTGTCCGCCCTGGAAGCAGCCGCTCCGGCAGTGTCCGCCCCGCGTGGCAAGGAATTGGTGGGTCCCTGCAGCTCCCCCAGCCCTCGCAGGTCCTCTAGACGCCGTCTTTGCAGGGTCACGTACTGAGAAAGACCGGCCTGCGCGGCATTGGCTCTTGCTGCAGCTAGGGCCCGTTCGTCGGCGTCATAACCTACCAGGGCAGGCAGCCGGCCCAACCCTGTCTCTCGGCGCTCCTCGGCCTCTCTCAGGAGAGTGTGCCAGGAAACGCCGTCCAGACCGCGCCACCCCAGGAATCCCCAGTAGTCGCGAAACAGACCGGGAGCGACGTCCGCCGCCATCAGCGCGCCCTCAAGCAGGAAGGTTCCCGATCCGCACATGGGGTCCAGGAGCGGCCCGCCGCTTGCGGCGACTGCCGGCCAACCGGCCCGCAGCAACACCGCGGCTGCCAGGTTCTCCTTGAGCGGGGCCTCGCCCCCCGCGACTCGGTATCCCCTCTTGTGAAGACTCTCTCCAGAAAGGTCCAGGCTCACGATCGCCTCGACCTGTCCGCTGTCTGTCCTAGGCACTTCTGGCAACCTGGTTGCCTGGGCAGCGCGACGCTGTTCCAGGTCGACAAGCGGCCTTAGGTGGACTCCGATGCGTACAGCGGGCCGGACAATGTCCACGGTAGGTCGCCGTCCCCCGGGAGTACGCAGACGGTCCACCACCGCGTCCTTCACCCGTTGCTCGGCAAAATGGGTGTTGAGACGAGCAAGGGGGCCGCGTTCGACGGCGGAAGTGACTGTCACCGCCAAGGTACCCTCCGGAGCCAGATGTTCCGCCCATTCCAGGGCGAACACTCCTTCGTAGAGGTCTTCAGTGTCACGGATGACAAGGTGGGCCAGACTCAAGAACACGCGGCTTGCCACTCGTGACCATAGACATACCCGGAGGCCGGCCTCCAGCGGTCCGGTAAAGGCCACCCCGCCACGAGTCTCGGCGACAGCAGATATCCCCTGGGCCCGTATCTCGTCCGCAAGGAGCGACTCTGTGTTACGAGGACAGGTGGCGAAGAATTCGTACTGCTGAGGGGTTACAGCTGTGCTCGGCATGGCAGCACAGAGTATAGCCCCCGCGCGCTGGCGAGCCTGTCAAGAGCACCGCACACGACAGCCACTGCCCCCGACAGGGGCAGCGCCCGGCCTCCCTGTCCGCCTTCCTCTCAGGTCCGATCGCCAGCGCTCAGGGTATCCGCAAGATCAGAGGTGCAATGGGGGCAACGGACTGCCGCCAGCGGGATGCTGCTGAAGCAGAACGGGCAATCCTTGGTGGTGACCGCCTCCTCTTTCGGACGCTGGGTCTTCATGTAGGCCTTCATCAGGACGAAGAGGACCAAAGCCACGATGATGAACGTGACGATGGCATTGATGAAGATCCCGTAGTTGATGGTGACCGCCCCTGCTTCTTTGGCAGCCTGCACCGTGTTGTACGGGCCGGCAGGGTTACCTTCCTTTATGACGGCGAACAGGCTGCTGAAGTCCATGTCACCCAGGGCCAGACCTACTGCGGGCATGATGATGTCGTTGACCAAGGAGGTGACCACCGCCGCGAAGGTGACGCCCATGATGAAAGCGACTGCCAGCTGCAGTAGGTTACCCCGGTCGATGAAAGCTTTGAATTCTTTCCACATGTGAGTCTCCCTCCCGGACCAAGACGCTTACACAGACCCCGCTGCAGCCTCTTTCCACTGGGGGATCCAGACCAAGGCCACCAAGTCCACGCTGATGTCGCTCTTGCGAGGCCGCAGCACCACCTTGTCCAAGACCTCGGCGGCTGGGTCCACCTGCGCACCAAGGGCGTCCAACTCGGCCCGGAACTCGGCCTCCAAGTCAGCCCTCTCTCTTCTCACTCGTTCCAGCGTCTGTTCGGCCCGTCTGACGTCCGCCCCCTCATCAAGCGAACGGGTGATGTCCCGCATGGCGGTGGTACCGCGGCCGAGAGTGGTCGCGCTGACAGCCTTGCGTCCGAGGAAAGCGCCCAGCAACGTGGCGCCGATCGAGATGGCGGTCTGCGTCTTGCGACTCTTAGCCTGCTCTGCCTCTCTCTCCACGGCTTGACGGGCGCGGAGCTCTTGCCGCTCCAGGGCCAGGAACCGCGGCGCATACTTTTTGCGCAGGCGGTCGCTCAGCTCATCGCGCTTCTCCCGGGCGGCGAGCTGCAGCCGGCCGCGGAACTCGCCCTCGCTTTCTCCCGGCAACGACGTGGCCTTGAAGCCGGGGCTATGCAGAAGCTCCAAGGTCTGGGTCCGATATACCCAGGCGGCGAACTCTGACTTCCAACTGCGGTACGACGAGAGTTTCTGCATGACGGGTGGGACCGGAGCGAAAGCCGCTCCCGGAAGGCCTTGGCGTTCAAGGTCCTCGAGGGGAAGGTCGAGAACGGCGGCGGTGTCCCAGTCCAGGGTCAGCGCGGTCTCCGGCATCTCCGCGATGCGGCTGACCTTCACGGTGGCGGTCGGCCCCATGCCTGGCGCCACGAAACGGGCCGTGGCCGACGCCAGCACCCCTGGCCTGTAGATCAGCCCGGAGCTCGGGCCGCTCGCTCCTCGCAAGGGGAGGAAGTATTGGGGTATCTCAAGGGGGAGCGGAGGAGGCGCGGTTGCCGTCCCGGTCGGGACTACCGCTCCTACCGGGGGGGTGGCGACTGCTGGCGCTGCTTGGGTCGCGGCTGTGGCGACTGCCATCGCCGCTTCGGTAGCAGCGGTCGGGCCCGCTGGCTGGGGCCTGCGGGGATCCATCAGGGTCTTGATCTGCACTCGGGTAAGGGGACCGGCCAGGTAGGAAAGGGTCCAGCGGGTGTGGAAGGTGGTAGGAGCGTCCTCATGCACGTTGTACAGCAGGAAGACCCTTTTGCCGAGCCCGGCCAGCACCTCCCCCATCTCACGGCGGTCGAAGAGGGTTTCTTGTCCTGCCGCCGCTCCCTCCAGACCCTCGAGCAGGCGGTCCTTGTCGCGTTCAGTCTGTAGGCGGCCTATGAACCAGGTGCCTGCATTGGCCAGGCCCCTGTAGTCGAGGTCGACCGGGTTCTGGGTGGCAAGTACCACCCCTATACCATAGGCTCGGGCCTGCTTGAGCAGGGTAAGAAGCGGCTTTTTCGAGGGTGGCTCCGCGACCGGCGGGAAGAACCCGAAGATCTCGTCCATGTAAACGATGGCTCGCAGACTGCCAGTGCCCGGTTGACCTCGCATCCAGCCCAATATCTCGTGCAGCAGGAGTGATACGAAGAACATGCGCTCTTGGTCGGAGAGATGAGTGATGGAGAAGATGGAGACGCGCGGTCGTCCCTCAGGCGTATAGAGCATGCGGCCGATGTCCAAGGCTTCCCCCTCAAGCCAGGTCTGGAAGGCCGGCGCCGCGAGCAGACCGTTCAATGATGCGGCCAGGCTGAAGCGGTCCCTGGCCGGGTAGAAAGCCTCCAGGTCGAGGACACCCACTTTGCCGAAGGGCGGCTCCTGGATCTTCCCGATGAGGCTGGCGAGGTCGAGATCATGCCCGGCCACCCAAGCGTCGCGGAAGAGGGTGGAAAGAAGGATGTGTTCGCGGCTGCGCAGAGGATCCCCGGTGATTCCCACCAGTCCAAGCAGTGCGGTGACAGTCGTGTTTATGCGGTCATGGAGCGCTTCCTCGTCGGCGCGTTCAAGAGGAGGGGGAGCGGCGAATGACTTGAGGATGCTGACGGGAAGCCCGGAGGTCGAACCGGGCGTGTAGATGACAAAGTCGGCGGCGTTCTTGAGTCGAGCTATGCGCGAACCATCCTGGCCCCACTCAGCCAGGCCTTTGCGCCAGAGCTCAGCCTGTTCCCGGGCGAAGTCGGCTCGAGACAGCCCTTTGCGGGCCGCTTCCTCTTCGCTTACCCACGGTTCGAAGTCCTCGGGCTTAAGGTCGGGAAACGTGAGGAGTAGATTGCCCAGGTCGCCCTTGGGGTCGATCACCAGCGCAGGGATATTGTCTAGGGCCGCCTCCTCCAGGATGCCGATGCAGAGGCCGGTCTTGCCGCTGCCGGTCATGCCTACGCAGACCGCGTGGGTCACCAAGTCGCGGGAGTCGTAGAGCAGAGGGCCTCCCGTGGTCTTGGTATCTAGACGGTACTCCCGGCCAAGATAGAAGGTGCCAAGCTTCTCGAAGTCTTCCATGGTCGACTACCTCTGAGGCAGCGCATCCGGGACGTCAAGGTCTACAATATGACCGCCAGGCGATTTCCACAAGCGGGCTGTGACCGTTTAGGGTACTTTCCGGCCTGGGTACCTAGCCTTTGCTTGCAGTATCACCGCAGGTCGTACTTTCCAACGGACCGACAGGATCGAAAGGGGAGACGATGGCCGACAAGAAGGTCGTACGCTCCGGAAGACAGCGTCCTCTCACCCCCACTCAGAAGATGGAAGCGGCGCTGTCTGATCCAGGGACGATGAATGTGGCTGAGGCTGCCCATGACAAGGGCAAGTCGGCCCTGGTCGACAAGTTCCGGGAGCGTGAGGAGCGGTGGCGTCGTGAGCAGGCGCTCCACGAGCAGCAAGCCTCCCAGAGCGCAGAGCGACCGCAGCCTCTGAGACCGGAGGGAGAAGAGCAGCCAGAACCGTCCGGTGAGGAGGAAGGCGGTAAGCCATGATCGAGAGTGCTGCCGTGGCCTGGGAGCGGCTCAAGAACCTGGCGGGATTCAAAGGGGAAAGAGACGCCATCCTGACGGCGACCCTTTCCACCAGTCGTTTGGATGATTGGCGTCAATACGCCCCGACCTTTCTAAAGAGCGAGTTCAACACCTTCGTGAAGACGCGAGGACTCTCCAAGGAGCAGCGGCACGGTCTGGAACAGGACCTCGATTACGTCTTGGACGTGATCAAGTACGAGGTCACGCCCCAGACCCAAGGGCTGGCAGTGTTCGTTGACGGTCAAGCCGGGCTTTACGAGCGCATCGAGTTGCCGTTCCGCCTGCTCAACCGTCTGGTGATCGAGCCGGCGCCCTACATCCGGCCGGTGGTCCACGCTCTTTCCTTGGTGGAGCCTTTTGTCGTGGCCCGGGTAAGCCGAGATGAGTCCAGCCTTTATCTGGTGGACGAGTGGGGTGTACCGCAGGCGGAGGATGAGCTCACCGGACCGTGGCTGCGCAGCAGTGACCGCGAGACTGGGGAGCTTTCGATCAAGCAGTACTATGCGGCTGCTCGGCAGGACACTTTGGTCGAACTCCACTACAAGGAAGTGGGAACGGCCTTAGCCAAGATGCTGGAGTCCTCGGGGGCGCGCCGGGTGGTCCTGTGCGCTCAACATGACATCGCCACCGCGTTCAAGCGGGTGCTTCCTTCTGCCATAGCCGCCAAGGTCGCGGCGGAGATAACCTTCGATGCTGCTGAGACCCCCGCCCAGATGCTGGAGCGGGCTCGTCAGGCCGCGCTGGCGGCACGACAACAGGAGATAGACGCTCTGGCCGTCCGCATCAAGGAGGGCCTGGGGGCCGGCGGGCGGGGTGTGGCTGGTTTCGACGGCGTCCTCAGTGCTTTGGGCCGACATCAGGTCCAGACCCTGCTGGTGGACAGGAACTACCGACCCCCTGGTTGGCGGTGCAGGCAGTGCACTTGGGCGGGGCTTGCCGAGCTGGAGAGATGCCCGGTCTGTGCGGGAGAGCTTGTCGCGGTAGGAGACGCGGTCGGAGAGCTGGTCCGCTTGGCGCTGCTACAGAACGGGCAAGTAGAGGTCGGCGAGAACGTGCCCCTTCTCGCGGAGTTGGGTGGGGTCGGCGCCGTGCTACGCTACTCCTAGCGGCGTTCGGGCCCTCGACCGTGACCCGCTGGGAGCTAAATCGTGTGGGAGGTGCGGTGCCACGAGCTTCAGTCCGGCTGGTCCGACTATTCCCTGTTGCCCTGTCTGCCGGACCGCTCTGCTCGGTCAGGGTGAGGTAGCGGTCTTGCTCTGCACCACCTGCGGTCAGGGCTATGAGGTGACCGCAGACGGTCTTGCCTCACTCTGGCCGCTTCGGGCTTCGGTGACGACCGAGTTGGCGGTGGCGGGAGCCGTGACGTATCTGGCCGTGTGGCGGCTGGAGACTTCTGTGTCCCCTGGTCGTGGTGCTTCCGCAGGACCAGCGACCGAGTCGCTTTGGGAGAAGGTCGTGCGGGCTGCGTCACCGGGACCGGCCTATCTGTATGTGCCGGCTTTCTCTGAGCGGCGCTACGTTGTCCAGCGCCTGGGCAGTAGTCTCACTCGGATCCAACCGGTGCTGGAACTCACCAGAGGAGTCTCGACCGCCTCGGCCTGGGAACCCGCCTTGCTTATCCGTACGATCACCCTGGTCGGCGCCCGAGCCGACGAGCATTCGCAGGAGCAACAGGAAGAGGGGGAGACTCCTGATCTGGGTCTGTTGTCCCCCGTGGTCCTGGGACGCCAAGCCGCACGTACTCTTGCCCACTATGTGTACCAGGCCGTGGACTCACCTGAAGCCCGTGAATTACGGCCTGTCGACTATGAGCTTGTGGTGGCGGCGGAGGACCTCGTTTTCCTGCCGGCGGTGTGGGATCCCCGATACGTGCACGAGGCTAACTGGCGACTGCTGTTACGGGAGTTCGACGGTCTGGTAGCGTAGTGACGAAAGAAAGGGGCAGACGTGGCTGGGATTGACGATCGGATCGAAGAGAGCAAGAACTGGTTCGAGAGGGTGGTCGAGCATGTGCCCGGCTACCGGGGCTACAAGAAGAAGGAGCTGCGTCGGGAGGCCGACAAGACCCAGCGATTGTTCGTAGCCGAGCGGCTCGACGCAGTCCGGGTCGGCCTTGACGACCTCAAACTGGACCTGGTGAACCGCGGGGACCTGGAGACCCTGGGTTACGTCGATGTGGTCATCCGCAAACTGCGGACCGTGGCTGACCGCATACGTTATGCTGACTATGGCTATGCGGGGCTGTTTGATGCGCACAAGGTCGACGAAGGGGTGCTCGAGCGTCTCTATGAGTTCGACCGCGGTCTGGAGAGCGCGGTGAGTGAGCTCGACACCTTGAAGGGCGCGCTTTCCGCGGACAGCCCTTCGCTCAGAAGCGACCTCAAGCTTCTGGAAGACAAGATCGAGGCTTTGGGAGAACAGTTCGCACAGCGCGAAAACCTCATCACCGGGGCAGGGAGGTAAGCCATGGCCCTTATGGACCTTATCGAGTTCGTCGACGAGCAAGGGGCCGAGATGGTCCACCGGATCCCTGAGCGGGGTTCGGGTGAGTTCAAGGTGGGGTCGCAACTCATCGTGCGGGAGAACCAGTGGGCGGTGTTCTTTCGGGACGGCAAGGCGTACGACGTCTTTGGTCCAGGCCGGCACACCTTGGCCACGCAGAACATCCCCCTGTTGACCGCGGCTCTTACCACGCCGCTCTTCGGGGACACGCCTTTCCGCTGCGAAGTCTATTTCGTGAGTCAGCGGGTCTTCACCGAACTGAAATGGGGCACGGCGGAGCCCATCCTCTTCCGGGACTCCGAGTTCAAGATGATCCGCCTGCGTTCCAACGGCATCTACAGTTTCCAGATCACCGACCCCAAGCTCTTCGTGGTCAAGATCGTGGGGACGCGGGGGATCTTCACCAACTACCAGATCGAGGATTTCCTGCGGGGCATCATCATCGGCCGGCTGGCCGACATCCTGGGCGAAACCCTCGACTCTGTGCTCGATCTTCCCCGTTACTTCGATGAGTTGGGTGCCGGGCTCAAGGCGCGGATCAAAGATGACTTCGCGCAGTACGGCTTGGCGATGGTCGACTTCGTGATCAACGCCATCACCCCGCCGGAAGACGTGCAGAGGCGCATCGACGAGCGTTCGGGCATGGAGGCCATCGGCGGCATGGACCGCTACTTCCAGTACAAAGCTGCGCAGGCCATCGGCGATCTGGCCCGGGGAGGAGCCGGCGGAGGAGCCGAGGCCGGAGACAGCACCATCGGCACCGCGGCGGCAGCTGGTCTGGGTCTAGGCACGGGGGCCGGGTTAGGCATGATGATCCCCGGGATGTTGCAGCAGGCCATGGCAAGCGGAGCCCAGCCCAAAGTGCGTTGTCCCAACTGCCGGAGCGACATACCTTTCGGCAGCAAGTTCTGCCCTGAGTGTGGCGCTAATCTGGCGGCCACGGTGACCTGTCCCGAGTGTGGGGCTACCCTTCCCGCTTCGTCGAAGTTCTGCCCCAACTGTGGACACCGCATGGGGGCGGCTCCGGCTGGCGAA
>FWPV01006857.1_pt1 | contig 21289 bp, 16 predicted proteins | sample 2228371 | NCBI WGS metagenome assembly FWPV01 (sample SAMEA103939776, study PRJEB20133) | metagenome | reverse complement strand
GCTACGCTTGCTCGGGCTCGGCGGGTCGGTTCAGACGGTGGTAGAGCGGACGCAGCGCCGGGTACAGACGCTGGAAGGCGGGATAGAGGTCGCGGTAGATGGCCGGAGGCGGGGAAGTCGGCTGCACGACGCTCCCGGCGGGGATGACGGCGCGGGTGGCCTCGATCGAGGGGTAGATCCCCAACCCGACGGCGGCGATCAAGGCCGCGCCGATGGCCCCGGCATCCTGCGGGTTGGGCACGACCTCGAGGGTGCGCTGCGTGACATCGGCGACGATGCGCACCCAGGGCTGCCCCCGCGCACCGCCGCCGATCAGGCGCAGCGTCCCTGGGCGGAAGTGATACAGCTCGTCCATCGAGTCGAGGATCCAGCGCAGGTTGAAGGCGGTGCCCTCGTAGATGGCGCGAACGAGCTGCGGGCGCGTGTGATTGGCTCCCAGGTTGACAAACCCGGCGCGCAGCTGCTCGTCGGCGATCGGCGAGCGCTCGCCATACATCCAAGGCATGAAGAGCAGGCCGCCGGCACCGGGCTCCGTGGAGGCCACCTCCTCGTCCATCTGGGCGAACACGGCCGCGCCCGGGCCCGAGCCGTAGAGGGCGCGCGCAGCCCAGTTCAGACACTCGCCGCACGTCTCCATCTCGCCCAGCAGCAGGTACTTGTCGCGATCGGCGGACTGCAGGGTGACCAGACCGCGGCGGCCGGTGACGCGGCGACGGGTGACGATGCCGACGAAGGCCGAGGTCCCCAGGCACAGATGGCCCTCCCCCTCGCCCACCGCGCCCGAACCGACCGCCGCCGACATCGCGTCGCCTGCCCCGCCGAAGACCGGAGTGCCTTCCAGCAAGCCGAGCTGCCCCGCCGCCGCAGCCGTCAGCCCACCGACGCGCTCGCACGACTGCACCAGCGGTGGGAACTTCGCCGGGTCCAGCCCGAACAGCCGCATCAGCCCGGTGTCCCAGGTCTTCGTCTTCATGTTGAACAGGCCGGTGACGCAGGCCGAGGTCCACTCGTAGGCCAGCGAGCCGGTGGCCCGGCACAGCACGTAGCCGCTGGCGTCGACGAAGGCCGAGGCGCGTCGGTAGAGGTCGGGCTGGTTCTTACGCAGCCAGAGGTACTTGGGCAGGAGATCCTTGCCGGTGAGGGCGACTCCCACGAGCATGGCGAAGATGGTCGCTCCTCCCAGCTTGCGCATCACCTGGTGGGCCTCCTCGACGGCCCGGCCGTCCAGCCAGCTGATGCAGCGGGCAATGGGCTCACCCCGCGCATCCACCGGGATCAAGTTGACCATTTGTGTGGAGAAGGCCAGTCCCAGGACGTCGGCGGGCCGCACGCCGGCGCTGTCCAGCACCTGCCGCGTCGTCTGGGCGACGGCCCGCCACCAGTCGCTCGGATCCTGCTCTGCCCACAGGCGGCGGGGGTAGTGGGTGGGATAGGGGGCGAAGGCTTTGGCGACCACCTGGCCCTCGCGGCTGACGAGGGCGGCCTTGGTGCCGCCGGTGCCCACGTCGTAGGCGAGCAAGTACGGCATGCGGGCTTCCTTTCCTTGTCCCGGCGGGGCAGCCCGGGCGGTGATGCCCCGGCGCCCCAATTCTAGTAGAATCCGGTCGCACTGTGCAACTGTCCGATGCCTCCGCCCGACGAGGACTGCGGCATGCCCACCCCCGACTACCACCTCGACCTCGACCGCTCCCGCCCGGAGACGCTGCGCGCCCAGGCGGCCCGCGCCATCGCCCTCGCCATCCGCCGCCAGCGGCCGGGCTTCCGCCGCGGCGACCTGCTCACCCTCCAGGCGCTGGCTGCCGCCAACCCCATCCACCGCAACACGCTGCGCCATGCGGTGAGCGACCTGGTGCTGCAGGGCTATCTGCGGCGCCTGCCCAACCGCGGCTTCGAGGTCCTCAACCATGCTCCGGCGCGCCCGGCGCAGCTGAGCCGCCACGTGCTTTCGCTCAGCGATCTCGCCAGCCGCAGCGGGCTGCTGAGCCGCTCCGTTGTCCTGCCTTCCGAAACGGGGATACGCGCGGCGCGCCAGCTCAGCGGGCCCCTGGCGCGCGTGCGCCGCGAGCTCGCACTGTCTTCGGAAGAGAAGGTCGCTGTCCTGACGAGGCGGCGCGAGGTGCGCCGTCCGCCCGGCCGCACCTGGTACCTGGCCGCCCTCGAGCAGTCGGTCCTCCCCCTGCGCCACGCACCGGACGTGCTCGAGGTCGCGCTCGACCACATCCAGCGAGAGGGCGAGTTCTCCCTCTACCGCTACCTGCGCCGTGCCTACCCCAAGGACGACTTCTTCAAGGCCCTGTACGAGATCTCCCTCACTCCGCTCCCGGCCCCGCTGGCGCCACACTGGGACTCACCCTGGCCGCCGCTGAGTGTGGTCAACGTCACCTTCGCCGCCGCCGGCGCTATCGAGTGGACCCACACGTGGTTCGACAGCCGGCGTGCCGTGCTCCTCGCCGGCTCGCTCGAGGTGAGGGTGATCTAGCGCGCTCTCTGGCGTCAGGGATAGAAGTCGTTCAACTGCGCCGCCGGCAGCGTGATGCAGCCTTCCTCGCGGTCGCCCACCTGCGACGTCCGCTCCGGCCTGCACGCCACCAGGTAGGCCGTGTAGGCCGCGACCAGCGCGTCGAGCTCATCGTGGGCCAACAGGCCGCGCAGCGGCAGCTCGCCGCTCAGGAGATGATGGCGCGTGATCTCCTCCAGCGCCTTGAGCGGATCGGGGATGTCCAGCCCCTCACGGTAGAGGACCAGCTGGCGCTGCAGCCGGCCTTCCAGCGTCTGCTTCAGAAACGGCCTGCGCCCAAGCATCACGGCAAAGCAGGCATGCGGATGCACTTCGAGCATCACCCGCGACCCGATCGCCTCCCCCGGCTGGTAGAAGCGAAACCCCATCGACGCCAGATGCCGGTACAGCGTGAAGCCTGTGCGCATCCAGCGCGGCGCCCGCGCCTCGTCCGCGGGGGTGCTGTAGAGGCGAATGTTGCGGCGCCGCAGCTCGTATTCGCAGACCTTCCACCGCCCCCAGGTGCTCGAATGAGGGTCCAGGTTGAAGCGGCGGCGGACCTCGGGCCGGAGCATCAACCCGCGGTTGGGGGACTGCGGCGCGTCGACGGCCACCACCGCCCGCTCCTGCTCCGAGACGAAGGCCAGGGCCTGTTCCACGTCCCCTTGGCGCAGGGCACGCACTCGCAGGTCCGAATCCAGTGCGGCGTAGTGCAGAGGCCGATCGCCAGCGGTGGGGTCGATCCCGACGAAGAGGGCGTCATCGAGCGGCACGGGTCGTCTCAGCCTTGGCTCCGGTCCGGTTCGCCCGGCTGCCTCACGCCGACCCCCGTCGGTTGCCCACCGAGCCGGGGCACAGAGCGTCAGAAGCCCAATATCCCGCGCGACCCGAATTCACCCTTGAACAACCTCCCCCAAGCGCTCATGAGCACGGCGGCGGTGCCGCGGTGGATGTGCCTCCATCCCTCCTCTAGCGGCCGCGTGATTATACCCCCGGGGATGCCGCCTCGCGTCCATGTGGATCGCGCTTTGACCGCAGGCGCTCGCTCGGCTATACTTCAGATGGCAGCCTCCCCTGTCCCCGGCACGGCGACAGGCCTGCCATCCTCGGAGTCCCAAACGCCCATAAGGAGGTCCAACCTATGCCCCCCCGCAAGTCCGCCGAAGCCGCAGCCAAGAAGAAGGTCGCTGCCAAGAAGGCCGCGGCCCGCAAGGCGCCCCCTCGCAAGCCAGCCACGAAGAAGGCCGCCCCCTTCAAACTGACCTACGCCACGATGTTCAGCCCGCCGGAGGAATTCCACACCCGCTACGAGGCGGCGCTCGCCCGCGCCAAGGCCTCCCTCGGGCGTGAGTACGCCATGATCATCGGCGGCAGGGAGGTCAAGGCCGACGAGACGTTCGAGGACCGCTCGCCCATCAACCGCGACTGGCTCCTGGGCGTCTTCCAGAAAGGCACGGCCGAGCATGCACGCCAAGCGCTGGCCGCCGCCCGCAAGGCCTTCCCCGCCTGGTCGCGCCTGTCCTGGAAGGAGCGCGTCCGCTTGATGCGCAAGGCCGCCGACATCATCGACAAGCGCATCTACGACTTCGGCGCTGTCCTCTCCCTTGAGGTCGGCAAGAACCGCAGCGAAGCCCTCGGCGACGCCGCCGAGACCGCCGAGCTCATCCGCTACGCCTGCGATCAGATGGAAGCCCACCAGGGCTTCATCGTCCCCATGGGCAAGGACCCCATCCCCGGATTCAACATCACCAACGTCTCGGTCCTGCGCCCCTACGGCGTGTGGGTGGTCATCAGCCCCTTCAACTTCCCGTGCGCCCTCACCGGTGGGCCGGTCGGCGCGGCCCTGGTCGCCGGCAACACCGTCGTGATGAAGCCGGCCACCAACACACCCTGGACAGTCCGCCTGATCGCCGAGGCCCTGCGCGATGCCGGCCTGCCCGACGGCGTCTTCAACTACGTCACCGGCCCGGGCAGCACGGTTGGCCAGACCCTCATCGACAGCCCGGAGGTCGACGGCATCACCTTCACCGGCTCCTACGACGTCGGGATGCAGATCTACCGCACCTTCGCCGCCGGCCGCTACCCGCGCCCCTGCATCCTGGAGATGGGCGGGAAGAACCCGTGCATCGTCACCCGCCAGGCCGACCTCGAGCGCGCCACCCTCGGCATCGTCCGCTCGGCCTTCGGCCTGCAGGGGCAGAAGTGCTCGGCCAACTCGCGCGTCTACATCGAGCGCCCGGTCTACGACGAACTGGTCGGCCGCCTGGTCGACGCCACCCAGAAACTGACCATCGGCGATCCCACCCAGCGCGGTGTCTTCCTCGGCCCGGTCATCAACGAGAGCTCCTACCGCGACTACAAGCAGTTCTGCGAAGAGCTGAACCAGGCCGGCAAGATCCTCACCGGCGGCAAGGTCCTCACCGACGGCGAGTTCGCCAAGGGCTTCTTCTGCCAGCCCACCCTGGTGGCGGATCTGCCTCTCGACCATCGGCTGTGGAAGCACGAGATGTTCTTGCCCATCACCACCGTCGCCCCCTTCGACAGCCTCGACCATGCGATGCAGCTCGCCAACGACACCCAGTACGGCCTGACCGCTGGCTTCTACGGCAGCCGGGAGCAGGCCGCCTGGTTCTTCGATCACATCGAGGCCGGCGTCACCTACGCCAACCGGCCGCAGGGCTCCACCACCGGCGCCTGGCCCGGCTACCAGCCCTTCGGCGGATGGAAGGGCTCCGGCTCCTCGGGCAAGAACGCGGGAGGTCACTACTACCTGCAGCTCTACCTGCACGAGCAGATTCAGACGCTTGTCCGCTAGACTCCAGGGGCGCACCGAGGTGCGCCCCTGCCCTTCCCCATGATGAGCGCACGCGCCGGCAGCGCCCTGGTCCTCCTCGGCCTCATCGCGCTGATCGTCTTCGTCATCATGCTCACCGCCGGCACCACCGACCTGCTGCTCCTCCTCGGGGCCTCCGCCCTGACCGCCCTCGGCCTGCTGCTGCGGCGGCGGGCAGCCCGCCTTGAGGACCGCCACGGCCCGGGCCGCTTCCACACGGCCAGACGACTGCTGGGAAGAGACCAGCCCGAAGAACGCCTCGACCGCGAGGCCGAATGAGATGCCGCGCGCCTCAGCCTCTTGACAGGCGTGATAGAATGAAAGCGATGAGTCGCCCGCACGCACGCGCCCTCAACGCCAACGTCAACAATCCCAGCGGCCCCCGAACGGCCGGAGGGTCTGGCTAGCGTGCGCGCGGTGCGCCGCGTTCTCAGCGACTAGGCCCCAGCCTCCGGCTGGGGCCTTTCGTTTGTCCGTCTGCCGGAGAGAGCCGCCATGCACCCTCCCGATCACATCCCCGTCCCCGTCGTGCCCGAGACCTGCCTCGTCCCGCTCAGCGGCCACCTGAACCAGATGGCCGACATCCCACCCTCGCGCATGTTCCTCATCAACAAGAGCCTGGCCGTCTACCGCCAGCGCCATCCGCAGGCGGAGACCTTCGACGCCTCGCAGGGCGACGGCGGCGCCAGCCTGCCCGGCGTCCCCCCCGAAGTCCTCGACCGGGCCGCCGCCCTGCAGCGCCAGCACGGCTCTGCCTACGACATGCCCTATGGCTGCGATGCGTTCCGCAGGGCAGTCCTCGAGGAGTACTGGCAGGTCGATGCGGCCAGCGGCCTGACCCCTGCGAACGTCATCGCCACGGTCGGCGGGCGCGACGCCCTGACGAAGGCCTACGGCGCGATGCTCGCCCTCGGCCACGGCCGCCTCGGCGACTGGATCATCGTCAGCCGAGTGCCCTGGATCTCCTACAACTGGGGGCCGTACGGCGTGGGCGCCAATGTCCTGCTCGCTCCCGGCCGTGCCGACGACGGCTGGGCCTACAGCGAAGAGGCACTCGCCGCCTGCGTCGACTTCGCCTCGCGCAGCGGCCGCAAGATCGCCGGTCTGATCATCACCAGCCCCGACAACCCCACCGGCAACTCCCTCTCAGCCGAACGCCAAATCGCCCTCGGCCAGGCAGCCTTGCGTTTGGGCATCGCCTTCGTCCTCTACGACTGGATGTACCACTACGTCACCGACGAACGCCCGATGGACTTGGGCCGCTTTGTGCAGGCCTTCGACCGCTCCGACCGCGAACGGCTGATGTTCCTCGACGGCATCACCAAGTCCCTCGGCGCCTCCAACATCCGCAACAGCCATCTCATCGCCTCGGAGAAGGTGATCCAGTACATCGTCGCCCGCGCCTCTCACACGGTCATCCCCTCGTTCTACTCGATGGCGGTCGCCATCGCCGCCTACCAGATGGGCTTTGCTGAGGCCTCCCGCTCGATCGTCGAGCCCACCAACGCCAGCCGCCAGGCGCTGAGAGCCTTTCTGACAGCACATGGTCTGCGCGCCATCCTCGGTCAGGGCTACTATGCCTTCATCCACGTTGGCGAGTGGCTCGCCCGTAAGGGTTGGCGCGACAGCGAGCCCCTCGGCCAGCATCTGGCCGAAGAACACGGACTGGCCGTCGTCCCCGGCGCGTTCTTTTCGCCGTTCGGCGGTGAGTGGATCCGCTTCTCGTATGCCACCCCGGTGGAGAAAACGCTGGGCGCCGCCCAGCGCCTGCTGGAGGGTCTCGATGCCTTGGTCCGATCGTGATGTCGAACGCTTCGCCGAGAAGGTCCGCCTTGCCCGTGAGGCGGCGCTGGCGGAGCTGCCGCATCTCGGCACGAGTGGGCTCGAGCTGGAGTGGAACCTGCTCGACTCGCGGTTCCAGCCCCTGCAGACGGTCGGTGTCGGTCCGGCGGGACGCTCGTTCGCCGATGTCCTGCGCGAGGAGTTCCTGCCCCCCTGGCTGGCCGAGCGCACCCAGCTCGAGGTCTACCACTGGATGATCGAGTGGACCACCCGCCCCTACTACTCGCCGCGCATCACGATCTACGAAGCCCGCTTGCTCGAAGCCTGCCTGCGCAACGCGTTGGCCCGTGCCGGTCGCGCCCTCGGCGAACGGTTGTACGCCTTCCACGGCAACCTGCTCAGCCTCGTCGACGTCGACCACGGCTCCATCCCGGGCGGCTGGAACCTGGCCAAGCGCCGCTACCTGGAGCGCTGCGTCGACCTCTACGGAGCCAGCCTGGCCACGGCCGGCGTCCATGTCAACCTGTCGCTCCCCGAACCGCTGCTCGCCTGGGATTTCATCCACCTCTCGCCTCCCGAGCGCGAGAACGGGCACCTCGATTCGTACAGGAACCGCGTCTACGTCGAGGCGGCACGCGTCCTGCGCGCCTTCGCCTGCCTCTTCATCGCCACCTCCGCCAGCACGCCCCTCAAACCTCAAGTGCGCCGCGGCCGCCCCTGCATCGTGCTCACCGAGTACGACTCGGTCCGCTGCCTCACCTTCCCCAACCCAGACACCCTCGACCTGCCCGACCTCTACCGCTCCCACGCCGACTACCTGCGCCTCTCCTACGACCTGGTCCGGCGCGGCATCCGCTTCGGCAACAACAACTGGACCCCCACCCGCGCCCGGTCCTCCGTCGAACCGGTCGAGCGGCTGATCACCGTCAGCAGCGAGCAGCTCGCCGCCCTCTACCGCAGCGGCCTGTACACCGCCCAGCACGCGTCTTCCCTCGAACAGATGGCCCAGGAGATCGTCCGCCAGAACCTGCGCGCCCGCATCGACCTGCCCATGGCGCGCGTGGAAATCCGCACCGACGAAGGCGGCCACCCGCTGGACCTCGACATCGCGAACCTGACTCTGCGCGAACTCCTGCTCCTGCACCTTTACGGCGACCCGGAATACGGCCGCGCCTTCCGCTACGACGCCGAAGACATCGCCCGCGCCCGGCGCAACGAGCGCCTGGCCGCCCAGCACGGCCTGCGTGCCGAGATCGAAGATCCCTTCAGCGGCAAACCCATGACCCTGCGCGGCTTCCTGCAGCGCACGCTCGACGAGGTCCTTCCGCTCGCTCGCTGCTTGGATCTGCGCGACTCCCTTGCGCCCCTGGCCGAGATGGCCGCCGGTGCCCCCAACACCGCCGAGCGCCTGCGCGAACGACTGCGAGCCGAACTCGGGGTCCACACCATCGTCCCCACCGAGATGCTCGTCCACCTGGCCGAGGAGCGGGAAGAGCAGCTGGCCCGCGACATCGAACGCATCGCCTCGGAACTGCCCAGCCTCGGGGACGAGGCAGCGCGGCTGCGCGAGCTGTGGGGCCGCGCCCGCGACGACGCCCGCCACGACCCAGCCGCGCCGATCCGCTTCCGCCCACCCGCAGGCACCGCCATCGAAGTCCACTACCCCGACAAGACCAGCGAGGTCGTCGATCTGGCGCGCGAGCTGATCCGCATCCCCTCCATCAGCGCAGCCTCCCCCGGCGCCGAGCGTCCGCAGGAGATCCGCCGCGCCGCCACCTTCCTCTTCGACTATCTGCGCCAGGCCAACCTCGAGGTGCGCACCTTCGAGAGCGGCCCCTACCCGGCCCTCCTCGCTGGCTTCCCGGGGCAGCCTTCGCCCTCCGTCCTCCTGTGCGCCCACTTCGACGTCGTCGAGCCTGATCCCGACGACAGCCAGTTCGAGCCGCGCCTCGAAGGAGAGTACCTGTGGGGCCGCGGCGCCTGCGACATGAAGACGGTCCTGGCAACCTACCTGGTATGGATGAAGGACGTCCGCAGCCGCGGCGCCTCCTTCCCGCGTATCGGCCTGCTCCTGGTGGGGAACGAGGAAGTGGGCGAGGCGGAGGCATGCGGGACGCCGCACGTCTTGGACGAGCTGGCACGCCAGGCTCTGCCCCTGCCCCACCTGCTCATCGCCGGCGAGCGCACCGGAGAACGGGGCGATGAGACGTTCGGCGGCATTTGCCTGGAGAGTCGAGGCCTGCTGCGCGCCGAACTGCGCGCCCAGGACCAGCGCCAGCACACCGGCTTCTCTCCAAGCCGCGCCGACCTGGGGGGACGTCTCCTGCGCGCCCGGGACGAGGTGCTCCGCCGCCTGGCGCCGATCCTTCACCTCGAAGGCGACGGCGCCTGGCGCAGCACGGTCGCCTTTCCGTTCCTCCACTTCGGTCAGCCCGGGGTGTTCAACCTCTCGCCAGGCCACGGTGTGCTCGGCATCGAGGTGCGGCCGATCCCGGATGACGATGTCGAGGCCGCCTTGGCCGCAATCCGCGACTGCGCCGAGGAAGCGCACCTCTCGCTGCAGGTGATGGCTGCCGAGAACGGGGTGGCCTGCGACCCGCGCAACCCGTTCCTTCAGCCTCTGCTGGATGCGCTGCGCCAGGTCAGCGGCACGGAGCCCACCCTCGGCCGCAAGCTGGCGGCCACCAGCGCGCGCTTCGCGCCCGACGGCCAGGGCGTGGTCTGGGGTCAGAGCGGCATCGGCCCGCATGCGGCCGAGGAACGTCACTACCTGCCGAGCATCGAGCCCTACTACCAGGTCCTGGATGAGTTCGGCCGCAGGCTGCTGGACGCCACGCCGACCCCGGCGCGCGCCGCGCAATCCACCGAGAGGTAGGAGGAGAGCGCGGCTCGCCTCCTGCCCTCTTGCCGCATGGCCTCGTTCTGCCTCAGGCGGGGCCAGACCGTGAGAGCAGTCCGCCCCGCCTGTGTTATGCTAGGGCAGCCCAGCGCAACAGGAGGGATGCCATGCCCGAGACGCCAGCGCCTTCGCCCTCCGCGGATCTGAACCGAATCCTTGAGAGCGCACGCCGCCTCGGGATCGAGCTCGACGAAGCCGAGGCCCTGCAGTGGCTGACCGCCATGGCCGCGGCGCAGTCCGAGGGCGAGGTCGTCCTCGACGCGCGCAGCGGCGTCTTCGGCCACCGCGTCACCATGCTCGACTTCAGCCCCGAGGACTTGGCCTACTTCCGCCGCATCGGCCGGCTGGTGGAGTTCCTCGATCAACCGGGCGTGGTCGAGACCGCCCTCGCCCTCTCGGGTTCGGCCGCCCAGTCGAAGATCCAGTCCTATCCTGGCGACTGCGATTACTTCGAGCGCATCAACATCAAAGCCCCCACGCGCGAACAGGCCACGACCATCCTCGCCGACCTCATCCGCCAGAAAGCGCTCAGCACGGCCCGCGGCCCCACCTATCAGCTGATCGAGGTCAAGTTTGGCTCCTACCCCTACGACCTGGTGAAGGACGGCCGGCCAATCAAGGCAGGCAGCCCGATCTCGTGGAGAGTGGACGAGATTCGCGAGGGCGCGATTCACGCCTTCCGGCCGGATGGTTCTCCGGCGGTGATCCTGTGGCAGGAGGCGGCTGCGAATCCGGGCTGGTGCAAACTGGATTGGGTCGTCGCCGATCCCGCGCGCGGTCAGCTGGCCAACGCCTCCAACATGCTCGACGTCACCTGGGAGTCGCCCGACGGCACCCTCACGCCCCTCGACGGCTACCTCGATCCGTACTTCCAGGAGGTCTACCTCGAGGCGGAGTCCATCCCCATCTTCACCAAACTCGCCCGCCATGTGTCGGCGGACGCGCTGGACGAGTACGTCGCCCAACTCGAGAAGGAGGTCGCCAAGTACCTCACGCAGGACCTCAACTACGGCAAGGCCGCCAAGCGCATGTACAACATCTTCCGCCTCACCGGCCGCTACGAAGAGGCAGCCTACGTGCGGGAGCTGTTCGACGAGCCGGCGACCGTGCTCTACCAGGTGTGGTCGCTCATCCGCACCATCGAAGACGCCGCCAGCCCGGGCTCCGCCCTCAGCAACGAGGCGCTGGTGGCGCAGACCGATCGGTTGATCTTCGCCGTGATCCGAGCGCTCGAAGGAGACGAGGAGACGGAAATCGTCCGCCTCCTGCTCCGCCTGCGCGACAGCCTGGCCCAGCGCCAGGATTCGCGCCTCCTGACCGGAGCGGTGGACGCGGCTCGCGCCGAGGTCATCCGCGTCGTCAACACCTTCTTCTACGAGCGCCTGACGGCCCTGCCGTCGATCAAGGGCTACATCGACCGCGTCCAGGAGTCCCACCGATGAGCGGCCTCACCGACAAGGCCAGCGGCGAAACCCTCTCCGCCCACGAGGAGATCGAACAGGCTCGCCAGCGCTGGGAAGAGAGCATGCTGCAGCAGATCGACACCCTGCGCCAGCAGGTGCGCACCCGACCGCTACAGCAGGTCGCCCTGCTCACCGGCGCCGATCTCTCCGACGACGGCCTGAGGCTGAAGTACTGGGGCCGCCCGGTCGCCCTCGCCTGGCCGGACCTCGAGCCCCAGTGGGTCGACAGCGGCCAGCCGTGCCCTGCCTTCGACGCAGCCATGGTCCTGTACTACCTGCGCTGCGCCGACGGCGCCCCCATGGCGGACCGCTGGATCAGCTTCCGCGAGCTTCCCGACGGCACCTTCTACGTTCTAGCCTACCAGCGCTACAGCGGAGACCGCCTGGCACAAGCATTCGGCCGCGACCCGGCCGCCTTCAACAGCGCCAGCCGCCTCCTCGGCGGCTGGCCCTTGCCCGCCATCTCCCCTCACGCCTTCGCCTTCGAGCCTCTTCCCCGCATCCGCCTCGCCGCAGTCCTGTGGCCCGGCGACGAGGAGTTCCCGCCTCGCGGCAGCGTGCTCTTCGACGGCGCCGCCAGCCACTACATGACCACCGATGGTCTGGGCCTGCTCGGCGGCGGACTCGCCGGCCGCCTCGTCCGCGCCGCCTCCCCCACACCCGCCCGCTGAGCTTGGTTTGATGAGATGGCAGACCCGGAGCGCTTCTCCCTCCCACCCCCAGCCGAGGCCCGTCTCGCCGATCACCTGGCCTTTCTCTACGGGGAGCAGAACGTCTCCACCCTCCTAGCCCGGCTCGATGCCCTCCTCCGCCGCCACTCTCCGCTGCCGATCCCCCGCCCGGCCTCCGCCCTCCCGTTCTCTCAGCGCGACGTCTTTCTCATCACCTATCCCGACCAACTCCAGGCCCCCGGCCAGCCTCCCCTCGTCGTCTTGAAGGACTGGCTCGATCGGCGCCTGGCCGATCTCATCAGCGGCGTCCACCTGCTGCCCTTCTTCCCCTCCTCGTCCGATGATGGCTTCTCCGTCATCGACTACTTGGCCGTCGATCCCGCCTTCGGCTCGTGGGAGGCTGTCGAACAACTCGCCTCCCGCTATCGCCTGATGATCGACCTCGTCCTCAACCACGTGTCCGCCTCCAGCGCGTGGTTTCGCGCGTTCGTCAACGACGACCCGGCATACCGTGACTTCTTCATCCGCCTCGACCCGTCCACCGACCTCAGCGCCGTCGTCCGCCCTCGCCCCTCCCCCCTCCTCACCCGCGTCGAGACCGCAGCCGGCGCGCGCCACGTCTGGACGACCTTCAGCGCCGATCAGATCGACCTCAACTACGCGCATCCCGAGGTGCTCCTCGCCGTCCTCGATGTCCTGCTGCACTACGTCCGCCGCGGGGCCCAGGTCCTGCGCCTGGACGCCGTCGCCTTCCTGTGGAAGCAGCCCGGCACGCCGTGCGTCCACCTCGCCCAAACCCATCGCCTCGTCCAACTGCTGCGCACGGTGCTCGACGCCGCCGCACCCTGGGTGCGCCTACTCACCGAGACCAACGTCCCCCACGCCGAGAACGTCTCGTACTTCGGCGATGGCTCCAACGAAGCCCACTGGGTCTACCAGTTCGCGCTGCCGCCGCTCGTGCTGCATGCTTTCCTCAGCGGCGATGCCTCCCGGCTGACCGAGTGGCTCTCGCCGCTGCAGCCTCCCTCGCCGGAGTGCGCCTTCTTCAACTTCCTCGCCTCGCACGATGGCATCGGCCTCCGCCCGGCGGATGGTATACTCAGCCAGGAGCAAATCCATGCCCTGGTGAACGCGGCTCAGGCGCGTGGGGGGCTGGTCTCGTATCGCACGGTCGGCGCCGGTCGGCAGGAACCCTACGAACTCAACCTCACCTACTTCGACGCACTCAATCCTCCGGGCGATGCGGAGACCCATCCCGACCTCGCCATCGCGCGGTTCCTCGCCTCGCAGGCGATCCTGCTGAGCCTGGCCGGCATCCCTGGCCTCTACTTCCACAGCCTGCTCGGCTCGTCCAGCGACCATGCCGGCCACCGACGCACCGGCCACCCGCGCAGCCTCAACCGCCAGAAGGTCTCGCTCGCCAGCCTGGAGGCAATGCTGATGGACAGCCGCTCGCGCCCGGCGCGCGTGTTTGCCGGCCTGTCACATCTGCTGCGGCTTCGCCGCAGCCAGGCCGCCTTCCATCCCTCCGCGCCGCAGCAGGTCCTGTCTCTGGCACCGGACGTCCTCGCCGTCGTGCGCACAAGCCCCTCGGGCGATCAGCGCCTTCTCTGCCTCCACCGCGTGCATGACACGCCCACCACCCGCCTCATCCGCTTCAACCATTCCCGAGGCCAGCAGGCCCTGGACCTCGTCAGCGGCGAGAAGGTGAGCCTGGACAGCATCGCCCTGGCGCCGTACCAGGTGCGCTGGCTGCGCCTGGACGGGGGGTGAGGCGATGAAGGTCGGCCTGCTCCACTACACCGGCCCGCCGACCATCGGAGGCGTCGAGCGCACGCTGGCCGTCCACGCGCGCCTGCTCGCCGACGCCGGCCATCAGCCGGTGCTGATCGTCGGGCGCGGCCAGTCGTTCGACGGCCGCGTGCCGGTGTGGCGGGTGCCGGCCCTGGACTCGCGCCTGCCGCGCGTCGTCCGGCTGCGCGCCGCCCTCGAGCAGGGAACCATCCCCGAGGAGTTCCACACCCTTCGCCAGCGCCTGGTTGACCTGCTCGCCCCACGCCTGGCTCAGCTCGACGTCGTCATCGTCCACAATGCGCTCACCCTCCATAAGAACCTGCCCCTCACTGCCGCCCTCTGGGACCTCCGTCAGGCGTCTCGCCTTCCCAGGCTTCTCGGCTGGCATCACGACCTCGCCTGGGACCGTCCGCAGGACCGGCCCTTCCTCCACCACGGCTATCCCTGGGACCTGCTGCGCAGACCCTGGCCTGGCGTCTTGAATGTGGTCGTCTCTGCTGCACAGCAGCAGCGCTTGGCCGCGCTGTACGGCATTGCAGCCGAAGAGATCCGCGTCATCCCGCCCGGGGTCGACCCCGCCGACTTCATGCGCTGGACCGACCACACCCGCTCCATCGTCGAGCGCTGCCGCCTGCTCGAGGCCGAGGCGGTGCTCCTTCTGCCGGCACGCATCACCCGCCGCAAGAACATCGAGTTTGCCCTCCACGTCCTGGCCGCCCTCCGTCAGCAAGTCGGTCTCGATGTCCGGCTTCTCGTCACCGGGCCGCCGGGACCCCACACGCCGTCCAACCAGGCCTACCTGCAGCGGCTGCTCGAACTGCGCGAGCGACTCGCCCTGACGCAGGCCGCTCACTTCCTCTACCAACTCGACCCACATCGGCCCTACGAGGTCGACGACGCGACGCTCTCCGACCTGTTCCGCCTGTCGGATGCCCTGTTCATGCCCAGCCTGGCCGAGGGGTTCGGCATCCCGCTGCTGGAGGCCGGCCTGGCCCGTCTGCCGATCTTCTGCAGTGACTTGCCTCCCTTTGCCGAGAGCGCGCAAGATCTGGCCACGTACTTCTCGCCGCAGGCCAATCCGGCCGAGGTCGCCCGGCAGGTTGCCGATCGCCTCTTCGCCGACAGGGCCTTCAAGATGCGGCAGCGTGCGCAGCGGGATTTCTCTTGGCAGCGCATCGTCCAGACGAAACTCATCCCCTTGTTGCGCGAATGGGTGAGGGCATGAGGCGGTTCCCCCATCCCCCGGACATAGGACTGCCTGGCCCTGCTTCTCGGGCGGAGGACTGATTATGCCCAAGCGCACGGGCATCCCCTCTCCCTCGTCCCCCCGCAGGCGGCACGTGTTCGCTTCGCTGCGGCGCGTGCTGGTGCCGGTGGTTCACGGCTGCCCTGCGCCGGACGCCCTGCAGGTCGCTCGCCTGCTGGCCCCCGAAGTGCGCCTGCTCGGCCTGGTCCGCACTCCGCTCCAGCAGCCGCTCAGCGCCGCGGCCGGCTCCGCCCGCCAGCTGCGGGAGACCCTGCGGCAGCTAAGCGACGGCGAGCACGTCCGCCCCAAGGCCCGCGTGCGCGTCTCCCCCACTCCATGGCAGGAGGTCCTCGAGGTGGTGCAGACCGACCTGCCGGACCTGCTGGTGCTGGAGTGGGGCGCCCAGATGGAGGCCCTCGCCGTCACTCCGGAGGAGGTGCTCTCCCATCCCCCCTGCGACGTACTCCTGGTGCGCGGCCCGGTGCCCGATCGACCCGGCCGCGTGCTGGTGCCGGTGCGCGGCGGCCCCCACGCAGAACTGGCCCTGCGCATCGGCCTGAGCCTGCGCGCCGGCGAACTCACTGCACTCCACCTGACCCCCCCGGGCGAGGAGGGACACGACAAACCCTTCCGCGGCCTCGAGCGCGTCCTGGCCAGCCTGCCGGAAGTGGCCACCGTCCGACGCGTCAGCGGAGCCACCGTCGAAACCATCCTCGATCAGGCGCGAGGCTGCGACTTGATCGTGCTCGGCGCCACCGCCCAGCCCGCACACAGCGGGCCTCCCCTCGGGGCTGTCGCCAGCCAGGTCCTGGAGCTCAGCCCGCTCGGCGTGCTCGTGGTCAAGACGCGGCGGACGATGGCCGAGGCCACGCCCGGCGAAGCGGCGGGCGCCAAGGCCATCTCCATCCTGGTCGACAAGTGGTTTGCCGAGAACACCTACCAAGCCGACGAGTTCGCCGACCTGGAGCATCTGCTCGAACTGAAGCGGCGGCGCGGCGTGACCATCAGCCTCGCCCTGCCTGCCCTCAACGAGCAGGCCACCGTCGGCAAGGTCATCCGCACGATCAAGAGTGCCCTCATGGACCAGGTGCCGCTCCTCGACGAAATCGTGCTGATGGACTCCGACTCCACCGACCGCACGCGCGCCATCGCCTCTCGCCTCGGCATCCCGGTCTACATCCATCAGACGCTGCTGCCCGAGCTCGGCCCCCGCTCCGGCAAGGGCGAGGCCTTGTGGAAGAGCCTGCTCGTGACGCGCGGCGATATCCTCGCGTGGATCGACACCGACATCGTGAACATCCACCCCCGCTTCGTCTACGGCATCATCGGCCCTCTGCTGCTCGACCCGCGGCTCCAGCTCGTCAAGGGCTTCTACCGCCGCCCCCTGCGCGTCCACGAGACCCTCCAGGCCAGCGGCGGCGGGCGCGTGACCGAACTCACCGCACGCCCCTTGCTCAACCTGTTCTACCCGGAGCTCTCCGGCATCATCCAGCCCTTGGCAGGCGAATACGGGGGCCGACGCAGCGCCCTTGAGCAGCTCCCCTTCTCCTCCGGCTACGGCGTCGAGACCGGCCTCCTCATCGACATCCTCGAACACTACGGTCTGTCGGCCATCGCCCAGGTGGACTTGCTGGAGCGTGTGCATCATAATCAGCCGCTGGAAGCGCTGAGCAAGATGTCGTTTGCCATCATCCAGACCGTCGTTCGCAAACTCGAGGCCCGTTCCGGCAGCCCCCTGCTGGAAGAGGTCAACCGCAGCATGAAGCTCATCCGGTATCAGGCCGGTGGCTACTTCCTCGAGGTGGAGGAGATCGCCGAGCAAGAACGGCCTCCCATCGCCACGCTGCCGCAGTATGCGGCGCGCCTCCGCCTGCCCGCGTCCGCATGACCCGCCTGCTCCTCATCCGCCACGGCGAGACCGATTGGAATGCCGAAGGCCGCTACCAGGGCCAGGCCGATCCACCTCTCAACGCCACCGGTTGGGAGCAAGCCGGGGCGCTGGCCGAGGCCCTGCGCGGCACCGCGCTCGAGGCGATCTACTCCAGCGACCTGCGCCGCGCGCGGCAGACAGCCGATCTGCTGGCCGCTGCCACCGGCGCGCCGCTGCTGCTCGAGCCCAGGCTGCGCGAGGTCGGCTTGGGCGAATGGGAAGGGCAGCCCTTCCGCGACATCCAGAGCCGCCATCCGGATCTCCTGCGCCAGCGGCGGGAAGACCCCCTGCACTTCGCCCCTCCCGGCGGCGAGACCGTGCTCGCGCTGAGGCACCGCCTGCTCTCCGCGCTGAACGACATCGCCGCCTCTCATCCGCGGGGCAGCGCGGCCCTGGTCTCCCACGGCTTCGCCCTGGCCGTCCTCAAGGTCTCGCTGAACGGCTATCCGTTCGAGAGAGTGTGGGACTTGGTCCCCGCCAACGCGGAGATGGAATGGGTTGAGGTGAACACACCATGAGCATATCCGGCTGTCCCATCGGCTTCGTCTCCACCCGCTTCGCCGGCACCGATGGTGTCTCGCTCGAGACGGAGAAGTGGGCCTCGGTGCTCGAGGCGATGGGCCACACCTGCTTCTACTTCGCCGGTGAATGCGACCGGCCCGCCGAACGAAGCCACATCGTCCCCGAGGCCCACTTCCAGCACCCTTCGGTGCTGTGGCTGACGGAGGTCCTCTTCTCCGGCGAACGCCGCCCGGAAGCGGTCTCCTCGGAAGTCCAGGACCTCAAGGAGCACCTCAAGGACGAACTGCGCACGTTCCTGCGGCGCTTCGACCTGCGCATGCTCATCGTGGAGAACGCCCTCTCGCTGCCCATGAACATCCCGCTCGGCCTGGCCCTGACGGAGGTCATCGCCGAAACGTATCTGCCCACCGTCGCTCACCACCACGACTTCTACTGGGAACGCAAGCGGTTCTCGATCTCGGCCGCCGCCGACTACCTGCGCACGGCGTTCCCACCGAGCCTGCCGGCCATCCAGCACGTCGTCATCAACTCCTTCGCCGCACGCCAGCTCGCCCTGCGCACCGGTGCCAGCTCGATCCTCATCCCCAACGTCATGGATTTCGAGAACCCGCCTGAGCCGTCTGCCGAGCACGTCGAGGCCCTGCGTCGGGAACTGGGCCTCCCACCCGAGGCCTATCTCCTGCTGCAGCCGACGCGCGTCGTGCCGCGCAAGCGCATCGAATTGGCCATCGAGTTCGCCCGGCGGCTCGACCTGCCGTGCACTCTCGTCATCACCCACGCCTCGGGAGACGAGGGCTCCGGCTATCAGGCCTTCCTGCGCGACTACGCCCGCCTGATGGGAGTGCAGGTCGTCTTCGCCTCCGATCTGTTCGGCCACGCCCGCGGCCGCACGCCCGACGGCCGCCCGGTCTTCTCTCTGCAGGACGCCTATCATGCCTGCAGCCTGGTCACCTACCCCTCCCTCGTCGAGGGATTCGGCAACGCCTTCCTGGAAGCGATCTACTACCGCCGCCCGATTCTGATGAGCACCTACGAGATCTTCCGCACCGACATCCAGCCGAAGGGCTTCCGCGTCATCGGCTTCGACGACTTCATCAGCCAGGAGACGATCGAACACGCGCGCCAGGTCCTGCGCCGGCCGCAGCTGGCGGCCAACATGACCGAACACAACTTCGCCATCGGCCGACGGCACTACTCCTTCCGCAACCTCGAGCGAGCGCTGGAAGGTCTGATCGAAAGCTGCGCCTCCGGCTGAGGGCGGCTGGTGCTCCACCGACCGCTCTGCCCGCCGGGGCAGCACGCTCGGCACCCCCCAGGGCGCCACGCCGCGGAAACCGGGTACACTTAGGGCCATCCCATCCGACGCAGGAGCCGCTCTCTCCATGAGCAAGCTGACCACACTCCAGCAGGCTGTCGCCGACCACGTCCACGACGGAGATTGCGTCTACGCCGCCGGCTTCACCCACCTCATCCCCTTCGCCGCCGGCCACGAGATCATCCGCCAGAAGAAGCGTGAGCTGGTGCTGGCGCGGGCCACGCCGGACCTGATCTACGACATGATGGTCGCCGCCGGCTGCGCCCGCAAGGTGATCTTCTCCTACTCCGGGAATCCGGGCGTTGGCTCCCTGCGCATCGTGCGGGCCGAGATCGAGGCCGGACGGCTGGAGTGGGAGGAGTATTCGCACTTCGCCATGATCACCCGCCTGACGGCCGGCGCCGCCGGCCTTCCCTTCCTGCCCATGAACCCCACCGGCGCCGGCGATCTCGAACGGGTGAACCCTCAGTTTCGCCGCGTGGTCGATCCCTACTCCGGGCGCGAGGTGGTCACCGTCCCTGCCCTTCACCCGGACGTGGCCATCGTCCACGTCCAGCGCGCCGACCCCGACGGCAACTGTCACCTGTGGGGCATCCTGGGCGAACAGAAGGAAGCCGCCTTCGCCGCCCGGCGAGTGATCGTCACGGCCGAGGAGATCGTCGATCCGGAGGTCATCCGCTCCGATCCCAACCGCACCATGATCCCGGGGCTGGTCGTCCACGCCGTGTGTCACGTCCCTCACTGCGCCCACCCCTCGTACACCCAGGGCTACTACGATCGCGACAACGCCTTCTACCTCGAATGGGATCGGATCAGCGCCGAGCGCGATCGGGTGCAGGCCTGGCTCGAGGAGTGGGTGTACGGTGTGCGGGATCGGGACGAGTACTGGGAGAAGCTGGGGCCCGAGGTGCACCGCAGGCTGCACGTCGAACCCCGCTGGAGTCAGCCGGTCAACTACGGACGCTATTGAGAATGGCGCGGAGGCGAGAGCCGATGTCCACCGTCGAATACACCCCCTCCGAATTGATGACGGTCAACGCCGCCCGCTTGCTGCGCGACGGCGATGTGGTTTTCGTCGGGGTCGGCCTGCCCAATCTGGCGTGCAACCTGGCGCGGCGCACGCATGCCCCCAACTTGGTGATGATCTACGAAGCCGGGGTGATTGGCGCCCAGCCCGCCCGCCTGCCGCTTTCCATTGGGGATCCCACCCTGGTCTCCGGCGCGCTGTCCGTGTGCTCGATGTACGAGATCTTCGCCTACTACCTTCAGCGCGGGCTGGTCTCGGTCGGATTCATGGGCGGCGCGCAGATCGACCGCTACGGCAACGTGAACGCCACCGTCATCGGGGATTACTTCCACCCCAAGGTCCGCCTGCCTGGTTCCGGCGGGAGCATGGAGATTGCGGCCTGGGCCGACCGCTGCTACTTCCTGACGCCGCATCAGAAGCGGCGCTTCCCCGAGACATGTGACTTCCGCACCTCCGCCGGTTTCCTCGACGGCAGGCCCTCGCGTCAGGCCGCCGGCCTGCGGGGCGGCGGCCCGGCCGCGGTCGTCACCGACCTGGGACTGCTTGAGCCCGATGACAGCGGCGAACTGATCCTCACCGCCGTGCATCCCGGCGTCGATCCCGAACAGGCGCGACAGAATACCGGCTGGGACCTGCGCCTCTCGCCCTCGCTGCGCACCACTCCGCCGCCCACCGCCGAGGAGCTCAGCATCCTGCGCGCCTTCGATCCGGATCGCATCTACCTGAGCACGACAGGGTAGCCTCGCGCCAGGACACTGCCATGGCGCCCGGTTCGACCGCCAGCGGCCTGCTGCGCCGCATCTGGATCTCCCCCGATGGACGGCTGCGCGCCGGTTGGCGGCTGACGATTCATGCCGTCCTGCTGCTGCTCTTCGCAGCAGGGCTGCTGGTGCCTGCCGCGATCTCCCTCGCTGCCCTCCGGGGGCCCGAGGCGCTTGGCCGCCTCGACAGCCTCGACATGCTCCTCGGCTCGAGCGCGGCCATGGTCCTGGCCACCCTTGGCGCCACTGTGCTCGCCAGGCGGCTGGTCGATCGCCGCTCCGTCCGTTCGCTCGGCCTCAGCGCCGACCGATTCGCCCTGCGCGATCTTCTCATCGGCTTCGCCATCGCCTTCGCCATGATGGCCGTGGTCTTCCTCGCGCATCTTGCCGGTGGATGGCTGGTTCTCGAGAGCTGGGGTCTCGAGCAGCTAAGCTCCGCCGCCGACGCCCGCAGCCTGATCTTGAGCCTCTTGCTGTACTTGCTCGTCGGCCTCCAGGAAGAGCTCATCTTCCGCGGCTATCAGCTGCAGAACCTGATCGAAGGCACCA
>FWPV01006856.1_pt1 | contig 21299 bp, 15 predicted proteins | sample 2228371 | NCBI WGS metagenome assembly FWPV01 (sample SAMEA103939776, study PRJEB20133) | metagenome | reverse complement strand
AAAGGGGAGCCTGGAAGCGTCGACGATGGAATTATTCCAGAGAGCGGGGATTCATATTAGAAAAACCGAGCGCTCATACTATCCCATATGCGATGACCCGGAGCTCGATCTTATAATCATGAGGCCCCAGGAAATGCCCCGTTATATCGAACAGGGAATTATTGATGCGGGCATAACCGGTCAGGATTGGGTGGAAGAAAATAAATCGGACGTTGTTGAAGTCGCTCAACTACAGTATAGTAAAAACACCCGTTACAAATGCAGATGGGTATTGGCGGTTCCCGAAGATTCTAAATTCAAAAAAGTCGAAGATCTTCGCGGAAAGAGAGTCGCAACCGAACTTGTCGAAACGACAAAAAGATATTTTAAGAAAAAAGGGATTTCTGTTAAAGTAGAGTTTTCGTGGGGAGCAACTGAGGCAAAACCTCCCCGATTGACGGATGCGATCGTCGATATAACAGAAACCGGTTCTTCGCTTCGGGCAAACCGGCTACGAATTCTGGATACGGTTCTGGAGACTTCTACGGTCATCATTGCCAATCGAAATTCATGGAACAATAAACAAAAACGCGACAAGATCGAAAATATGAACATGTTGCTTCAGGGTACACTTCAGGCTGAAAATTATGTAGGATTGAAATGCAATGTAAGCGAATCGGATCTTGCCGGCGTTATTAAAATACTTCCGGCTTTGCACAATCCGACAATATCCCATCTTTACGAAAAAGGATGGTATGCGGTTGAAACGATTCTGCCGTTTTACGAAACAAAACATATCATTCCGCAACTTAAACGTGCAGGAGCTTCCGGAATAGTAGAATATCCGGTAAGTAAAGTTATTCCCTGACAATCTTTTTTATATCTTCTTCAATATCCAAAGATTATTTTATCAATACATAGTCTTTTTCTGAAAAAGGATTACGATGCAATACAACACTTATAACAATAATCCTCTGAAAAATTTTTCTTTTTCGTCGTCCCAAAAACGGATGTTTTTACTGATATTCTCGGCTATTGCCTTTGTGTTTCTGATTTTTTCGTCCTTTTTTACGGTTGAGCCGGAAGAGGTCGGCGTTATCCTTCGTTTTGGTAAATATGTACGGACAGTAAACCCTGGCCTTAACCTGAAGATTCCACTGGGGATAGAGAAAGTTTATAAAGTACCGGTTGAACGTCAGCTTAAACTAGAATTCGGATTCAGAACCGAAAAAAGCGATATAAGGTCGCAATATTCGTCCGGAAATTATCTCGAAGAATCATTAATGTTGACAGGCGATCTGAATGCCGCCGATGTTGAATGGATAGTGCAGTACCGGATTAAAGATCCGTTCAGATTTCTTTTCAGGGTGCGTAATTCTGTAAACACGTTTCGCGACCTAAACGAGGCGATAATGCGTGAAATAGTCGGCGACCATACCGTAAACGAAGTTCTTACAATAGGACGCCAGGAAATAGCCTCTTTAGCATCCAGTATGCTTCAGGCTCTCGCCGATCAGTACGAGATGGGAATAAAGGTGGAACAGGTGGTATTACAGGACGTCAATCCTCCGGAACAGGTGAAGGCGGCTTTTAACGAGGTGAACGAAGCTCAACAGGAACGGGAAAAGCTTATAAATCAGGCACGATCGGAATATAACAAAGTGATACCCAAAGCCCGTGGAGACGCTCAGAAAACTATCGAAGAAGCGAACGGATATGCTCTGCAGCGAATCAACAACGCTAAAGGCGACGCCGCCAGATTCAACGCAATCTTCGCGGAATATGTCAAATCAAAAGAAGTTACCAAACAACGTCTTTACCTTGAAACAATGAATGACGTTCTGTCGAAAGCAGGCAAAAAACTTATTATCGACGAAAAAGCATCGGGGATTCTTCCCCTTTTAAATCTTAATAAGGACGGATTTAAAAATGAATAAGAACTTAAGGTTTGTTTTTTTAATGATAGCGGTTGCGATATTCCTATTTGCCGTAAGTTCCTTGTTTATAGTAGATGAAACTCAGCAGGTTGTTATTACCCAGTTCGGCAAACCGGTAGGACAGGCAATAACAACCCCGGGTATTCATTTCAAAATTCCGGCAATACAAAATGCAATATTTTTCGAAAAGCGGTTTCTGGAATGGGATGGTTCTCCTAATCAGATTCCGACCAGAGATAAAAGATTTATATGGGTGGATACCTATGCAAGATGGAAAATCATCGATCCTCTTCTTTTCTTCCAGAGGGTCCATGACGAACGGGGTGCACAGTCACGTCTCGATGATATATTGGATGGCGAAACACGTAACGCCATAGCAAAACATGACCTTGTGGAACTGATTCGATCGACGAATAGGACTTCTTTTGTTGATTCCGAAAGCGGAATGGCAGACGATACAGCCGGGCTTTTGCCGATTTCAGTTGGTCGCGAAAAAATTTCCCGCTCAATACTCGAGACGGCGGCTCCCCGAATCAAAGAACTCGGCATCGAATTACTGGATCTTCGATTCAAACGTATTAATTATATCGATGAAGTACAAAAGAAAATCTTCGAACGTATGATCAGCGAACGCAAAAGAATAGCTGAAAAATACCGTTCCGAAGGCGAAGGTGAAGCGTCGAAGATTCTTGGCGATAAGGAAAGGGAGCTTAAAAGTATTCAATCCGAAGCATATAAAACCGCTCAGGAAATTATCGGAAGAGCCGATTCCGAAGCAACCGCAATTTACTCCGCAGCATATAACCGGAACGCGGAAACAAGAGAATTCTACCGGTTCCTGAAGACAATGGAATCGTACCGTAACACCCTTTCCGAAAAAGACTGGCTTATCCTTACCACAAAAAGCGATTTCTTCTCATATTTACAAAAACTGGAAAGCAGATAGGCCCTTCTCCCCTACTCTTTTATGATTTTATTATTTTATTAAAATCAATAATCCTTATAAAACGGTTTAATTTATAAGGGAGAGTAAATATGCTGACGACTAAAGATGCAATAGAAAAAAGAAGAAGCATACGTAAATTTACATCCGAGCCGGTTGCAGACGAATATATCAATGAACTTATCGAATCCGCCCGCCTGGCTCCTTCAGGATGCAATTCGCAGCCGTGGCGTTTTAAGATAGTCAAAGATGCGGAAATCAAAAAACGGCTTGCGGAAGCGGCTTTCGGACAGACATTTATCTGCAGCGCTCCCGTTGTGTTGATATGTTGCGCCGATATCAACGCTTATATAGAAGGATCGATTTCTTCCGTAAAGGAAATGGCCAAATGGAGAGTAATTGACGAAGGGTTAGTAGATATTTTACATCAAAGAGCCGAAAATATGAAAAACTCCCCGGCTTATGAAATAGGCCCGAAAGCGGCACTGCATGTCGCGATTGCAATCGAACATATCGTATTAAGAGCGCTTGATTTCGGCCTTGGAACCTGCTGGGTACGCCTGTTCGAAGAAGAAAAAGTAAAAAACATATTCGCATGGAAAGAAAATCTTTACGTAGTAACACTTCTCCCTATCGGCTATCCGGCCGAATCACCCATGCCTAGAAAACGGCTTCCCATCAACGATTTAATACTAAAATAAGAAGAGGTAGGAAAAACCTCCCGTTTTGTGTTTCGAAGTGCCCCAATCCAAATTTTACATTATACTTTACCATCGAATTCCTATTTTTACGTCTCTCATTCCCTTAGCGCCGCCTGCATAGTTAAAATAAAATCTCACAAGATAAGTTCCCGGCGCCACACGGCGTTTATTGCGGTTCGTACCGTCCCATACCACATAGTATGTTCTCGGAAGACGTGCTTCAAGTATAGAAAGATCAACCGCAACAAGATTACCGACGGCGTCATAAATGGTGGCGGTTCCGAAAGACTTCTTACCGGTTTTGGGGTCTGTACCTATAGGTTCAAAGGGCCTTGTGGTAATGATGGCGACCGGTTTTCCGTTATTCTCCGTGATACCAAGTTGTTTTTGAACATTAGGATCTATTTCCATTGGTTTCTGCTTATCTTTTGACTGTATAGAAATAATCTCGACGTCCGCGCCAGGCCCCCAGACAATATCTCCTTTTCGATTTATCTGAGGTGCATTGCCGGCAGTATCCACTGCTTTTTCATTGATAAGCCTTATACTATCCGTCGAATCGGGCAGCAATCCGACCGGAACAAGTAATGTAACTTCGGTTATGAATTTGGAAGAACATTCGTTGAAATTTACATATTGGGAATTTCTCAACAGGTCCTGTCGATCCGATGCGCCTCTTGATATTGTAAAGGACCTTGCCGGATCTGTACTGCTTTTAATTGGCTCGCACAAAGTAGGCTCGCTGAACTGCACCTTCAGTGTGTCGAAACCTGCTCCTAATTGGCCAGGCATAAGAACGGCCTGCTTTACATAAGGCCCCGTTACGTCGGCTGCAACAAAAACCGGATTGCTGTTTTTAGACCACCCTGTACCGGTTCCGCCGCTCTGTTTCTGACGAATGTTGACTATAACTCTGCCTGCAACCGGGCTTGAAAACTGAAAGTCCAGAGAAGTTCCCTCATTTTTCCACACGTTAGGCGCAATTTTTACCATCTGACTAGTAGATTCGTTTCCGCTTATGTTCCATTTTATCGTCGTTATAGTGGGAAGCGTCAGAATCTGTGTTGCTCCGTCGTTTGTGACTCTGCTTGTGTTGCTGAATCTTACTTCATCCACAACCCACCGTGACGGAACGTTGACGGTAATTGCACTTTCGCCTATGGGTGACGTAAATTCGACCCCTTCCGAAACGGCAACACCGTTAATGAAAAGTATTACTTTATTGTTGCTTCTTGCTATACCGATATGAGACCACACGCCGTCATCGAGCGGAACTACCGAACTATCAATTAGTTTTCCCTCTGATTTTAAATAAAGTTTCATTCCTGCCGTAACGCCGATCTCTATTCCGCCTCCGGAAAAGAGCACCGCCGCCGCACTAGCGCCCGGTTTTACCCACTCTTCAATAACGAAAGCTCCGGTAATCTGGGGAAGTGAGTAGCTGAAAGAACCTGAATTGATGGCCGCGCTGCCGAACAGATAATCCGTCGTGGTAAACGACGGTGTTCCGGCGCCGTTGTCGTTGCCGCTTGCGTTTTTAAGATCTCCGTCGAGATGAAATGTCGCCAGCACCCCGGATTCGTTGTCGGGAAAACGGGTAATGATTCTTGCCTGAACAGTATCGAGGGTGAAGTTTTTAGCATTAGAAATAGTTGCATTAACGTTAAACGGCTCGTTCTGAAGTCTCATATCCGGCGTGGCGGTTATTTTTATATTGGCCTGAACAAGCTCGCAGTATACTTTGAAAAGATCGGCGTCTATTGACTCACGGTAACGGTCGCTGCGAATAATGGTCACGTTGACGGTTACAGTAGAGTCTCCCTTGCCTGGTTTTTTTACTACATACTGGAAAACCAGCTCGTTGCTCCCTTTCTCAACCGGAAGATTCTGAAGCGTCGTCTCCCACGTAGGCGTACCTGCTATCTGACGAATGTCTCCGTTTGAGCGTGTCTCGCCGTTGGTCTTATTGGTTACTGTAAGTGAGGCCAGCTGTTGAGGGGCAGTCTGTGCAACGCTATCGAGAATAGTTTTAAAAGTTGCTACTACTGTTTGCGGTGTGGACCCGCCGAAGTATAAACCTCCGGTAAGACTGCTTGCAATTTCAAGATGCCCTAATTCTACCACACCACTTTCGGAACAGCCTTGCCACGGATAGCCGTGGGTTACGTGCGTAATGGAGTCGGAAAGAAATACGCCATGTACTTTAGGCACAGGCCGATCCGGGTTCTGTCTTTTATAAGCTGCAATAAGCGAATCCGGGGGGCGAACAGTAATATCGTCCCAGGCTCCATCGGTTAGTAGAATGATATGACGGGTCATGAGTTGCGGCATGTCTTGATAATTACGGTCGATTTCCGTTAGGGCTCTTTGTAATGCAATTCCTAAATTGGTAGTTGTAGTATGAGTGATTTTGGCCATTCCGACACTTGCAGTTCCTCCCCCTCCTGTTGTTGTCTGTCTGCATCCCGCGCTTTCTATCGCTCTATGAATAGATTCAACATTTGCATCATTTGTAAGAGGAGTAGGTCTCAGAACACTGGATACCGAACTGGAATAAACTATTACGCCTATTTCAGACTCGGGATTTAAAACCCGAAGACTGTCGACGAACATTTTTGCCGCTTCTACCCGTTTATTCTCAGGGTCGTTTTTTGAGCACATTCCCGAACCGTCACCCGGAACGCAACAGTTGTCGGGATTGTTTTCCCCGTAATGACTACACATACTGCCGGAGTTGTCCAGTACTAAAAGCACACGTAAAGGCGCAAAACCGGAGTCGATTGTGTCAAGCTGGAGACAGATTCTGAATTTACCCCCTAAAGCTCCGACGTCCCTGCCGACCGAATCGATCGCGCCGTTTTTCGGCTCAAAACAGCTCGTATCCGGAAAAGCAACGCAGTATTGATAATAAATAGTCTGATCGATCTGACCGACAACAATCGATGCGGCAATAAACATCAAAAGTATACCTAAAATCTGCTTTTCTACTGTTGTTTTCATAATGATTCTCCTTAAAAATTAATCATTAATATTCAATAACTATTAAATGATTGTGATTTTAACCACTATTTTCTCTTTTTTTAAAACCACTCTTAAAATATATGTGTTTAAATATTTAAATAATGTTCATTTATAAATATACCATAAAATATCATATAGTTTAATAATAAAATGTGAGTTTCACTTCACAGTCTCTGAAGAATCTTGTTTAGAAGAAGGAGAGCCTGGATTTGTTGAAGAAGAGGCCGGATTGAGAACATCATTCAGCGCTTCAATATATCGTTCTTTCGGCTGCAGGCCGGGGAGCGCTTTGATAACATTTTTACGATTAATAATAAATACTGCCGGAATAGACGAGATACCGAAATACGCACTTAATGCCCTGTGGACGTCGACATTAACTCTTATAAAAAGAATCCTGTTGCCGAAATGCTTTTCTACTTCTTCGAGAATCGGATTAAGAAGACGACAGGGCATACACCACGACGCCCAGAATTCAACCAGCACCGGCACTTCAGACTGAACAATCCGGTTTGCTATAGACTGCGAAGAGTCGGCAGGCATTAAGGTAGGTGTGGTAAATGACATTTCGGAAAACATAAAAATTACTATTACCGGTACAATAAACTTATTTAGCATAAAATCCATCCCAGCCTATCAAAATTGCGAGAAAAACACAGCTTTGAACTCCCTGTTCCAACCGACGGTTTGTCCGTTTTTATATTTTCGGTTTTCCAATATATCGCGAACGTCAAACTCAAGAAAAAAATCACCTGATAATGCCCATCTTATTCCTGCATTTAAATAGCCTTCGGAAGGGTTTGCATAAATCAATTTATTTCTATAGGGACGCGGATCAAGCATGTTGAAAGCAAAATCGTATTCAAGGACAAGCGACAACTCGTCATTTATACCTATATCGAGTCCTGTAATCAGGTTCGGCCAGGTTACCTCTTTAAACTCTTCCATCGAATAATTACCCATACAATGAATTCCGATCTGAATGATATTTAAAATCAGATAACCCTTGCCGGCAGTTATAAAAAAGCCTGGTGATTTGAAGATATATCCTTTATAGAAAAAAAGCGAAGTATCCGCAATACCTCCATGCCCCTGGTGGTCGTAACCGATTGCTATAGCCGGGAAATGAATTTTCTCTTCAATAAGCCTGTATTTTACGAGCCAACCAGGAAGGGAATTCCAACGTACGGCTTTTCCTCTGCCTACTATTCCTTCACCTCCATAGCTCAATCCGATTGTAAGTCTGTTCGTAACTCCCACCTCTATTCCAAAGATAAGTCCCGATCCGAATCTCGGCTCACCCCCCGCGTATGCCAAGAATTCGAAATCGTACTTACCTCTGTCAAGAATGCCTGCGGTATGAGCGTCAACCAGTCTGCGCGGTTGTGCCGTTTCAGCGTCCGCGAGTCTTATTATAGTAACCGTCAGAATGACAAACACAATAAAATATCTATTTCTCATCAGCAGCCTTTTGTCGTAATCTTATCTCATTGCGTCGTCTGATTTCCAGTTTTTTACGCTCATGTTCGGCATTTGTTTCAGAAAAATCGTGTTCCCCGCTTCCGTCCCATTTCGCTACGAAATAAAGATCTTTAGTGTCCAAAGGATTTGCCGCGGCATTCAATGCGCCCTTGCCAGGAGAACAGATCGGACCCGGCGGCAGCCCCGTATACCTGCGCGTATTATAAGGAGAAGGAGTATTGAGTTCCGAAACCCGAAGCGGGCCGCCGAATTTTTTAAGAGCGTAGCGAACGGTAGGATCCGCCCCGAGCGGATATCCCTTACGTAAACGGTTATGGAAAACGCCTGATATGCGAGGCTGTTCCGAAAGCAGTGTGGCCTCCCTTTCGATAATGGAAGCAAGGATAACAAACTGGTGGTGTGAATATTTATCTATAAGATCTTGCCTTATTGATATGGTAGACCAGATATGACGGTGCCTTTCTACCATACGTTTTATTATTTCCGCCGTCGTGATTTTCTCCGGAAAACGATAGGTGTCCGGAAAAAGATAGCCTTCAAGAGTGTTGACTTTAAGGCTACATTGAGAGATAAAGGAAGAATCACGGCATAAAGAGATAAATTCGGACGTGTCGATGGGTATGGTTTTGGAGATATGGAGCGCCGTTTGTTCTATTGTCAATCCTTCCGGTATCATCAGAGTAATTTCAATCGGCCTGGCATATAAAAGTTTTGACGCCGTTTTTATGACTCCGTCGCCTTTCTGCACAATTACTATACCGGCCTTAATCCGTTTTTCGGTGCCTTTGTAACGCATCCATAGAATCAGCATACCCGTCGATCTGATAACGCCACGCGCCTTGAGCGTATCGGCAACGGCATGAAGCTGCATTTTGGGCAATATTGTAAGCTCAACAGGCGTGTGATCATTACCAAAAGGTAAAAGAAACCATAAGGCTGTTCCCAAAAGAACGGCAGCCGTGGTAATGACAATAAAAACACCTGCCGCTATCCATTTCTTTTTTTGCATCATTCTTATGAATTTTAAAATAAAATAGATAGTATAACCTGTTATTAATAAGATAAAAATAATTCCATTTAAATAGAGCCGTAAAAAGTACCGAAACAATATTATTATCTTTTTTTTCATTTTTCTATTTTTTTGTTCTTTTCCGGCGAAAAGGGAAAATTTCATTGATCGTTTCCTGAATCTTACCGAACCTTAAAAATAAAATAAAAGCAATCTCTTTGTTTTTATATTTTATTTTTTATCTTTAGTACCTTATTCATTGCTTTCTATCCTTAATATTATTTTTTAACGATTGATATTTTACATGTAAATTATCCAAAATATATGACTATTACTACCTTTCATCAAAAAAATCCGTGTTTTCTTATTATTCAGACCGCTTTTACCGGTGATACGATTCTAGCTACTGCAGTCATCGAAAAAATTGTCTTTTTTTTCCCGAATGCCTCAATAGATGTTCTGGTTCGTAAAGGAAATGAAGAAATTTTCGAAAACCATCCTTATATCCGCAGGCTTTATACATGGGACAAACATAACGGCAAATATCTACAGTTTTTTAACCTTTCAGAACGTATCCGTACCACGAAATACGATTATTGTATCAATCTGCAGCGCCATTATACCACTTCACTTCTTACTTTACTTTCAGGAGCGCATGAAACGGTAGGCTTTTCTACAAATCCTCTCTCTCTATTTTACACCAGACGTTTTCCTTATCGATTGGACGCCGCAGTCGGCTTAACACATGAAGTCGATCTTTTTCTTCAGCTTCTTACTGGTATTGTCCCCTCCACAGAACGTGTGAAACCCAGATTGTATCCATCTACAGATGATTACCTGCGGGTTATGCCTAACGGCCCATATGTTACAGTAGCCCCCACATCAATCTGGTTTACCAAACAGTATCCTCTTGAGAAATGGGTTGAGGTTATCAACCTTTTTGATTCTAATACAACCGTTTATCTTATAGGCGGTAAAAGCGATAAGGACGCGTGCGAATTGATTAAAAAACAATCCCGCCACCCTTGTGTTAAAAATCTGGCCGGCGAACTTACGCTTTTGCAAGCCGCCGCCCTTATGAAAAAAGCAAAAATGAATTATGTCAACGACTCGGCACCTCTGCATCTGGCGACTGCAATGGATGCTCCTGTAACCGCCGTTTTTTGCTCGACAATACCCTCATTCGGTTTCGGCCCTTTAGGCGAAAACTCCCGTATTGTAGAAACAAAAGAAAAATTATCTTGCCGTCCGTGCGGTTTTCATGGAAAGAAAAAATGCCGCCTTGGAAATTTTAAATGCGCTCAAATACCTGCCGATGAAGTTGTAGGAAGTATTAGATAGGTTTTAATAAAAACCTTATCGAAAAACCATACTGAATTTACCACACAGATATCACTTTCATTTATTACATTCAGCCTGCCGTATAAATCAGCCCGTTTGAAGCGTTTGACAATTGATTTAATATTATCCCCTTTCTTTGAACCCATACTTCTGACAACATCCAAAATTAAATATAAATTGACAAAAAATATTTTACATCCCTGCTTTGATAAAATTATATTATCACTATCATACATATATAAATTGTGGATAAGCCAAACAATATATAAAGGAAAGTAACTATTCAGGTTCTTTGGCGTCAACATCTTGTGTCAGCCTCTTTCGGCTACCGCAACAAGTTGACAAATGAGACTAGACAAGCGCTAGTCCCATATTGTAGTTTCATAAGGCGATCAAATGACATGGAAAAGGATCGGCCTTGTGATTCCGAAACTCAGCAAAGAACAGTTCAAACAGGTATACGACAAGGGCTTCGAAGCCACCTATGCTCTTTTTGATGCATTGCAGCAAGCGATCGAGACGCTGGAGAACAGGGTCGCGCAACTTGAAGCAATTCTGGCCAAAGACAGCCACAACAGCAGTAAACCACCGTCGAGCAACGGATTCAAACGTCCGCCCCAAAGCCTGCGGGAAAAATCCGGTAAAAAAGCCGGTGGACAGCAAGGCCACGAAGGAACCTCGCTCAGGCAGGTCGAAAATCCTGATAAAACTGTCATTCATCGCCCTCGCGGCAACTGTTCGTGCGGTCGCAGTCTTGACCATGCTCAAGTAATCGACACGGCTAAAAAGCAGGTCTTTGACCTGCCGGAGATAAAAGTGCAGGTAACAGAGTACCAAGTCCAAACCGTTATGTGTGCATGCGGGAAAGTGCATACCGGAAAATTTCCTGTCGGCGTCAATGCGCCGGTTCAATATGGAGATGGGCTCAAGGCGCTTGCGACCTATTTCATAATCCAGCAATTGTTGCCTGTGCAGAGGACGCAACAGATTTTCAAGGATGTTTTCGGTATAGATTTGAGCGTAGCGACATTGCAAAACAGTACGGTTGCCTGCTATAACGGATTGGAAACAACTGAAACGGTAATACAGGATAGGATTATTGAAGCGCCGGTGGCGCATGCTGATGAGACCGGCTGCGATGTAAACAAGAAGCTTTGGTGGATTCATTCGCTTGGCACTCTGATGCATACCTGGTATTTCTGTGAAAAATACCGGGGGCAAGACGCCGACACGGTTGCCGCTGTCCTTAGGCGCTTTGGCGGCAGATTGGTACATGACGGGTGTAAGAGCTATCTCCACTACATGTGCAAACATGCCTTGTGTAATGCGCATCATCTTCGGGAATTGGTTTTTATCGATGAGCATCTTAAAGAGCCGTGGGCGCTCAAAATGAAAAAACTTCTTCTTGAGATAAAGGATGCGGTTGAAGAAGCGCGTGTAAAAAGGAAAAAGCGGCTTTCCGATGAAACGTTGCGACGGTTCAGAAATCGGTATCTGCTGGTAATCCGGCAGGGGTATGCAGTTCAACCGCCCTCGAAGAAACGGCCACCGGCTCAACGGGGTAAACTTGCACAAACTCCGGCTAAGAATTTGCTCGACCGGTTGAAGGAACATATAGATGAAGTTCTTGCCTTCATGTACGATTTTTCGGTACCCTTTACCAACAACCTCGCCGAACGGGATCTGCGTATGGTTAAGGTGAAGTTGAAAGTATCCGGCTGTTTCAGAACGCATTTCGGCGCCCAGGTTTTTTGTAGAATACGAAGTTATCTGTCAACTCTTCGAAAACAGAACCTTGATATCATGGAATACCTTGGAAAATGTTTCATCCCTTACAGCAGTTTTGTAAACTTACTACCTGAATAGTTACGTTTATTATTTCATTTATTACTTTACAGATACACTAATCATAAATCAGGAATCAAAACAAAACCGTCAAGTAGAGTGCTGACGCACAGCATGAAACCGGTTTTGTCACATCGTTAATGTAGAATTAACAATGCACCCATCTACGTCTCCTGCCGCGGCCGTACTTTCAACGGCAAAAGTTTCAGCCCTGTAGGCTTCAAGCAAAGGACAGGGAGAAATTATAAAAAATATCTCTTCTTAGTAAATGGAAAAAGTATCATTGAAATACCGTAATACGTTGCCGTGCGGTTCCTTTTATTCCTATAAAATCTATTATATAAATTCCTTTTGGGATTAAAAAACTTTTTGAAATAAAACCTTTGTTGTCAAGATACGCTTTCCTGTCGATTTTCTGCGTCCATACTGTTCTTCCATGAAGATCTATAATCTTTATTTCGCCATCTGAAGGTAGTCTGATATATATCCGACCGGTCTGGGGTTGAAAACCTGCATATATTTTGCATTCGAATGAAGACGAAGCTGTTCTTTGTCTGCGGGGTTCTCTTACACTTATGGGATATCCTCCTTCTTCGATGAAATCTTTTATGTTATCAGCTTCGAGTTCTTCGTGTTGCTCCCTTAAGGCAAGTTTTTTATCGTATCCCTCGACGGCTTCAGGTTTCATTCCATCCGTATAACCTCCAAAGGGTATACCAAGATCTATCCATGCGCAGAGCCTGGCCATTTCTTCGGAAGTTAATGAAACATTCTTCATTGCATCAGGGGGGGTTCTTAAAATTGATATCAACTTACTTTTACCTGAGCCGAAACTATAAGGCTTTAAACCTTCGGACGGTGAGTTTGAAGGAATGAAATTTACATACTGCTTTGCAGGATCAGTGAGGCTCAAATATGATTTTGTCCAGTATCTTTCTGCATTTTTATTCAAAGGATCGTTCAGATCGCCGCTCCAGATTGATTCTCCGACCAGATTAAGTCCGGTCGAATGGTTTTCTTTATGACAGGAAACACATTTTTCATTAAAAATAGGCTGGATATGTCGTGGAAAAGAGAAATTTTCCCGACTGCTTACGCCGGGGAAGGAATCGGGAATCCATGGCGTTAAACGTAGAGGGAGTCTCCCCTGTCTTGTGCTTTCGTTTTTATCTTCGTGGCATCCGTAACATGAAAAAAGTTCACCCGGCTGTAACGAGACCGTGCTGCGCATCGACTGGATTACGCACCCGTTTGCATCTATAAGCTGAAAATATATAGGAGTTCGGGGCGGGACATAAGCTGCGGCTGATCCGTCCTTTTCTACAGGCGTTTCACCGATTATCCTTTTTGCGTCTCTTGTTCCCAGCCATCTTGAAACCGGCGTCAAACAGTATTCAGTTGAATCCCCTGTAAAACCAACACCTGCAGCGGCCCGAAGATCCACTGCAACCACTCTTAGTTTCTTTACAGTCCACGAAGCGGAATCGACAGATTTGTCGACGCCGGTTCCGTAGTACGCATTGTAAAGAGTAATCCTGGCGTAAGGGTTTTTGTAGTCGGCCTGATAGCTCTTTACTATAGGAATATCGACCGGAGCAAGTGAAACCGGCCGACTCACTGATTGTAAACTATCCCACGCTATCAGTTCCCTGTCGCCTTCTTTACTCATTAAATATATATTGAATTTTTCCTTATACTCGGGAGGTTCGGCTGTCGGTCTCCATGATACAAGAAACCAGTCTTCGTCAAGCGGATAAGGGTTCTGAAAAAGCGGTTTTGTTCCAGTTAAGAAATTTGCCGTATCGGAGGGTGAACGTTTCGGCGCGATAATGGAAACGGGATTTGACCCGTTGCGTCCGAGGTTGATATCGATTGTCACCAGTTCGCCTGCATAGGGCGAGCGATAAGAACCGATTATTGCAAAAATCAATGTGGAGCCTTCCGGCGCACGGCGCGCCTGAAAGATTGTTGCAGGCCATGTGGACTGGTTGCCGAAATATTCTATCTGATGCGTGCCGTCGACATTCATTGTCATAAGAGGAAAACAGGTGCGGCTGTTACGATCATTGGCCTCCCACCTCGAGTACATCACATAGCCGTCTTCCATTATCGTGGGGGAAAAATTCGAATATTGATCGTATGTTATCCTGCGAAGGTACTTTCCGTCTTTATTCATTATAAAAAGATTACTGTTGATATTCCCTGCACAGCTTATAAATCCGAAGCTGCGGGTAGAATTGAAAATGATGTTGCTGTCGGGCAGATAGCACGGCTCGAAGTCGGAAACAGTCAACCCCTCAGGATCCGACGTCAGTTGCCTGATCTTCTCTACACTGTCTACCGGCATTTCGTAAATATGATAACCTTTATTATCCTTTGACCAGGCAAAAACAACCTTCGTACCGTCAAACCATGCGCACGGATCTCTTATGACGCCGCCGGTATCACAAAGTATTTCTCTGTGCCTCGAATAATAGTTTTCCATTTCAAGAAGACAGAGCGCCGATCCTTTGGCATAGTTAGTTCCTTTTCCCACCGCCTGTTTTCCAATGTTACCGTTATTTTCATCTCCGAGATCGTCTATAAATCCCGGAGTAGGACCTCCGAGATTGTAATGTTTTGCAAATATGATTTTCTTCAGTTTTCCATTTTTCAAATAGTATTCTAATCTCGTTACCCGACGCCAGTGACATGCAGTAAGATAGGCTTCTTTGGTGTCCTCCACGGAAACTTTCGATTTATATTTTGAAGGCAGTTTTTTAACGATTTTTTCTATGGCTGCAGTATAACCTCCCTCTTCAGTTATACCATCCTGCGCCTGCCAGTCTGCAATAATATCTGCCGGAATCTGCTCAGGCATTGAGTCGCTGACGGAAGATGCCGCGAAACCTTCCGCTGTCCATATAATCAACAATAAACATAATTTCAAAAAAGAAAACCGCACGGCTTTATTCTCTAAAACCATAACCCACTCCCTTTTTCCATAGACCCATCAAATATTCTGATATTTATTATCCCTTTACTGAAGGCAAATATATAAACGAAAAAATCACTGAAATCCTTCTAATTACACTCTCCGCTTCGCTTAAAAAACGTCTCTCTATTAGAGAATAAATTAAAATATATTCACAATTACCCGATTTCTTTTAAATATAGGAATTTTTGTATAAAAATGTTGTCCTTTTGATCCACTGACGGCAAGAGGTTTCAGCCATCCATCAAAGATACATTAATTTCACGATTCCACTTTCTAACTAAAAATAGATATTTATTCCAAGGTCCAATATGCTTGGGGCCGGGGAAGAAATTCCACCGTCGATTTCCATGAATATGCCAAGCGTTTTTCTTGCCATTACCTGAATACCCAGAAAAAACCAAAGGGGAAAAAGGGTTTCTTGATTGTAAAATTCGATGTTAGCGTCAAGTCCGCCGTAAAGCGATACTATCCTTTGAATCGGGAATGTTATATTCAAGGTTCCATCGACGCCGATATTTCCGGCTGAATGCATCCCGGTTGCAAGCGATATCATGGGCATTCCGGAAAGAAGTAAGAACTCGAAATCGCCACCGAAATAGGTCGGCCCGTTATTGATGACCAGTTTAAAGGAAAGATCGATATTCCGTGTTATTCCGACTCCGCCGTCAACGAGCAGTCCCAGATCGCCTCCCCGTACGTAAATAATCGGCGCCACACCAAGGGAAAATTTTGCCGGCCGTAAGGTTGAGGCGGTATTACATACCTGGCCGTACGCCCGCGATACCGCAATGATAAGCGTTACAATATATGCTGTATTTTTCATGGTTACCTCCTATACGGAATCATTCGCTTTTCCGCTCATACATCGCTTTAGTCAATATATCTTCGTATCTCTTTAAGTTCCATTAGTTCCATGCTGTTTTAATGTTTTGTATGACTCGTAACGCGCTCCGTGTTACGACGTGGCAGCCATACAATCTCGCCAACCGACGAAAGCCTCGCCGGAGCTGATGGTTCGACAAGTTCACCACAGGTGACGGCGAGGCGCTTATTTTGACGGAACGCCCTCGAAAACGGACAATGATTCATATTCTTTTCTGGTTATTACAGTATCCCAACCGCCTATTCTGTCCTCTTCTTCATGCTTATTGACTCCGGTATACGCAAGACTCGAATCTTCGTACCGCTTGAATTTATAGACGGCATCGTTCATGAGCGAGCTATTGAAAACATTCAGGCTTACCAGGAGTTCAAAATCCTTCACCGTAAGCCCTGTGACCTTTTTGAAAAGACCCGGCTCAAGCTGGGTTATTACATCGCGTAAAGTTCTTTCCCGGTAATCGGTCAAATACATGAATATTGGAATGCGAGTGGCAAACTTGATAAGCTTTTCCTGAATTTCCCGGCGCTTGCTCTTGAATTCTTTTTCTTCTTCCGTTAATTCTTTCTTTTCTTTCCTGGTTAAATCCCGTTCGCTTGCTTCCTTTTTCAATTTCTGGATTACTTCCGATTTGTTGATAATCATTTCAATGTCTTGATTCAGACTACGGAAGCCTTCAATGCTCATCAGGGCTTTCATGGCTTCTTTATTGGCCAGAAGGCGGCGAAGGGTGTCATTGTCTACATTTACCAGTAACGCGCTTTCCCATCTGCGCGCAAGCAGGGTGGCTGTTGTGCCGCTCATGGCAATATCGAGTACACCGGCAGGGTCGATCTTCTTCATCGAACTGCCGTCATAGCAGAGAACCGGCAAGAAGTGAATAAATTCTTCTACCTTCTTTTCCGGGCTTACTTCATCAACATTGAGACGGCAGCTATAATCGGCTATTTGCCGCAAAGCCCTATCCGGCGCAAAATCAAAAATATAGCACTCTTCCTTGATTATTTCTTCCTTGTTTGGCGACAGGTTATCCGGGTTTTTTACCGTCCACGGCGATTGAACCCTGAATGCTGCCTGGAAGTAGGTTTCCGGGCTTGAACAGTTCCGAAGCATGAAAATGCCTGTCCACGGTCTGACCGTTACGCCGGTAGTGAGTTTGCCGCAAGAAAGGGTGATCGTTTTCGTTCTGAGCGGATCATCCATTGCTTCCAGGACCGGAGTAAGCGCTTCAACACCGATTCCGGCAGAAGCGCCGGCTGCTACTATCACCTTGTATTCGTGATAGAATTTGTTTTGCCGTTGGCCAAGAAGATTTTGCATTGCATAGCAGGAAGAAACGCTCGGAAGAAACCAGAAGGTATGGCTGAGAATTCCCAGCAATCGCGCATCCGCGTAGGGTAACGGCGGTTTTTTCGCGCCGAGTTTTAGATTGTCAACGGATGTTTCCAGGAAGGCGCCGCGTATGAGGTCGAGCCACTTCTGAACTTCGTTTTCGTATTTGAATCTGGCGTTTTTGCCTATGCCTTCCGCGCTGAAAAATTCGTTCAGGTCGAATTCGTTGAATTCGCCTTTCAAGGCGATTTCTCGTATGCTGTCAGGCAGTTGATAGGTCAGCAACACCATGCGGGGCAGTGCGGCGTAAGGGTTGTTTTCGCCTTTCCAACTCTCTTTCGCTTTTTGTTCATCCGAGTATGTCCAGTTGTAAATCTGCTCCTCGATGAATTCGCCCGATGCAATCGCGCGGAAAGGTGTGCCCGAAAGGTAGAGATAGTGCGCGGTTGTCAGCGGCATCAGGTTTTCATCAAAATAGTCAATGCCCTCGCCCCGACCGAATTCCGCCTCTTCCTTTTCTTCGGCTTCAAACAACTCCTTCGCCCGTTCACGCCAGGCGCCGAAGTGATATTCATCGAGAATGATGCAGTCCCAGTTTATGGAATGAGCCCATTCGTTTTTCGCTTTGATTCCTCCGACTTCGTTTCTGCCGAGGAAATCCTGAAAAGAACCGAAGCAGACAAACGGTTTCTTCCGGTCTATCTGTTCGTACGACAAGCTGCCGCGGGAGACAAACTGCCAGCCCTTAAAATCGACATGCGATTTGAGATCATCCTCCCATGCGCTTTGAACCGCTGGTTTGAACGTAAGTACGAGTACCTTGGTCCAACCCATGCGTTTTGCAAGCTGATATGCAGCAAAGGTCTTGCCGAACCGCATTTTTGCGTTCCACAGAAAGTGGGGTGTTTTATTCGGATTTTCCCTTTTGAATGATTTGAAGTACGCAATGGTCTTTTCGACCGCAGCCTGTTGTTCCGGCCGCATGGCGAAATCATATACCCGGTTTTCCGCCTTCAGGTCGCCGCGTTTTATCGCTACAAGGGCGGCGCGGACGTCTTCTACCGTGCATTCAAACCATTCACCATCCGGATTCTTTTTTCCGGCGCACCGCAAGTAGTAGTGCACTTCGCGGTCGGTGAATGTACTTCCGTCTCCGCACATGGCCGGCTCTTCGAGCACTATGCGATAAGGAAGCGGACCGGGCCGCAATGTCGGGTATTGTTGAGCAACACGGTCTTTGACGCTCTGCGTGGTATAGCCGATTTTCAGAAGGCCGCGATATTGAGGATTGGTGTCCTCGTAGGCGTAAATGGTCGGAATGGTTGCCGGACGGGAAGGGAAGAAATCTTTAGGCATTTTCGTCTCCCATTGGGCGGATTTTTGATTCTATGAAAGCGATTTCGTCTTTGGTTAACCCATAGCGATTATAAAGCTTTTCGTCGGTCCATTCAGTATTCATGTCGAGGATAGGGACAAAGTAGAACCTATCCTTTGTTATATCCTGAGAGAACGACATCAACGAAATCAAGAATCGGACAAATTTAGTAATAAGATAAGAGCGGAGATTTCTGGCAAGTTTTTCACTCTCAAATGCTCCCACAACTATGTATGTCTCAGTGCAGATTGATCCAGGTTTCAAGATGTCAACAATAGATAAGACTCTCCTCTTACCTTCATTGTCGGGCTGGCCAGCATGGTCATAGGAAACCTTAGATGTAATCACCTTCCACTTGTCAATCATTTCGACGCCAACCGTAATATCTTTCCGCTTGTAGGGACCTTCCCCATTTTGCCATCGGAGAATGATGTCGCCAGATTTTTGCGGTCTGGCATTTGTCGGCAATCCGAAAGGTTTCCTACTGGACACTTGGTCTAACATGCGCTTTTCATTCTTGGTTAGAACCTTCCGAACAATAGACACGGCTTGACTATGGCGGATGAGAGTCGGAAACTCATTCAGGCTGCGGATGGATGCCGTCTGTTCTCCCTTGTGTACATTGATCACCTCACAAAGGCCGCGACTGTCACGTTCCCAAAGAAAATAACAGACACCACCGGCAATATCTACCCCTGGAAAGACCTCTGACGCATCTTCAAAATCAACGAGTTTGCGTATCCGGTCATCGTTTAGCATTTCAGCTCTGAACTTATCCAACCCTTTACCACCCGCAAACCAGCGCGAAGGAATAATCATAGTGAGAAAGCGAGGATTAAGTTTCTTGGCCTGTAGTACGAATTTATGGTAAATCGGTGTGGCGCTTCTGCCGAAACCTCCATCACTCAACTGATACGGCGGATTTCCAATAATCACGTCAAACTTCATATTCAAAATCTCCTCTGGCTTTTCGGTATGTATGAACTGGTAGGCATGCGTTTCGAGCCCTTCTTCTCTGTCGTATTCCTGTTGACTCGCACCGCAGAAACTGCAGCGGCCGTCTTTCCATGTATGTTTCACCTTCTTGAAAACGATATTTCCTTTTTCGTCGTCGAATCCGGTGCAAACGGAATATTTGCCGTTTGCCGTTTTTGAGCAGTACAAAGACCGTCTTGATAGCAGTGCAGTGAGCTCAGTAATTGCAATGCCGTAAAGCTGTTTGGTGTATATATGGTTCAGTCGTTTCTGCAGATCAGGTATTTTGTTTTCAAGCCCCGTAATTAATCTTTTGGCAATCTCCCGTAAGAAAACGCCTGACTTGCACCCGGGGTCTAAAAAAGTCGCGTTCGCATCGCTCCATAATTCCGCTGGGAGCATGTCGAGCATGCGGTTTGCAAGCGCCGGCGGCGTAAAGACTTCGTCGCTCGACAAGTTGGCAATACAATTGAGAACATCGGGGTTATAGTTAACCGTTTTCAGCATCGGCAAGCCTTAGAAAATGGGTTAATGGATATTCTTTTACCGGTTGTGGAATAAAAACATCTTCGCCAAGGTCGGAAAATAGCGGCAATTCTTTCATGCCTTCATGTTGAAGGAGGCCGTGAAAAGTAAAGTCACGGCGTTTAATCATGCTGCCGTTCACGGACGACCATTCGCTGAAGATTATCGGTTCCTTTTCATCATCGACTCTGGTCAGGGAAAGAGCATCACCCCAGATAATGTTCTTTGAAAGGACAAATTCGGCCGTGTTGCGGCATTCGGGTTTGCAGTTTTCTTTGAAAAGACGGACATAACAATCATCAAATATGTCGAATAAGCGCTTTCTGCAATCCCGCACATTATCTTCGAGAATGTCGATGCCGTAAATGCTCGAAATTGCAATGATGGCATAACGCTCGAAATCAGTCTGGTTCTTACCGTATTTGGCTTCCACTATGGACAGTTTTCTCTGGAGTATTTCGGCAAGAAAATTGCCGTGTCCGCAGGCGGGTTCGAGAAAACGGGAATCAATGCGTTCTGTTTCTTGCTTCACTAAATCGAGCATGGCGGTTACTATATGGCGCGGCGTGTATACTTCCCCGTGGTCGGATACGCGTTCCTTGGAAACTACTTGGCCGGATTTATTAATAATTGAATCTGTCATTACTCTTCTTTCTTCGCCCGGTTAGACGCCGCATTGAGCTTGCCGAAATGACGGCCGGGCCCGTCTTGGGCGCGGCTCTTTCCTTTAAAAATAGCCTTTGCATTCAAGGGCATTCTATTCTTTTCCTCATTCCGGCTCCTCCTTACTTATTCGTCCTGCGCCGCCGTATTTTGTATTTTAACGGGCCGTCTTAATTCTCTTTTGTCTTGTCGTCGCCCATGATTTCATTCGTTCAAATTTATTGACGCCAACGTTTAACGCATGGCGAAGTGCCCGCCTATAATAATGCCGGATTACTGTTCAGTCAAGCGAGGCTTTGGGAGCTTGATTGTAC
>FWPV01005794.1_pt1 | contig 21299 bp, 15 predicted proteins | sample 2228371 | NCBI WGS metagenome assembly FWPV01 (sample SAMEA103939776, study PRJEB20133) | metagenome | reverse complement strand
GCGCTGCGGAACGTTCGCGTGGATGTGAGGACCGGTGCGCTCCCCGGCCGCCGGCCCGGGCATGGACCCGGACGTGGGAAGACGGTCAGCCTTCCAGGACCACCTTGAAGCCCATCAGCCGCGCCATGTGCTGGATGTCTTGCATGTGGTCTCCGTAGAACACCACGCGGTGCAGCAACGTCATGGCGTCTTCGGTGTCGAGCGCGCTGCTCCAATTGGCGGCCATGGTCGCGGCGTCCTTGACCTCGGTCACGATCTGCGTGCGGCACGCCCGGATCGACTTCTCCGGCACCTCGACGATCTTCGCCGTGGACGCCAGGATCGTATCGAGGTTGACGAATTTGGTCCGCGTGATGACCTCGCCGACTCGGTATTGCACCTCGGGAACGCAGCCGCTGCCGCCGACTTCCGAGTGTCCGCGGAGCAGGTACGGGGCCTCGGGACCGTCGGGGCCGTCCAATTTGAGCGGGGCCGTGCAGTGCGCCGTCCACAGCACGTTCCGCGCGGTGTCGAACGTAGCGTTGCCTTGGAAGCCCGGCTTATTGACGGCGTACTGGAACAACATCATCGTCAGCAGCGAGTCCATGTCGCCTTCGCAGGCGGCGGGCAAGCCGCGGTCGCGGAGCCGCGCGAAGCCCAGGCACGGGAATCCCCGCGGCAGCCAGCCCATGCACGTGCCGACGGCCAGCCCCTGGGCCTGGTGCAGTTCCATCAGCTTCTGCAAGGCGATGCTGACGCGGGCGGCCTTGGTGATATCCTCTTCATTCGGCTCGATGATCTGCTTGGCGTTCTTCGTCCAGGTCTCCGCTTCGGCGCGGACCGCCTCTTCATCCACGGCGGCCATCATCTCGTCGAAGGCGGCTTGTTCCACCGCCAAGACATCCGCGCCCAGGCGTTCCTTGACCAGATCCGGCGAACAGGCGGGAGCGGTGCCTCGGGCCGGGGGGAAGAGCAAAATCCTGGTCTTCTGCATCATGGGAATGACGCGGAGCAGGCGCAAGGCCCGCTCCAGCTCGCCGTAATCGCTGCTGGCCAGCAGCGTCACGCGATGGCCCGCCCGCTGCCAACGCGGCGGATACATCCAATCGTGACCGCTGGCGGGGAGAGAGAAGACGGCCATGGGGTGCCGTCTCTCGAGGATCGGGCTAACCAGCCGCGTCAGGGCGAAGCAATGCAAGTTGATCGCCAGGACGGGCACGCCTTCGCCCGCCTTGTCCAGCAATTCCGCCGTCTGCTCGTTGCTGTTCGATTGCCCCACGATCAATTCGATGTTGCCCAGCTTGGCCTCGCAGTCGGCCAGGACTTGGCGGGCCTGTTCCATTTGGCTCGGATCGGCGTTCCACCCGCGATCCGCCGGTCCCGGACCGCCCGCGAACAAGACGCAGATGCGGGCCTTTCCCGGCGGCTGGGCGGCGGGGGCCTGCGATGCCCAGGTATAATGCCACGCCCCCGTCGAGGCCAGCGCCGTCAACACGCCCGACCCCAAGAACTCACGGCGATTGCAGTGCTCACACATCTTCGTCCCTCCTTTTTCTGGAACGCTGAAGGTTGACGTCTCAGCCCGCAACACTTCGCGAATGCGAGGCATCTCGAAGGCGGCTGATCCCAGTCGGAAGCTGGTGTCATCTTGAAGTGCGACGGAGCGATTGTCAAGCAAATCAGTCATCAAACAGCCGCGGTGCTTGATTTCGTCGCGGTAGGGGAATACGCTGGCGGCAGCGTGGTGGTCCGCGTGCCCCCGCGCTGCGACCATTCGGTTCGTCGCCCGGCGCGCGGCGGGATGGTCGTGCACCGCAGCAAGGTGAAGGGAGTGTATCGCCATGTTATCCCGTGGTCGCAACCGAGGTGCGTGGGGACTTGCTTGGTACGGCGTGCTGGCGTGCGTCGCGATGCAGTGGACGGGAACCGGGCGATGCCGCGGTGAGGCTCCGCATCCGCGCATCCCCGACTCTATCGAGGCTCAATGGGATATCCCCTACGCCGCGACGGATCATCCGCGCCAACGTCTGGACCTGCTGCTGCCCAAGAACCGGTCCGCGGACAAGCCGTTGCCGGTGATCGTGGCGGTGCACGGCGGGGCCTGGCTGGGCGGAAACAAACGCGACGGGTTGGGGTTCCTCGTGCCGTTCGTGGCCTCGGGGAAATACGCGGGCGCGAGCATCGGTTACCGTTTGAGCCGAGACGCGACCTGGCCCGCACAGATTCACGACTGCAAGGCCGCCCTCCGTTGGCTGCGGGGAAACGCCGCAAAGTACAATCTCGATCCCGAACGCATCGGCGTCATCGGCTTTTCGGCGGGAGGGCACCTGGTGGCCATGTTGGGCACCGCCGGCGACGTGAGTGAATTGGAAGGCGATCTGGGAGAATTCACCGACCAAAGCAGTCGTGTCACGTGCGTGGTGGATTTCTTCGGCCCGACCAATTTCCTCACCATCGGCGATCACCCCAGCCAGATCCAGCATTACGCCGACGATGCCCCCGAGGCCCTCTTGCTGGGAAGCGCGATTCCGGCCGACGAGGCCAAGGCGAGGCAGGCTTCGCCCATCACGTTCGTGACGCCCGACGACGCGCCGTTCTTGATCGTCCACGGCACGAACGACCCCTTGGTGCCGCATCCGCAGTCCGAGGAGATTCGCGACGCGCTCCGCAAGGCGGGCGTGCCGGTCGCCCTGATTACGGTGCAAGACGGGAGTCACGGCGGATTTCGCAACCCCACCATCGAACGCCAAGTTCGCGACTTCTTCGCCGCGCATTTGCTGGGCGAAAAGGCCGAATTTCGAGATATGACCGTCCCCAACGCCGCACCGAAAGGGAACCCGCCCACGGAATGCGCATCCGTGATGCTCCCTCGCCAGGCCGTGCCGTCGCCCGCCGAGTGTTCTTCGCGTAGCCCAGGCTCGCGTTTGCCGGGAACGCTCGGCTTTTCCGCGGTGTGGGCGACGTACCACCGCTCCCCCGACCGATAGAGTAGCCGTTGCGGGAGCCGTATCCCCGCGGCGGCGATTGCCGACGTCCTTGCAATGGGAGGCCCAAGACCATGAGACGCAAGTTCCTCGGCCCGGTTCGACGCTTCGAGGTTGGATTGCCGGTGCGGCTGGGCGTGTTGGCGGGAATCAGCATGGCGGCGGCCATGCTCGCGTGGCCGGGCGGCGCGACCGCGGTCGCGGCAGAGACCGCCGAGGCGGGAGGCATTCGCACGGCGCCCGCCGCCGCCCTTCCGTTCCCGGGCTTTCAGGACGGCAATTTCCGCTGGAAGATCACCCCGCCCGTGGTGGAACGTCCGCCGGATGACGCGGAGACGACCTACTTCTCCATCAAGGATCCCAGCGTGGTGTTTTTCGGGGAACGCTGGCAGCTGTTTTGCACAATTCGGGCAGCGCCGCGGACGCACCAGGTGGAGTATCTTTCCCTGCGCGATTGGGGGGATCGCAAGCCGTATCGGGAGTTCCCCGATATCGTGGACGGTTACTACTGCGCCCCGCAAATCTTCTATTTTCGCCCGCATCGAAAATGGTACCTGCTCTATCAAACGGTGATGCCGGATCGCAAGCCGCAGCTTCAACCCGCCTTTTCCACGAACGATCGCGTCGATGCGCCGCGGGCTTGGTCCTCGCCGCAACCGCTCTTCGAGCGGTCGCCGGACAACGTGGAGCGATGGATCGACTTCTGGATCATTTGCGACGACGAGCGGGCGTATTTATTCTTCACCTCGTTGGACGGCCGATTCTGGCGGGCCTCCACGCGGCTGGAGGACTTCCCGAACGGTTGGAGCCGGCCGGTCGTCGCCATCCAGGCCGACATCTTCGAGGCCGCCCACGTCTATCGTCTCAAGCAGGCGGAGGCCTATTTGGCGATTATCGAGGCGCAAGGGGGCGGCCGACGCTACTACAAGGCCTTCTTGAGCGATTCCCTGGACGGACGCTGGCGCCCCTTGGCCGCCGAACGCGATCATGCCTTCCTGGCCCCGGCCAACGCCGAGTTCGAAGGCCAACCGTGGTGCCAATCCTTCAGCCACGGCGAACTGCTGCGGTCCGGTTACGACGAACGCATGGAGGTGGACGTCCAAGCGGGCCTGACCATGCTCTTCCAAGGCGTCAGCGACGCGGAGATGGCAGGCAAACCATATGGCGAGATACCATGGCGGTTGGGGCTGGCCGTCCAACGGCCGTAACCGACCGGAATACCGCCGGCAAGCCCGGGACGACGGCGGCAACCACAATCCCGAGGAGTAACCCCCGAAATGCGATCGCTTACTTTCCCGATGTGCGTGTCGGTCATGGTCGTTGCGGCGTCGGCGAAATCGCAGGAGCTTCCTGAAAAACCGGTGCGGATGCACGAGGCGGCCGTGCCGTGGAATCGCCCCGCCGACGCACCGGCGGAGAGCGCCGTTTGCTTTTCCAGCCGTTGGTCGCACCCGACCCATGCCCAGGACCCGTGGGACACGTTTCAAGCGGCGGCGGCCTTCCACGCCACGGACTTCGTCTGGGTTTACAGTTTGGATCCGCAGTTCGTGGGGCGTTTGCGGAAACACGCTGCGGAAAACGGGGGCCGAGCGGTCATCCTGGCCGTCAATTCCATGATTCCCGACCCGCCCGATTTCCGGCGGCGTGAACGAGGTCGCATCCTGGACTGGAACGGCAATCGCATCACCGCCCCCTGGATGCGCTCTTGGGCGGATCCGGCCTGGGGATGCGCGAACAGCCCGGAATATCGAGCCGGGTTCGTGGAATACGCGGCCCGCGCCCTGGCGGCCGGAGCAACGGCCCTGCAAATGGACGATGCCCGCATGAACATGGCGGCCGTGGCCTGGGGCGGATGTTTCTGCCCGCACTGCATGGAAAAGTTTCGCAGGTACCTCCGCGACCGGACCACGCTTCAGGAGCGCACCGCATGCGGTATCGAGAACCTCGACGACTTCGACTACGGGCGATACCTGCGCGATCGCCGCGCTCCCGCCGGCGACGCCTTCGCCAAGTACGACGGCGGACCGCTGAAGTCTTGGTTCCGCGATTTCCAGGAAGCGTCGGTACGGGAGTTCTTCCGCGATGTCCGCGCGGAGATCGACGCCCGGGCAAATCGACACGTCGTCTTTTCGACCAACAATTACCGCGGGAGCTGGGACTCGCCATACGACTTGTTCGAGATCGGGATGGCCGAGCTGCCTTTGGCGGAGGCCCGGCCCGAAAACCTGCACCGCCTGCTTGCCGACGCGCGAGCCAAGGGCAAGACCCAGATCTTCACCGTGGTTCCCAAGGTTTGGGACGGGTCGGAAGCGGCTTCGACGCGACGGGCGATTGCCGCATGCTATGCCCTGGGCGGTCATGTGATCGTTCCGTGGGATGTCTACACAGGCAGCAACACGCCCCGCTACTACGGCAGGCCCGAGGATTATGCCGACTTGTACGCCTTCGTACGGCAGTATTCGGACTGCTTCGACGGGTATGAGGAGGCTTACTTCGCCCGGCCGGGGCCGGCCGAAACCAGCGTCTCCGCGGCGGCGAACGTCCCACCGTGCCTGCTGGAAGAGGCGGAGGGGTTGACGGTCGTCGTCCGCGCCAAGCCCGGCGACGCAACCGCATCGGTTGTCATCCACTTGATCGACGGGCGAGATGAACCGCGGCCGTTCCGCATTCGGCTGGCGCACGCTCGATTTTTCGATTCGCCGGCATTGCAGGTGAGGCTTCTGCGGCCGGGGAAGGTGCCGCAAGAGCTTGCCGTGCGGCAGGATGCCGTTTGGTCGGCGGTGCAGGTGCCCGCCTTGCAACCGTGGGGGCTTCTCGTGGTAAGTCGGGACGGCGCCGCGTCGCAAAGTGCGGCGACCGCCGCCGAGTCGCCATGAACCGCGCTTTCGTGCCGTGCCGTACGCCCGGCAAGCCGACGGCGTAACCCGGTGGTGCAAGCCCTTTCGAATGCGCCCCTGAGGACCTACTTGGGCGAGCGCGTGGATGACGCCATCCCAGCTTGCGTCATCCAGCACCTTTTTCTGGGATCTCTATACTCTAGTGAGGGGTTTGTGCTGCACCGCCGCCCCAGAACGCGCCAAATACTTTACTTACTCGTCTTCTTTTGACAAACTAGCTTCTCAAGCTACGCTTTAATAGCAGAGCTTTTCGTCGTAGTCGGCCGAGTTGGGTCCCGATTGAGCGGAGGTTCTTGGCGGCGGACATTCGCGCCACCGTGCTTATCCGGGCGCAGGCTCATCGGGTTCGGGCCGGGTGGAGGGTTTCCCCTCGGATTGCCGTTTCGACGGCTGGGGATCTTTGGGGAAACTCTCGCGGGGCTTATCCGTGTTCGCCGATAGTGCAGTATTGCTCCTTTGCCGGGGGAAGGCAGTTTTGCTTTTCCGAACGGCACCTTTTCGAGCGGAAGCCTGATGACGCGATACCGATTAGCCGCTTCTCTGGAAGAGCGTCTGGCCGCCCTTCGGCTTGTGCACAACGCCTACGTGCGTGCGGGATTGATCGAACCGAACCCGCATTCTGTGCGAGTCACGCCCTATCATTTGCTGCCGACGACCACGATTTTCGTGGCGGAATGCGATTGCGGTCGCGTAATTTCCACGATGAGCTTGGTCGGTGACGGCAAACTCGGCCTGCCTTTGGAGACGGTCTACGGCCCGGAAATCGCCAAGCGGCGGAGGGAGGGCAAGCGGATGGCCGAGGTCTCGTGCCTGGCCGCCGACCCGGCCCAGGTGGGGTGCGGCATGGAAGTCTTCATCCATTTGTGCCGGCTGATGACCGTGTTCGCCATTTGGCGGGGGTACGACGAGTTGGTCATCGCGGTCCATCCCCGGCACGCCAAGTTCTATCAAAGGATGTTGGCGTTTCGGGTGTTCGGCGAATTGCGGGAGTATCCCAGCGTCAAGGACCATCCGGCCGTGGCACTGTTCCTCGATTTGCATAACATGCAGCGCTTGCCGGCCAAGCTGTATCGTTTTCTCCTGGATTCACCGTATCGTCCGGAAGACTTCCGCGTGCCTCGTTTGAGCGCGCAGGAATACGCGGTGTTGGAAGAATGCGTGGATACGGAAAGCTACCCGCTGCCATCGCTCGGCATCTTCGAATCCGGCGTCAAGACCGAGGCGGGCGAAGTCCTCGTCGTGTGAGGTGCATGCCAGGCGGGGCGGCCGGCGGCCTGGACCGCCGCGTGTTCCCCGCCCTTGCGTACCGTGAGCTAAGTTTGAGGGAAGGCCGCGGTTGCGTCGGGCCTCGGTACACGGCCCGCCGCCGTAGAATGGGTTTGCCTGCCCCCTCATGGCGAGATCAAAGTCTCATGGCTCACCAGCTCGCGGAGTCTACCGTGCAGTCGTCGGCGCGAACGGGACTGGAATCGGCTTTGCTGCGTTGGCGGAGTATCGTCGGAGAAGCATACGTCCGCAACGATTCGGCTACGCTCGATGCCTATTGCCGCTCGACGCTTCCGCCCAAATACCGGCATCGACCGGCTGCCGTGGTGTTGCCCGATTCTCGGGAGCAGGTCCGCCGCGTGGCGGCCGCGGCTCACGAGACGGGCGTGGAACTGCACGCCGTGAGCCGGGGGCAGAACTGGGGATACGGCGCCGCCATGCCGCCCCGCGACGGCATGGTGATCCTCGACTTGCGGCGGATGAATCGCATCGTGGAGGTCAACGCCGAGCTGGGTTACGCCGTCGTCGAGCCGGGGGTGTCGCAGAAGCAGTTGGCCGACTATCTGCGTGAACGCCGCCTGCCGTACATCCTCGACGCGACCGGTGCCGGCCCCGAGGCCAGCCTGGTGGGCAACGTGCTGCAACGCGGGTTCGGCCACACGCCCTACGGAAACCGCATTCTCAACGTCTCCGGCATGGAGGTCGTGCTCCGCGACGGCACGGTCATCCACACCGGTTTCGGCGGATTTCTCAATGCCCGCGCCGTCTATGTTTTCCCCTACGGCGTGGGGCCGTGGTTGGACGGCGTCTTCACCCAATCCGACCTCGGCATTGTGACGCGGCTGGCGGTGTGGCTCTACCCGCGACCGGAGCAAATCACGGCCTTCGCCCTGAAGCTGGACCGCGACGAGCAGCTCTTCCCGGCGATCGACGTGTTGCGGCGGTTGCGGATGGCGGGTATTGTGCAGAGCACCGTCCACGTCGCCAACGACCTCCGCGTGGTCTCGGCGCGGCGGCAGTATCCTTGGGAATGGACGGGCGGCAAGGTGCCCCTTCCCCCGGAAGTGCGTGCCCGCCTCCGCCGCGAGGCCGGCGTCGGTGCCTGGAACCTGATGGGCGCCCTGTACGGCACCAAGGCCACGGTTCGAGCGGCCGCCGCCGAGGTTCGTCGGGCATTCGCCGGGTCGGCTCGCGTCCATTTCTTCGACGATCGCAAGCTGAGGCTGGGTCAAGCCGTCACCGGGGCCCTCAGCCGCCTGGGGCTGTTGCGGGGGTTGGCCGGCACGATCGAAAGCGCTCGCTCCGTGTACGATCTGTTGTGCGGCATCCCGGCCGCCGATCACCTCCGCGGCGTTTACTGGCGGATGCGCCGGCCGCCCAGGGATCTAATCGCCGATTTGGGAAACGCAGGCGGACTGTGGTTTTCGCCCGTCCTGCCGGCCGTCGGCGAACAGGCGCGGACGCTCCTGGATCTCATCGAACCGATCTTCGACAAACACGGCTTCGAGCCGCTGATTACGATGACGTCGGTGACGGAACGGGCGCTCGTCGGCGTGATCAGCGTCTTCTACGACGCGGAATCGGAGGCTGAGACCGAAGCTGCCGCCGCCTGCTACGAGGAGCTGTCCGCGGCCGCCCTCGCCGAGGGGTTTTGGCCGTATCGCACCGGCGTGCAAAAGCCGATCCGCTCGCCCATCCGCATCTCGATTTCCGCGGGGGAGTAAACCGTCCCGGGCAATTCCTCACGGCACCGATGCGATTGCGGCGGAGGCGTGCTGATCCGCGGGGGCATCACGCCGGTCCGGCCTGATCTTGCCCGCTCAACTTGCGAACCAAGGGATGATCTTGCGGCGCCTGTTTCCGCCCGTCCCAAAAGTGAAACAGGGTCAGGATGGGATGGTACAGCATCATCCACGGCCCGGAAAACCGCATCACCTCTCGGACGCGCTCCCGCATCGCCGGCTTGTAGCAATGCACGGGACATTGAGCGCAGGTCGGCTTTTCCTCACCGAACACGCAGCGGTCCAGGCGGCACATGGCGTAATCCAAGAGAGCTTGGCAGTCTTCACACAAGTCGTTGCCGCCGGCGTGATTCTTGCGGCAGAAGATGCGGATCATGGCCGTGATGGTCGTTCTTTCACGACGAATGCGCCGACCGCGGAGAAGAAAGGGTGCCATGGCGGTGGTAGAACCTGCTTCAGGAGTCTCGGATGCTCGCCGCGCCGTCGTGCATCGTGATCGTCGCGGAAAAAGGGCGTTCGCGCAAGCACCCGGGTGGCAATATGACCCAAAACGAAGGCGATGCCGTCCTGTCGCCGCACCGCCTATTCTTATCGTCACCGGCAAGCGGCGCATGTCAAGTCGCGGAGAGGCCCGGGTCTCGATCGGCGGCCCGAGAGAGCCGGCGACGCCCCCCAGATACCGTCGCGGTGCTTGGCCGGACCGCGCCGCGAGGCGAGTAGGAGCCGTTCGGCACCGTTCCCGAACATCCGCGCCGTTTGCTTGCAAAACGTTTCGGCGCCAGGTATTTTGCAATAGGTTTTGACTGGCGGTGTTCTGCGGCGGAAGATCGGACTGCGGTCGTTCGTCGCGTGAACCGCCCGGTGCTCCTCCATCCGGCTTTCAATTTCTTTCGGTCGCGTCATGAACCTCGGCCCGCTTGCTTGGCTGCATCGTGTGACCAAGGCGCTGGGTTTCGGCGGGCGAACACGCAGCCCCGGCGGACCCGTGCTGCGCTCGGAAGAAGTCATCGCGGAACGGCATTTGTCGGCAGCCATGGAGCACTTGCAGGCGGGACGCGTGAACGACGCCTTGGAAGAATGCCACGCGGCGGTTCGGGCGGCGCCCGCCTATGCCCGAGCCTATTACGGCCGCGGCCTGGCCTACTATGCCCGCGGCGACTACCAGTGGACGATCACCGACCAAACGCAGGCTTTGCGACTCGATCCCTCGTTGGCCGACGCGTATTGCAACCGGGCCCAAGCCTGTGCCGCCAAAGGGAGCTACGATTGGGCGGTCAACGATTTCACCGCGGCCTTGCAACTGAATCCCAACTTGGCCGAGGCCTACAACGGCCGGGGATTCGCCGCTTCGACCAGGCTTTGGCCGATTTCGACCGTGCCGTCCAACTCCGCCCGGACTATGCCGACGCTTACTTCCATCGCGGTGTGATTTGGGGGATTCGAGGCGACAACGCTCGGGCGGTGGAGGATTACAGCCGCGCGATCCGGCTTCGGCCGGACTTCGCACAGGCCTACGTCAACCGTGGAAACACCTACTACGCCATGCGCGATTACCGCCGGGCGATCGCGGACTTCGACGAGGCCGTGCGTCTCAACCCCAACCTGGCCGAGGCGTATAACAATCGCGGACTGGCATACCGCGAGCTGGGCGACACCGCCCGCGCCGAGGCCGACTTCGCCCAAGCCGAGCGCTTGGGTTTTCGGTAGCCCCCGGCGACCGCAGCCTCGCCCGTTGTTCCAATTCCGCCGGCGACACGAGATTTCGGCGAGAGATGCAAGCCGGCGCCCATGCGATCGGGCGGCGGAGTGGATCACCCCGGCGGAGAGGGGTAAGCTAAGCGGATGGACGACGGATTTCCTTGCGCAGGCCTTCACTTGTAGGCGTCGTTTCTTTACCGCTTGGTTAGCAGAGAGGCATGCCGCACCATGCAAAACGCCGAACATTCCTTCCGCGCGGCGATCACCGTCCTGCTCGTTCTGAACGCGGTATCGGCCCAAGACGTCCAGCTGCCCGGCCGAGACACCCAAGCCCGGGTTTTCTTCGTGGACTCGGAAGGCGGCAGCGACGATAACGACGGTTCGTCACCGGAGCACGCTTGGCGATCCTTGGAGCGAGTCAACGCAGCGGAGTTGCGGCCGGGGGATACCGTGCGGTTCCGATGCGGCGGCGTCTGGCGAGGCTCGCTCGTGCCGGTCAGCGGGGAGGACCAGGCTCCGGTGACCTACACGTCCTACGGAGAAGGCCCCAAGCCGCTGCTCCTCGGCTCGCGTTCGCGGCGGCGCCCGGAAGATTGGGTGCGCATCGACGCCCGGGTTTGGGCAACTCAGCCCATGGAGTACCGTTTGGGACGCAGGATTCTCGATTTGCGGCAAAGCTCGTGGAACCTTTATCACGAGGCCGGCGCCCGAACGGAATGGAAGCTGGAAGAAGCATCCGACGCACGAGTCGCGCGCATCACCTGTACCGTCCCCGGTTCGGCTCCCAATCATATCCAGCTTTGGGGTCCCGGGACGCCGACGAAAAACGGGGCTTGCATGGTATTGATGCTTCGCGCCCGTTGCAGCAAGCCGGCGACGCTTCCCGCCGTGACCGTTCTTCAAGCGGCTTCTCCGTACCGGCGTTACGCGGGTTCGGCCTTGCCGTCGCGAACGCTGGGGAGCGAATGGGAGACATATCAGATTCCGCTCCGGGCCGAGCAGACTTCCACGGACGGGCGATTGCACATGAATTTGGGGGGACTGCTCCCCGTCGGCGCCGTCTTGGAACTCCAACCTCTGGCTCTGTACGAGGCCTCGCCCGGCATTACGGACCCCTTGGACGCGGATGTGGGGAACATCATCTTCGACGGCGGGACGATTTGCGGCTGGAAGAAATGGTCGCTCGACGCCCTGGAAAAGCCTTACGACTTCTACTATGACGGGGATTCGCAGCGAGTGTTTTTGTACAGCGAGACGGCTCCCACGGAGCGGCACGATGCGATCGAATTGGCCCTGAGTCGGCATGTGGTCAACCAAAGCGGCCGCCATCACGTGATCTACGACGGCCTGGCAGTGATGTACGGCGCGGCGCACGGTTTCGGAGGCGGCGGGACGCATCACATCGTGATCCGCAATTGCGACCTGGGATACATCGGCGGCGGCCATCAATTCACACGCCCCGACGGCAAGCCGGTCCGCTACGGCAACGCCATCGAATTTTGGGGAGCCGCCCACGATAACCTCGTCGAAGGTTGCCGCATTTGGGAAGTCTATGACGCCGCGCTCACGAACCAAGGGCGCGGCCCGGATTCTCGCCAGATCAACATCACGTATCGCAACAACTTCATCCGCAACGCCGAGTACTCGTTCGAGTACTGGAACGGACCCGAGGAGGCGGTCACGGAAAACATCCGCTTCGTCAACAATACCTGCGTCGATGCCGGAAAAGGCTGGGCGCACGCGCAGCGCCCGGACCCCAACGGCAGCCATCTGATGTTCTACACCAACACCGCCGTCACCAAGGGGATCGAGATCAAATACAACATCTTCGCCGGCGTCACGGATTGGGGAAGCCGGTATACCGGCGGGTGGGCCGTGCTTCCGGATATGGACTACAACGTGTGGTTCAGCGAGACCGGCGTGGCGGCCTATTGGTTCCGGGAGAAATTGGCGGATTTCGAGACGTATCGCCGCGTCACCGGGCTGGATGCCCATTCGATCTTCGCCGATCCGCGATTCGTGGAGCCTTCGGCGGGCGATTATCGATTGAGCCCCGAAAGCCCCGCTCGCCGCCTCCGACTCGACGGCGGTCCGGTGGGCGCGGAGCTGTTTTGGGATTGAAGCTGCGATCTGCCGGCGCACCGCGCAAGCCCCTTTGCCGGCGGCGTAAGGCGGCCCGCGGCGGCAGCGACGCAATCGGCGTTCAATCGCCCGCGTCGGTGTGCAAGGCGACGGGCAACTCCAAGATCTTCCGTCGCAGCTCGTCCACCAGCTCGGGATGCTCCTTGAGGTATTCGCGGGTTCGCTCCCGGCCTTGTCCCAGTTGCAGCTCCCCGTAACGGAACCAAGCCCCGCTGCGAACGACGAGCTTGCGATCGACGGCCAGGTCGAGAACGTCGCCTTCCAGGCTGATGCCCGAATCGTGCAGCATGTCGAACTCCGCCACACGAAACGGTGGGGCGACCTTGTTTTTCACCACCCGCGCCTTCACGCGTTGGCCGACCACGGTCTCGCCTTCGCGAATCTGCCCGACGCGGCGGACATCAATTCGGCAGGAAGCGTAGAACTTCAGCGCGCGGCCGCCGGGCGTGGTCTCCGGCGAACCGAACATGACGCCGATCTTTTCTCGAATCTGGTTGATGAAGATCACCGCCGTCTTGGCCTTGGAAATCGCGCCGGTAAGTTTGCGGAGCGACTGACTCATGAGCCGGGCTTGCAACCCCACGTGCGAATCGCCGATCTCGCCCTCCAATTCCTTCTGCGGGACCAAGGCGGCCACGGAATCGATCACGATCACATCCACCGCATTGGAACGGATCAGCATCTCGGTGATGTGCATCGCCTCTTCACCGCTGGACGGTTGACTGACCAGCAGCGTGTCCAGGTCCACTCCCAGCTTCTTGGCCCAGGACGGGTCGAGGGCGTGCTCGGCGTCGATGAAGGCGGCGATGCCGTTCTGTTTTTGAGCCTGGGCCACCACGTGCAGCGCCAAGGTCGTCTTACCGCTGGATTCGGGCCCGAAAATCTCGATGATCCGTCCCCGTGGGATGCCGTGACCGCCCAGCGCGATATCCAGCGACAGGCTGCCCGTCGAAATCCCCTCGATGGCTTCAGTCTTGCTCGCCCCCAGGGGCATGATGGCCCCCTCGCCGAACTGTTTTTCGATCTGCTGGAGCGTGGTCTTCAGCTCCGGGCTGTTGTCGAACACGGCGGAGACTCGAGAAGAGGCCGCCTCCGACTTGCCGTCCGATTTGCCGCCGGATTTTTTCGCCATGGAATACCTCCGCCAGGCTGAGGAAGAAGTCCGTCCGTCATGCTCCCGCGCAGTATAGCAGAAGAAGGGTCGCGCTCGGGACGGCGGCCGTGTGTCGCCGGGCAGGCTCGGCGGCGGCTCCGCCGTCCATGATAGATGATTATAAGGGGAAAGTCCCGCCCTCTGCGACCTGCCGATCAGGGGCACGCATTTCGGCGACGCGGCGCGGAGCGGCGGCGAATTGCGAACCTCCTGGTCGCCTTGAACCGCGAAACAGAAACCGGTTCGGAAAAAACACATCGACGACTGGTTGCGTACCGGTATAATGGGGCTAGAGAGATCAGGGCCGGCGCACACCCTGATCGTCCCGCTGACGGCCGTAACTTGGAAGGAGTTGACCTTGCTGACCGAACAACAGGTGGCTCGTAGTTGGAGTACGTTGTTCAAGGGCACGATTACGGAAAAGACTTTCGAAAAGGCGGAATCCCTCCTCCAATCCCTGCGTCCGGAAAGCCCGCTCCGCCATCGCCTGGCCAATGAGTTGAACGAAATCCGTAAGCGTCATCTCCAACAGTCGAACGCTTGATGCGACGATTTCTCGCCGTTCCCGGGGTGAGAAGGCGAGAAGGGGGCGAAGTGTTCCCTCGGCGGATCCGCTTCCTTCGCAATGCCCGGCGTCGCCGCCCGGCCGCGTCGTGTACGGGGCCGGGGTAGCCATGGGAGTCGCGCATCCCCTCGCCGCGGCCGTGCCGTCCAAGTGCTCCGACGGGCGCCTCGCTGATTGAATGCGGGGTTAGGCTGCCGACCGGTGGCGCCTCGGTTGTACTCGCGCTTCGGCGATTCTTGCTCTCGGTTCCCGGCGTCCCTCGCGAAGCTGATTTCTCATCCCGGCGCCATATAATGAGGGGGCGCACGGGAGTCGAAAGGCCTTTTCCCAACGCGTCGTCCGCTTGGGAGCCGTTGCCCGCAGGCGAGCGACGGGGTGCGCTGCATCGGCCGGTAATTGACCAGGAGAATTGCAATGAGTCGGAGGCGGGCACGAGCGTTTCCGGTCGTGACATGGATCGGCGCGGCGATTTTCCTCTGCGGGCTGTGGTCGGCCGATCCGCGGTCGGCGGCGGCTCACGAAGCACCGCCTGCCGAAACTGTCGCCCGCGAGGCTCCGGTTTATGACGTGGTTATCTACGGCGGCACCAGCGCCGCGGTGACGGCCGCCGTGCAAACCGCCAAGATGGGTAAATCGGTGGTGATCGTCAGTCCGGACAAGCATCTGGGCGGGCTGTCCAGCGGCGGGCTGGGATTCACCGACACCGGTAACAAGGCCGTCATCGGCGGGTTGAGCCGCGAGTTCTACCACCGTGTTTGGCTTCATTATCAGCGGCCCGAGGCGTGGAGATGGCAGTCGAGGGAGGCGTTCGGCAATCGCGGTCAGGGCACGCCCGCCGTGGACGGCGAGCTGCGCACCATGTGGGTCTTCGAGCCGCACGTGGCCGAAGGCATCTTCGACGATTGGCTCACGGAACACGCCGTTCCGGTCTTCCGCGACACCCGGCTGGATCGCGAGCGGGGCGTCCGCAAGACCGGCCGGCGGATCGAGGCGATCACGACCTTGGACGGCCGGACCTTCCGCGGGCGGGTCTTCATCGATGCCACCTACGAAGGCGACTTGATGGCGGCCGCAGGCGTCTCGTACGCCGTCGGGCGAGAAGGCCGGGAAACGTACGGCGAGGAATGGGCGGGCGTTCAGACCGGCGTCTTCCACCACGCCCATTACTTCAAAAAGCCGGTCGATCCCTACGTCGTCCCCGGAGATCCGTCCAGCGGCCTGTTGCCGCGAATCAGTCCCGAGCCTCCCGGCGAGAAAGGCCAGGGTGACCGCCGCGTGCAGGCGTATTGCTTCCGCATGTGCCTCACCAAGCATCCCGAAAACCGCGTTCCCTTCCCCAAGCCGGAGGGCTACGATCCGTCGCAATACGAGCTGCTACTGAGGGTCCTGGAAACCGGCTGGCGGGAACTGTTCGTCAAGTACGATCCCATCCCCAACGCCAAGACCGACACGAACAACCACGGTCCCTTCAGCACGGACAACATCGGCTACAACTACGACTATCCCGAGGCCTCGTATGAGCGGCGCCGGGAAATCATCGCCGAGCATGAACGCTATCAAAAGGGATTGATGTACTTCATGGCGAATGATCCTCGCGTGCCGGAAGACGTTCGCCGGGCGGTCGGGGAGTGGGGCTTGGCCAAGGACGAATTCACGGACAACGACCATTGGCCGCACCAGCTCTATATCCGCGAGGCACGGCGGATGATCGGCCGGTTCGTGATGACCGAGCACGAGCTGCTGAAGAGGCGGCCGACCCCGGAATCGGTGGGAATGGGCTCCTACACCATCGACTCCCACAACGTGCAGCGGTACGTCACGCCCGAGGGATTCGTGCAGAATGAGGGCGACATCGGGGTGCCGCTCAAGCCCTACCAAATCGCTTACGGGGCCCTGACGCCCAAGGCCGAGGAGTGCGCAAACCTGCTGGTGCCGGTTTGCGTCAGTTCCTCCCACGTGGCATACGGATCCATTCGCATGGAGCCGGTGTTCATGATCCTGGGGCAATCGGCGGCCGCGGCGGCCGTGCTGGCGATTGACGGCGCGACCTCGGTGCAAGAGGTGGAGTACGCGGCCCTCCGCGAGCGCCTCTTGGCCGACGGACAGGTGCTGGAATATCCGTAGGCCGGAGCGGAATCCAAACGGCCTCACTGATCGGTGAAGATGCGCGTGCTTTCCTCCTTGGTGACGGGAAGCTGCATGTCGTCGCTGAGCAATTGCACCCGCACGCGGTGATCTCCCGGCGCGGCGGCCTGGACGCGGAGGCGATACGTCACCTCCGCCTTGGGCGCCAGACGCGGCAATTTCTCGAAGAGCACCTCGTCGCCGTTCGCACTATGAGCGGTGGGGCCTTCGGCGCCGATCAGCCTCATTCCCTCCGGCAGCACGGCCGCCAACTGGATGTTCTCCGCGGCTTTGGTCCCTTGGTTGACGACGCGGATGTCGTATGCGGTTTCGCGTCCCAGCTCCACCGGATCGACCGTATCGGCGACCTGGAAGTGGATGGCGGCGATCCCCTCCACCTCGACCGGCAGGGCATTCTCGGCGACCAAGCCGCGGTCGGCTCGGGCGGCGCAGGTCAGGTTTTGCGTTCCCACCGCGATGGGCACCACGGTCAACTCCACCGTGCCCTGCTGATTGGTCGGCAACTCTTCCAACAGCCAGTGTACGCTGTGGGTGGTGGAATCGTACGATCCGGCGTTGTTCGCCGATACGAACTGCATTCCCCCCGGCAGCGAAGCGGTCAGGTGGACGTTGCGGGCCGGCGCGGTGCCGGGGTTGCGGATCGTGATCCGGTACGTCGTTTGGCGATCGAGGAACCGCCGCGTCGCTCCCTCGACGAGCAAATCCAATTGCGGGGCACGAACTTGGATGGGCGTGCGTTCTTCCACCCGCAGGTTGCCTTCCGCCCGTGCCACCAGCAAATTGCCCGCGGTTCCCGGCCGAACGGCGCGCAGCTTCAATTGGACCTCGCGCGTCTCGCCGGGGCGAATGTCCCCGAGCCAGTTCTCCAGGTCCGTGCCCGCCGGGTGCTGCAACTCGGTGGGCACGTGCTCCTCCAGCACGACCCCGGTGGCGGTGCCGGATCCGGGGTTCGAAATCGTAATCAGCATCGTCACTTCTTCACCGATCATCACCTGTTGCGGCATTTGCGCGCGGAGGACCAGTTGCGGCCGGGTGGCCGTGGTTCGAGCGGAGGCGGCCGTGATCACCGACAGCGTCGCCACGCTGCCGATCTCACCTTCCTGAAGCGGCATGACCTCCGTTTCCAAGATTTGTTCGTCTCCGGGAGCCAACGGCCCCAGCGACCAGAGAATCTCGCCTTGCGGCCCTTGGGCGGCCTGCGGCGTGGTCCGCATGACCCGCACGCCCCAGGGGATCGGATCGCGGACCTCCAACTTGGGCACGGTCAGGGCGCCGCTGTTCCGGATGATGATTTTGAAGACGGCAGGCTTGCCGACCTGAATCTCGGCGGGAAGGATCTTTTGCAGGGTCACTTGGGCGGTTTGCGGACCTTCGAGGGACGCGTCGCCCGGCCGGGCCGTGCCCTCGGCTCCCGATACCGCCGCACCCCCGGCGGCGGGAGCGGCCGCGGCTTCCGTACCGGGTGTCCAATCAACGCCGTTTCCCGCCACGAGATCCCGCGGCGGAATTCGCGTTGCTGAAGCCGGCGGGTCTATGAGCGGCCGCGGAGGGGGAGTGCCCGCGTCCGCGGTACTTCCACCCGACGATTGCGAACCGGGCACTCCGTAAGAAGATGCCGGGGCGCCCTGGAAGAAATCCGGAGCGGTGTCGGGTACCGCCGAACCGGGGAACGGAAGATCGCCGACGGCGGCCGGACCGGGTGATGACCCGCTCACGGCATCGCCGGCGACGCCGAGGGGCGGGGATGACTGCGGAGCGGCTCCCGCCGCCGGGGCAGGATTCGCTTCCGGCGGTGCCGGCATCGGCGCGGAGGGGACGGTCGGCGCAAGTCCTCCATCGGGCGCCGCGGGAAGGCGGCCGTCCAATTCCAACGGTGAAATGGTCTCCGCCGCCTCGCCGGAGGTCGTGCGAACGTTCATGGGGGCGGGCGAGCGGACCCAGGACGCCGTGGGGCTGCCGGTCCCCGCGGCCGGCACGCCCGTCGCATTGCCGGACGCCCGCAAGGGATTGTGCGGCACCGGCAGCGGTTTGGGTGCCGTTTCGGAAGCGGGCAAGGCCCGCGGAGGTTCGCCCCGCGTTTCCGTGCGGACGGGGCTTTGCGGAGCGGGGTTCGGCCGCAAGATATTGGCCGGCTCCGGGGCGAGCGTCGGCGTCCCGTGTCCTGCCGTAACGGAAGGCTCGTTTCCCATCAGGGAGTGAAACAGGCCGAAGAAGGCCGCCGCTGCGAGCAAGACCACGCCCGGCGTCAGGCCGAAAAGGATGCGTTCCGAGCGGCGGGAAAGGCGGGTGTGAATGACAGGCATCTTGGCACCTTGGTTCGTGAAAAAAAAGCCGAGGCGGGCCGGGACCGTTCGCCGCCCGGGAAGCGCCCTCGCGGGACGCGATCGGCGGGCGGTCGTGCCGAAGGACGCAATACCCCATCGCCCGGTCGCTCGCGCCGCTCGCACACTTTACGGATCGCGCGCAACATCCCGGGAAACCCACGCAGGGAGTACATATCAAATGCCGTCGGGAAAGAAAAGATCGTTTCGCGGGAAGGCGAGTCTCGGGCGTCGGCGGCCGGCGGTTTCGCCGGATTTCGCCTCGCGGCGTCGTTGTCCGCCCACCCGCGCGATCCGATAATGGACGGGTACCGCGCATCCGAGCGGCGACCATCGTTTTCTCTCGCGCGGACGAACGCTCCGCCCGCGGGACGGTGACACAAGGTTTTGCGAGCATGGAACTCTCGGATCGATTCGAGCAGGCCCTATCCTGGGCGATGACCCTTCACGGGGAACAGAAGCGGAAGCTCACGGGCGTGCCGTACATCGGCCACCTGCTGCGCGTGTGCGGCACCGTGATGGAATACTCGGGCGACGAGGACGAGGTGATCGCCGCCTTGTTGCACGACGCCTTGGAGGATCAGAACCGCGCGGGGCTTGCCGACGAAATCGCGGAACGCTTCGGCAGCGGCGTCCTGCACATCATCAAGCAGTGCAGCGACCGCGAGGAATCGCCGCCGCCCCCGTGGCGGAAGCGAAAAGAGGCCTTCTTGGAACGCTTGAAGACGGCCGATGCCTCCGTTCGGCTCGTGACCGCCGCCGACAAATTGGATAACGTCCGCAATCTCATCACTGCGTATCGCGTCTGGGGCGATGGCATTTGGGAACACTTCCGCGGCGGCAAGGAGGGAACCCTGTGGTACTATCGGGAGGCGGTCCGCGTGCTGCGCCGCGCCAGTGAAAACGCCCTCATCTTGGAACTGGAGCTGGCCGTCGGCGAGTTGGAGACGCTGATGACGGCAGGATCGACCGCTTGACGAGCCGCCGTGACCGCCGCGCGCAAACCGCCGGGCGGTAGGGTGCCGGACGTTCGGTGCGGGCCTTTCACGGGTTGGTTGTTCCTCCGGGGCTGCGTATGATGAGGAGTGGCCCGGGCGAAGCGGGAGGCGGAGCCGTCCATGTATCGGGAAGCGAGCTACTCATGCCGAATCGGCTGATTCACGAAAAAAGTCCTTATCTACGGCAACATGCCCACAATCCGGTCGACTGGTTTCCTTGGGGGGAAGAGGCTTTGGCCCGGGCGGCCGGGGAAAACCGCCCGATCTTTCTTTCGATCGGTTATTCGGCCTGCCATTGGTGCCACGTCATGGAGCGGGAGAGCTTCGAGGACGCGGAAATCGCGGCCTATCTCAACCGGCATTTCGTGTGCATCAAGGTGGATCGCGAGGAATTGCCCGCCGTCGATGCCCTGTACATGGAGGCGGTGCAAGTCATCACGGGTCACGGAGGTTGGCCGCTGTCCGTCTTTTTGACGCCGGAGTTGCGGCCGTTTTACGGCGGGACCTATTGGCCGGCCCGACCGCGCGACGGGATGCCGGGCTTCCTGGACGTCCTTCGCGCCGTGGTCGATGCCTGGGAAAAACGGCGCGAGCAGGCGCTGGAACAGGCCGAGAAAATGGCCGTCTTGCTGGAAGACCTGTCGCAGTCCATTCCCGCCGCCGCGTCCGCCGAGCAGTCCGCCGCGGAACTGGCCGAGCGGACGTTGCTCCGCGGTTTCGACGCCGCCTACGGCGGTTTCTCGCCCGCCCCCAAGTTCCCTCATCCGTCCGTATTGAGATTCCTGATGCTCCGCGCTCGATGGTGCGGCTCCAAGCAGGCCGAGCGAATGGCCGCCGTCACGCTGGACGCCATGGCGGCGGGCGGGATCTACGATCACCTGGGCGGCGGCTTTCACCGCTACTCCACCGATCCCGTCTGGCTGGTCCCGCACTTCGAGAAGATGCTCTACGACAACGCCGTCTTGGCGCGGGCGTACTTGGACGCCTATCGGCTGTTTCGGCGACCCTTCTACGCCCAAGTCGTTCGCGAAACCCTGGATTACCTGCTCCGCGACATGCGGCATCCCGGGGGCGGGTTTTTCGCCTCCGAGGACGCCGACATCGAAGGCGAGGAAGGCAAGTTCTATTTGTGGGAGCCGGCCGAAGTGCTGGAAACGCTGGGGCCGGCCTTGGGTGAACGGTTTTGCCGAGCCTACGACGTCAACCGGCACGGCAACTTCGAGGGCAAGAGCATTCTTAACCGATTGCGGTATCTGGAGGACGGACGATTCTCTCCGCCCCCCGACGAGGCGGAACACGACGAGGAACTGCACCGGGCACGACGGCAGTTACTGGCACGGCGCAGCCTGCGCGTCCGACCGGGACGCGATGAAAAACTCCTCCTTGGATGGAATGCGCTCACCGTCGAT
>FWPV01006855.1_pt1 | contig 21302 bp, 18 predicted proteins | sample 2228371 | NCBI WGS metagenome assembly FWPV01 (sample SAMEA103939776, study PRJEB20133) | metagenome | reverse complement strand
GCATCCTCGGGCCGGGCCAATTTGCATTTTCCCGGCAAAAATGCTATACTTTGGTTCAGATGGGCGAGTAGCTCAGATGGCTAGAGCGCGTGTCTCACATACACGAGGTCAGGGGTTCGACTCCCTTCTCGCCCACCTTGGGGTCGGCTCGCCGTGGCCGCACCGATTTGCAAAGCGGGGTGCGCGACCACGGTTTTTTGTCTGGGCGTGGGTGTGGGCAAGAGTACTGTTCATCCTCCAGCAGGGTTGCAACTGCTCCTGATGGCAATAACAAGCTCGTGCTGTTGGCCTGCCGGCCCAAAGGAGGACAGGCTGACACGGTTCGGTAGCAGGCCTGGCATCCGCCGCAGGGGAGGACAGTAGAGTGGCAACGGAGGCGGTCTGTTGTCCAAAAAGCGGCTGAAACTGACCAGGGGCGATGGTCAATGGCATACCGACTGTGCCCTCTGCCTGGCACGGTGGGGGATATTTGTCTGTGTCCTGGTCGTCAGCTTGCTCGATCCGGCCCGGCAGCTCTCTCCTTCAAACCTGGCCCGGTTTCTGTTGGCTTTCGGGGCCTATAATCTGACCATCACCTTGCTTTTGGCCGTTCGCCTCCTCTCTGAGGCCATCCCGTTCTTTACCCTGATCGTTGATACCGTAGCCTTGATCGCGTTGCTTGCCCTATCGGGTGGGCCTGAAAGCCCTTTCTTTTTCTTCCCCCTTTTTCCTATTCTGATCGCCGCCCTGCGTTTTGATTGGCAGATCGGGCTGTTTACCGCCGCGCTCTTTATCGCCACTCTTGTGCTCCATCGGGCCTTCACCTGGCAAGAGGGTCAGGGAGCCATTCAGTTTTTCCAGGTCGGATTACAAGGCCTGTTGTTCCTGTTGGCAGCCGCGGTGAGCGGGGTGCTGGGCCCGGGTATTGCTTCGGTTGAAATGCGCAAAAGATCGGCTGCCGACTCTGATCACCAGCTCCTCCCCGAACGGTACCGCATGGTCTTTGAGCTGGCTTCCAACCTGAGCGCCACCTTGAACTACGAACGGGTCCTGGAGACGATCCTGGAAATCAGCCGTTTTGGCTTTGACGATCTGGGCCTGCGCGTGGGCGAGTCGGTCGGCCTGGTGTTGTTGTACGACAAAGATGGCTACCTTTCCCCGGCCGCCCACCGCAATCTGGTGATCCACGAGGATGAAACCCGACGCATCAAAGGCCGGGCCGGGATCCTGGAAATGGCTTTTGTCTCAGCCGAGGCGATCATCGGCGGTCCCCCCTCTGCCGACCCGGAGCTGCGGGCGTTTGAATCGCTCAAGCCGTGCAAATCTATGATCTGTATCCCGTTGCGCGCCGGCTTTGAGACCTACGGCGCGGTTCTGTTCGCTTCAGTTCACCCCAACGCCTATACCGTCGAGCACGTGGAGCTGCTGACCATCTTTTGCAACCAGGCAACCATCGCCCTGCAGAACGCCAACCTCTACCAGAGCCTGCGAGAAGAACGCGACAAGCTCATTAACAAGGAAGAACAGGCGCGGCGCAAGCTGGCCCGTGACCTCCACGATGGGCCAACGCAGGACCTGGCAGCCATCGCCATGCGCCTAAACTTTGCCCGCCTGTTGGTGGAGCGCGATACGACACGGGCCAAAGCCGAGCTGGCCCGGCTGGAAGATATGGCCCACCGCACTGTCAAAGAGATCCGCTCCATGCTCTTTACCCTCCGGCCCGTTATCCTCGAGACGGAGGGGCTGGTGGCCGCCCTAAACCAATATGCCGACAATCTGCGTGAGAACGATGGCCTGCCGGTGACGGTTGATGCCGAGCGATATGAGGATTGCCTGGACACCGATACCCAGGGAGTGGTGTTCGCCATCATCGAAGAAGCGGTCAATAACGCCAAGAAACATGCCCAGGCGACGCATATTTGGGTGCGGCTGGCAGTGCAGAACGATATGTTCCTGGCACAGGTGGCGGACAATGGCCGGGGCTTTGATGTCGAGGCCGTCGAGAGTAGCTACGGCTCACGGGGCAGCCTGGGGTTGATCAACCTCAAAGAGCGGGCACAATTGGTGGGGGGCAACATCAGCATCGAATCGGCGCCGGGCCAGGGGACCAAAGTTACCCTCCTGGTGCCTATCAAAGAGGAACCGATCTAGGGTTCGGATGGCGCATAGCGCTGCCCCCCTCTTGTTGGCCGCTCCCTCGGCCCTGTTGTTCTGGGTCCTGGGTTCGGCATTGGTGTACATTTTGAGCAGCCAAGGGCTGTGGTGGCTCAGGACCACGCCCCTTGGGCGGACGATCACTCGCCGTTGGCCGGCAGAGGTCGGGCGCTTTTTGTTCTTCCTGGGAGTTCCCTATCTGGCCCTGGGCGGCTGGCCGCTCCCTCCCCTCCACGGCCTGTTGTCGCCGGCAGATCTGGGTCTGGTTGGGCTGGATGCCCGCTGGCCGGTGATCCGCTGGCTGGAAGCAGCCGGCACGGGGCTGGGGTTGGGGTTGCTCACGGCGCTGATCCTGGCCTTGGCCTGGACCCAGGCCCGCTCGCTTCGTTTTCCTCCCCGCCCCTGGTGGGCGCTGCTGGTGGATGGGCTTTGCCTGGAAGGACACTGGGCCTTTTACCGGGGGGCGCTCGCCCTGCTGCTGGGCAGCGTCTATTGGGGTGTGTTCTTGGGGCTGGGCCTGGTCTATCTGGAATGGGGGCTAAGCCCCTGGTGGCGACAGGGGTGGCGTGCGCCCGGCGCGGCGGGCGGGCAGTGGTTGCGGGCGGCATTGGCCCTGGTCACGGCCCTGCTGTTCCTCCTGACCCATAACCTGTGGGTCTGCCTGGGCGTCCACTGGCTGGTAGAACAGGCCTTCTGGGGGGCGCTGAAAGAGCCGTGTTCTCGCGCGGAGGTCAAGTTATAGCTGCCGGATTCTCTGCATCCCTACGCCTGGGCGGTAAAGTTCCGCTGCCTATTCCCACAGCCGGCAGAAGGCGCACAGGTCGCCGGCGGTGGTCGGTTGGCCGCAGCGGGTGCAGGGGTGCAGCTCCCCCTCGTCCGCTTCGACAAAGGCCACCTGGCCGGCAGCGCGCGCCCGCAGGAATTGCAGGTAGAATTGCTGCTTGGCCCCCGGCGATTTGAGCTCTAGCTGATTCAGCAGTTCCTTGTAGAAATTGGTGGTCGAGCCTTTGGCAAAGGGGCACTCGTCGTAGATATAGTCAATGCCCTGCACCAGAGCATAGGCCGCCATCTCCCGCTCGTAGAGGCGGCACAGCGGCTTGACCTTGCGCGCCAGGCCTTCCCGTTCGACCAGCACCGGGGCCTGGCGGGCCAGGTAGCCGGCCTGCCAGTGCAGGGTGTTCTGCATCAGCACCGCTGCCTCGTCGTCCAGGTTGTGCCCGGTAGCGATGGCTACAAAGCCGCCATCGCGAGCAACGCGGTTCATGATGTGGCGCTTGACCAGGCCGCACACAGCGCATGGTTTGCCCCGACCGCGCTGCGTGCGGCGGGCCAGGGTGGGGAGTGACTGGCCATACTCGCCCTCGACATCCACGACGTGGAGCCGGGCTTCGGGATGGTGGTCGGCAACGAACTTGCGGCACATCTCCAGCGACCGGGCCGAGTAGCCGATCCCTTCGTCAATGCCCAGGCCAATGTACATCCCTTCCGCTTGATAACCCAGCCGCAGCAGCACATCCCACAGGGCCAGGCTATCCTTGCCGCCGGAGACGGCCACCAACACCCGGTCGGCGGGGGTGAACATGCGGTACGTGACAATGGTCCGCTGCGTCAAGGCGACGGCCCACTCGACAAAATGGTCGGCGCACAACCGCAGCCGGTGTTGGTGCAAATTAATGACGGCCAGGCCGCCGCATTTGCTGCATTTCATGCCCGCCTACCACCGTCATCCCCCCGAAACGACCGCCACCAGCTTGATGACATCGCCATCCTCGGTCAGCGTCGCCTCGTGGATCAGCTTCCCGTTGCGCACGGCCAGAACCGACTCTGGGTTCAGCCCGGCCTTTTCAATGATGTGGCGAACGGTGCTGCCCGGCTTGACTTGCCAGGTTTTGTCGCGATAGATGACCTGGACCACAGTCTCCTCCTCAGCTACATGCAGCCTGGCGGTTTGGCCCGGCAGATGGCCGGCGCGGGTTCCCCCCTGCCATTCACAGCCGGTCCCTCATCGCAGTCCACAAGCACCCGCATCCATTTGGTGTCATGGCGTGGGCAGAGTAAACGTTACCGTCGTCCCCTGCCCCTCCTCGCTTTCCAGCCACAGCCGACCGCCGTGGGCTTCGACCAGGGCGCGAGCAATGGCCAGCCCCAGCCCACTGCCTCCCTCGGCGCGGGTGCGGGCCTTGTCGGCCCGGTAAAATCGCTCGCCAATGCGTGGTAGTTCCGCCGCCGGGATGCCAATGCCCTGGTCCTGTACCTGAACCTGTGCGACTCCCTGAGGCCTGCCATCCACACGGACCGTGATCACCCCACCCGGGCGCGAATATTTGACCGCGTTGTCCAGCAGGTTGACCAGCACCTGTTCGATGCGGTCGGGATCGGCCAGGGCCAGCGGGGTGTGGGGACCGGCTTCCACCTGCAACGATAGCCCGCGCGCCTCGGCCTGGGGGATCAACTTGCGCGCCGTGGCCTGGGCCAGCCTTGCCAGGTCCAGCGGTTCACGTTGCAGGTTCAACACCTCCGAGTCGGCGCGGGAAAGAACCAGCAGGTCGTTAACCAGGCGGATGAGGCGGTCGGTTTCGCCCTCCACCGTCGCCAGGAAGTGGTCGCGCACTTCGGGATCGTCTACCGCGCCGTCGCGCAGCGTCTCAACCGTACCCTTGATGGCAGTCAGCGGCGTGCGCAGCTCGTGAGAGACGTTGGCCACAAAGTCGGTCTGTGCCTGGCGGGCGGCGCGCAAGCGGGCGGTCATGTCGTTGAACGCCCGGCTCAGGCGGCCCAGCTCATCGCGGGAGCGGACCGGCACCTGGGCGTCAAGGTTTCCGGCAGCCACTGCGCCGGCGGCCTCGGTCAAGCGGCGCACCGGGCGGGCAATAGCCCGCGCCAACAGCAAGCCCATCACGCCCGAAAACAAAAGGGCGATGAGGGTGGAGAGCAGCCAGCGGAAGCGCAGGGCCCGCAGCACGGCCAGGGCATCGCGCAGCGGCTGGCTGAGATAAACCACCCCCACCAACTTGCCCTCAACCAGCACCGGCAAAGCCACCTGCATGGCCGGCTCGCGGCCAGAGCGGTCAGTCTGACTGGCATACTGCCCGGCCAGGGCCCGCGCTACCACTGGATCGGCCTGCAGGTCAGCCCCCACCTCTGTGCCGTGGGAATCGGCCCGCACCACCCCGTGGGCATCCAGGATGCGAATCCGGGTATCCAGCTCCGAGCTGAGCTGCAGCGAGGCATCGGCGAGGTAGGACAGGTCCACTTCGCCCAGGGGAACCCCTGTGGCCGGCGGCGCGACATTCCGGGCCTGGAGGGAGATATTGCTCACGCGCTGCTGCTGGATGGTGTTGTAGGCAGAAGGCTGCGCCTGGGCAGGTGGCCCCTCGACCATTGCCCCGGGGATGAGCGCCTGGGCGGTGATGCGCGCCTGGGTGACGAGGCTATCTTCCATCGCCTGCAAAAAGTATCGTTCCAGCAGCGAAAGAAGCAGGAACCCAGATAGCCCCATAGCCACAATGATGACCATCAGGTGACTCAGCGTCAACCGCGTGCGAATACTGGCAAACACCGATCTTGCTCCCCGCCTCTTGTCATTTGTCACTTGCCACTTGCAGCTTGTACCCCACCCCGCGCACGGTGGCGATGATCTCTACCTCTGGGGCGGCTTCCCGCAGCCTGGCCCGCAGCCGTTTGACGGCAGCATCCACCACCCGCAGGTCGCCATAGTAGTCGTAACCCCACACCTGTTGCAGCAGCTGCTCGCGGCTAAGCACCTGACCGGCGTGACGGGCCAGGGTATACAGCAGGTCAAATTCCAGGGCCGTCAGCTCCAATGCCCCATCCCCCAGATGGGCCTCGTGGCGCACCGGGTCCACCCGTAGCGGTCCGGCACAGACCGTAGCCGCCGACTCTGCCGGGCGCGGCGCGGTCCGGCGCAGCACATTCTTGATGCGGGCCATCAGCTCGCGGACGCTGAAGGGCTTGACCACGTAATCGTCAGCCCCTAGCTCCAGACCCACCACCCGGTCCACCTCGGCATCGCGGGCGGTGAGCATGATGATCGGCACGTCGCGCTCGCGCCGCAGCTCGCGGCACACCTCCAGCCCTTCCAGCCGGGGGAGCATCAGGTCGAGGACGATCAGGTCCGGCTGCTCGCGGCGGGCCAGGACCAGCGCCTCCTCGCCATCGCGAGCAACAACCACCTGGTAGTTGGCCCGTTTCAGGTTGTAGGCCAGCATCTCGACGATAGGTGGCTCGTCGTCTACGACCAAAATCTTGGGCACCTTTCCTCCTGCCAACAAGGATAACAGAAATTCGGTGTTTCGTCAAGGCTCTTTGTGGCAGAACGGGGGCAGGCCGGCGACAAACAGGGCACAAATTTCTATAATTTACATGATTTTAACTTGACAAATTGGGCGGGCTGGTGTATAATAAGAGGCAAGGATGCAAACCAAGTATAGCGAAGAAAAGGAGGAAAAGATGACACACCAGTTACCGCCGCTCCCGTATCCCTACGATGCGCTGGAGCCCTATATAGACGAACAGACGATGCGCCTGCATCACGACATGCACCACAAAGCCTACGTGGATGGACTGAATAACGCGGAGGCCAAGCTGGCCGAAGCGCGCAAGTCGGGCGATTTTGCCCTGGTGAAACATTGGTCCCGCGAGGCTGCCTTCCACGGTTCGGGCCACCTGCTGCACGCTATCTTCTGGCCCAACATGATGCCTGCTTCTCAGGCCAAACCTGCGCCAGAAGGTGCCTTGGCCCAGGCGATTGACCGCGATTTTGGCAGCTTTGAGGCCTTCAAGGCCCAGTTCATCGCTGCCTCGGTTGCCGTCGAGGGCAGCGGCTGGGGCATCCTGGCCTATCGCCCTGCCGATGACAGCCTGGTCATCCTGACCGCCGAAAAGCATCAGAACCTGACCCAGTGGGGCGTGGTGCCGCTTTTGGTGCTGGACGTGTGGGAGCACGCCTACTATCTGAAGTATCAGAACCGCCGCGCCGAGTATGTCAAAAACTTTTTTTACATCATCAACTGGGATGACGTGGCGGAGCGTTACGAAAAGGCCCGCGCCTGAAGCTAGTACCCCATCAATCTACGTAGGACAACTCCGCAGGAGTTGTCCTACTGTTGTTTCCGGCGGAGGCGGGCCACCACCACGCCCACTGCCCCCAGGATCACCAGCCCGCCGATCCCCGCCACCAGCCACGGCCAGGGCGCGGCCCTGGGCGCCGGCAGCGACACCCCTGCGTCGCCCACCAGCACAAAGCCGGCCCAGTAGTATGGCGCCGGATACTCTTCTCGCGTTTCCACCTGGGCCAGGCGCAGCGCCTCGGCCTTGGGCATCCCGGCCCGCAGGTGGCCGTAAAAGCGCGCCATTAGCGCCGCCGTGGCCTCGTCGTCCACCGGCCACAGCGTGCTGAGCAGGCTGGGCACCCCGGCCCGCAGAAAAGCCCGTTCCAGGCCCACCAGCTCGTCGCCACCGCTCAGCTCCCCCAGGTGGGTCTGGCAGGCGCTCAGCACCACCACCTCGGTGCGGGGCAGGTCCAGGTTCAACACTTCGTGGGTCTCCAGCCGGCCATCTTCTTGCCCACCGCCGGCCAGCAGGATGGCAGAAAAGAGGGGGCTGGCCGGTCGGTAGTCGCTGTGGGCAGCAACATGGACCAGGGCATACTCTCCCGCCTGAGCCTTGAACCGTTCCTCGCTGGCCTCCGGGCCGATGAAAGGCTGCGTCCCATACAGTGCCGCTACCGCCTGGGCTTCGGCGGCAGCGTGTTGCAGATGCGGCGCGCCCGGCGTATCGGGGTTGGCCAGGGCCAGGAGGGAGTCGGCCTGAGGATGGCGCTTGCTCAGGATGAACGGCAGGCTGCTGGCGCTGGGGGCGTAAAAGAGGGTGTACCCTTCCACCATCAGCTTCTGTCCGTCGTCCAGGAGGCCAAAGGGCAGGTAGTGCAACAGGCGATGGGGCACGATGCCCAGGCGCGGCGGTCGCTCCGGGTTGGCGCGGGGCAGGGGGTCTTTTACCGGAGCGATCAGCCAGCCGTAGAGGGTCTGGGCCGGCTTGCGCCAGGCGTCGGGCAGCAGGGGGGCGGCCTTCATCTCGGCCCGCAAAGCCATCACCTGCCGGCGCAATTCCTGGGCGCTAACCGGCACCGTTTGAGCGTAAAAACCCTGCGCGGTGACGACAAAGATGACCAGTTCCTCGTCGCCGACAAAGTAGGACAGCAATGTTGTATCGGGGGCCTGTTGCTGCAAAAGGGCCTGCACCTCCTCCAGGCTGAGCGGGGCCACGCTGACCAGGGCGGTGTATTCCGGGTTGGCGAGCTGTAACCGGGTGAGCAGCGCCTCATATTCACGGCGCAGGTCCTCCAGGTTGGCGGAGAGCCTGTCCACCGCCTGGCGGCTGCGCTCCGGGGCGGCCTTGTCCCATTCCTCCCGGAGCTGGCGCTCCTGGGCTGCCAGCGCGGTCCGCAGTTGAGCTTCGCGTTCAACGAGAGTCGTATCCTCGCTGCCTTTGGGGTTCACGCGCTCATTGCCCAGCAGGTTGAGAAAGGTGCGGGCCCGGCCCCGTTCGGCGCAGGCAAAAGCCTCGGCTGGCCGGCCCTGAGCCAGCAGCAGACGAACAGCATGGCCGTAGTAGCCGGTAACGCCGCCGGCAAAAGTTGTTTGCAGCGCCTCGACCTTGAGGCCACCGTGGACCTCTTCCAACACGACAATGGCCTGCAGGGTGTGATCCACTGCCTGCTCCGTCTGCCCTTGGGCTTCATACACCCAGGCCAGGTTGTCGAGCGTCACCGCTTCGCCCAGCCGGTCGCCGATCTCGCGGCGGATGGCAAGCGCCTGCTGATAGTGAACCAGCGCCTGATCATAGTCGGCCAGGGCGTCATAGATCAGGCCCATGCCGTTCAGCGTCGCCGCCTCACCCGCCCGGTCGCCCAGCTCCCGCTCCAGGGCCAACGCCTGGCCATAGATTGCCAACGCCTGCTGCAAGTCGCCAGCGGCGCTGTAGGCCGCCCCCAGGTTGTCCAGCGTCGTCGCTTCTCCGGCCCGGTCGCCGATTTCCTGCTGGATGCTCAGCGCCTGGAGATAGGCCTCCAGCGCCTGTGCGGGGTTGGCCAGGCCGTCGTACGCCGCCCCCAGAGCGTTCAGCGTCGCTGCAGAGCCATCCCGGTCGCCAATCTCTTGGCGGATGGCCAGCGCCTGCTCATAGTAGCGCACCGCCTGCTCATAGTCGGCCAGGTGAAAATAGACCGCCCCGATGTTGTGCAGCGTCGTCGCAGAGCCATCCCGGTCGCCGATCGCCTGCTGGATGTCCAGCGCCAACTGATAGTTTGTCAGGGCCCGTTGATAGTTGGCGCGGTCGTCGTAGACCAGCCCGATATTGGCCAGCGTCATCGCCTGGCCGGCCCGGTTGCCGATCTCCTGAAAGATCGCCAATGCCTGCTGATAGGAGCTCAGCGCGCCGGCATAGTCGGCCAGGGTGTAGGCGATGCCCCCCAGGTTGTTCAGGGATGCTGCCTGGCCGGCCCGGTCGCCGATCTCCTGGCGGATTTCGAGCGCCTGCCGGTACGTAGCCTGGGCCTGATCATAGTCGGCCAGGGCCTGATAGACCCCACCCAGATTATTGAGGGCCGTCGCCTCGCCCCGCCGGTTGCCGAGGGCCTGCCACAAGGCCAGCGCCTGTTGTAGCGTCGTGATCGCCTGCTCATAGTCGGCCAAGTAGCCATATGTCTCGCCGAGGTTGGTCAGCGTCGCCGCCTCCCCGGCCCGGTCGCCTAGCTCCTGCTGGATGGCCAGCGCCTGTCGGTAGGAGTCCAGCGCCTGCCGGTGGTCGGCACGGTCGGCGTAGACCACCCCAAGGTTGCCCAGGGTGGCCGCCTGGCCGGAGCGGTCGCCCACCTCCTGCTGGATGGCCAGCGCCTGCCGGTGGGAAGCGATCGCCTCGTCGTAACGGGACAGCGCCCGGTAAATTGTGCCGAGGTTGTTCAGCGCCGCCGCCAGGCCCTCCCGGTCGTCGGCCTGCCGCACCAGGTCCAGCGCCTGCCGGTAGTCATCTAGCGCCTGCTGATAGTCGGCCAGGGCGGCGTGTACCCCGCCTATATTGCTCAGGACCGCCGCTTCCCCGGCCCGGTCGCCCAATTCCCGTTTGATGGCCAGCGCCTGGTGGTAAAAGTCAAGCGCCCGTGGATAATCGGCCAGGCCGTCGCAGGCCAGCCCCAGATGATTGAGCGTCGTCGCCTCGCCCGCCCGGTCGCCCAGGTCGCGGTGGATTTCAAGCGCCTGGGTCAAATAGTCCATCGCCTGCCGATAGTCGGCCAGGTCGAGGTAGATGCGGCCGATGTCGTTCAAGATCAGCGCGGAGCCTGCCCGGTCGCCCAGTTCGCGCAGGATGGACAGCGCCTGCTGATAGGCCGCCAGCGCCGACCGATGGTCGGACAGGGAGCCGTAGATGTCGCCGATGGCCCCCAGTGTGGTCGCCTGCCAGCGGCGGTCGTCCAGATCCTGCCAGATTTCAAGCGCCTGTTGATACGCCTCCAGCGCCGGCCGATAGTCGCCGAGGGCCTTGCAGGCCAATCCAAGGCCGGCCAGGGCCGCCGCCTCCCCCTTTCGGTCGCCCAGATCGCGGCGGATGGGCAACGACTGCCGGTAGTAGTCAAGGGCCTGCCGATAGTCGCCCAAAGTGTTCGAGATCGCCCCCAGGCTGTTCAGCGTTGCGGCCTCGCCCATGCGATCGCCAAGCTGCTGCTGCAGGGGCAGCGCCTGGCGGTAATAGTCCAGCGCCGGCAAATAGTCTTTCTGAGCGTAGCAAGCATTGGCCATGCCCACCAGGGCCACCGCCTCTCCGCTCCGGTCGTCAACCTCCTGGCAGAGGGGCAATGCCTGTTGATGATAACTCAACGCCTGCCGGTAGTCGGCCAGGGCGAACGAGACCAGCCCCAGGCCGTTCAGCGTCGCCGCCTCGCCCGCCCGGTCGCCCAGCGCCTGCTGAAGGGGGATCGCCTGTTGCAGCACAGCCAACGCCTGGGGATAGTCGCCCTGAGCGTAATGAGCCCACCCCAGGCCGGTCAACGTCGCCGCCTGACCGGAGCGGTCGCCAAGCTCCTGCTGGATGGTCAGCGCCTGCCGGTAGGAGGCCACGGCCTGGGGGTAGTCGCCGAGGAGGTAAGAGAGCCAGCCGATGCCGGCCAGTGTCGTCGCCTCACCGGCCCGGTCGCCCAGTTCCCGATAAAGGTCCAGGGCCGCCTGGCATTGGGTCAGCGCCCCGCGAAAATCGCCCTGGTCATGGAGGGCCTGGCATCGGTCGCGCAAGGCATCGGCCTGGGCCTGGGCCGGTGTTGGGGTTGGGGTAAGAAGAAGGAGAAAAGAGAAAAGAGAAAGGAGAAAAGAGGCAGGGGTTTGCATTATTTGTTGCCCAGCTCGGCCAGTAGCTTTTCCACCTGACCGGCACCCTCGGCATCGCCGAGGGCCTGGTAGAGGTCACGGGCCTGGGAAAAGCTGTCACGGGCGGCGGCCTCGTCGCGGTTCCCGCGCTGGGCCAGTCCCAAGCCGGCCAGCGCCGCCGCCTGGCCTGCCCGGTCGCCCACAACCCGGTAGCCGCTCAGCGCCTGCTCAAAGGCGGCCTGAGCCTCGGTGTAGAGCCCCACTTCCAGGTAGAGGTCGCCCAGCCGGCGGTGAAGGGTTGGTGCGTCTTTGGCAGCCGTCAAATCGGCCAGCAGGGTGATGGCCTCGGCGCGCAGGCCGTGGGCGGCATAGATCTCGGCCTCCAGCAGGCAGGTGGCCTGCTCGTCCAGCTCTAGATCTTGAGCCTGGGCCAGCAGCGCCTCGACAGCCGCGACCTGTTCCGGCGACAGCAAGGCAAAGCTCAGGTCCAGCGCCGTTCCCTCCTGGTCAGAAGAGTGGCCGTCGGCGTCGGTTACCGACAGGTGATAGGCCACGCCAGGCTGCAATGGCGGGGCATCGGCCCCGTAGCGCAGCTCGGCGGCTGTGGTCTGCGCGGTCCAATCCACCTCCCCGCCCCACAGGTGCACGGTATAACCTGCCGCCCCGGTGGGCGCCCAGCGCAGCAGGGGAGTGCCATCCCGGAGGAAGGTATGGCGTGGGCTGAGGATGTAGGGCACGGGCGCGGCTGGGGGCATGTCCCGCTGCGGGGCAACTACCAGGCTCTCTCCCCGCGTCAAGATCGGCCTAGCCTGGGTGCAGGGCAGCCCCCCCTGGTAACCGGAGGGCAACGGGGCCAGGCTCAGGTCGGCACAGACAACCAGGCCCTCCGCGTCTGGCGCTACCCGCACCAGGTCGCCTCGTCTCAGGGCAAGGCCGAAGGAAAGGGGCAGGTACTCTTTCCAGCCCGGATGTTTGTAGCCCAGATCGCCCGTCACCCTGACCAGCAGATGGGCACCCAGGTCGGATGTGGCCGTGGACGGCGGTGTGGGTGTAGAACGAGAAGGGGCACACTGGCCCAACAGCAACAGGGTTCCCAATGCAAGAAACAGGGCTTTTTGACCGAGAAACTGAATCGTCCATTGCCAAGACGCAGAGGTTTTTCTTCTCTGCGCCCCGGCGGTGCACCTGGTCTGTCGCATCTTATTTTCCCTCCTCCAGGGTGCGGAGATGGGCGCGCGCCTGGGCGGCCAGCTCCTGGCCGCGTGGGGTCGTCGGGTCGGCGTAGCTCAGGCAGCTTTCCCAGTGCAGGCGGACCTCGTCATCGGGGCGGGCCAGCCCTTCGGCGGCCACCCCCAGGGCGCAGTGGGCAACCGCTTCCTGCGGGTTCAGGGCCAGGGCCTGGGCCAGGGCTTCGGCTGCCTCGGATTCCCGCCCGGCAGCCAGGTAGGCCTGCCCCAGGTTGGTCCACAGGGCAACGCGGGTTTCGTCGTCCTGAGCCAGGTTCAAACCGGTGTACAGGACGGGGATGGCCTGTTCCGGCGTTCCCTGCCGGATCATGACATAGCCCAGGCCGTTGTAGGCCAGGTCGAAGGTGCGGTCGGTAGCCAGCGCCTGGGTGTAGAGCTGCCGGGCCTGCCCATAGTCGCCGATGTCGGCATAGGCGCTGGCCAGGTTATAGTAGGCCGAGGCATAGTTGGGGTTGATGCTGATCGCCTGGGCAAAGGCCCGCTGCGCGGCGGTCAGATCGCCCTTTTGCAGCAGACGGATGCCACGGTTGTTGCTGGCACCGGCCCACACCGGCAGGGCTGCCAGGCGCAAAAAGAGCACCACGCCGAAAAAGAGGACGGCCGCTGCCAGCGTCGTTTGGGCCCGATAGCGGACGGGGAGGTGCAGCCGCCGGATCAGCCACAGGGCCAGATCGCGCCCCTGGCTCGTCAGAGGGCCGCCGGTCAGGACCAGGGTGATCACGGCGCTGGCAATAGACAGCCCGTCGGCGCCGCCACCCCACAGCCGGCCAATGATATCGGTCCCCAGCCCCAGCGTGGCCGTCATCAGCACGCCGGCCAGGAGCATCCACAGGAACTCGCGTTCGGCTGCCGCCTTGTCATGGACCTCACCCAGTTGCCACCACCACCCGTCGCGCGCCGGGTTGACGGCCTGCCGCCAGGTTTCCCAGTCGGCCTGCGGGAAACGCATGGCAGCCTGATGCAGGCGCTTGTCAAGCCCGGCCAGGCGTTGGATACCCTCCGGGGTCACCCCTTCCCGGTCGAGCAGGGCAGCGACCTGGTCGCGCCGAATTACGGCAGTGAGCAGATCTGCTTCGCCGGCCGTGACCTCCGACAGGGCATCCAGGGCGGCTTGGTAGTCATCCAAGGCGGCCGGCAATGAGGGCAACGGTGCTCCGTCGGACATCTTTCCCTCCCTGGAAAATAGTCGGCACTGTAAGGCAGGATAGCATCCCGCCCTACAGATGAAAAGGGCAGGGACCGGCCTTGCCTCTACGCCCGCTGGCGATACAGAGCCGGGTCCACCACAGCCGCCATCCGGTCCACGTCGAGCCAACCGCCCAGGAAACGATTGACCTGCTCTGCCTGGCGGCGCGGATCGGCCAGAACATCGCTGTAATGGACATATAACACCTCGATGTTGGGTTGCTGGGCCAGCCAGGCTTCGATCCGTTCCACATGCCGGGCGAACAGATCGGCCATCTTTTCGTCGCTGACCGTGTCGATCGGCTCCCCCCGGCGGAGAAGCATCTGTTTCTGCGAGGCCAGCACCTCCTGGATGTGGCGTCGCATAAAGATCACCTTGTAGCTATATTCCGCCGGCAGGTGTTTGAGCAACGCGGCGACCATCTTGACTACCTTGCCCTGGGCTTCGGGCAGCCAGGTCTGGTCGTGCTCGATCTGCTTGACCGGCTCGAACTCGTAGTAGCCCTTGGGATTGTCCTCGTCGGCGGCGCGGATCTGGTCGGTGAGCACCGGCAGGCCACCCGCTTCCAGCATCTTCATCATCATCGAAGTGCCGGAACGGGGCAGGCCGGAAACGATGGTAATACTGTTCTGGTCCATATCTCTACATCTCCGCTCGATTCAGCGATGCATCTCCTCTCTATTCCAATCCGAACACCCGCTGCGCCTTGTGCAACGCCTCGACCAGCCTGTCCACTTCTTCCTCGGTGTTGTAGAGGTAAAAGCTGGCCCGCGCTGTGGCCGGCACGCCGTAATACTCTGTGAGCGGTTGAGCGCAATGGTGCCCGGCGCGGATGGCGATCCCTTCCATGTCGAGGATGCTGGCCAGGTCGTGGGGGTGGATCAACAATTCTCCATCCCGCATCACATTAAAGGTGACGATGCCACCCCGCTCGCCGGCCGGGGGGCCATAAATGTGGAGGTTGGGCACCTGGGCCAGGCGTTCCAGAGCATAGGCAACCAGCGCCTGTTCGTGGGCATGGACATTCTCCATGCCCAATCCGGTCAAATAGTCCACCGCTGCGCCCAGGCCGATGCCGTGGGCCACGTTGGGTGTGCCCGCCTCGAACTTGTGGGGGATGTCGGCCCACTCGCTTTCGCGCAGATGCACGCTCTTGATCATCTCGCCGCCGCCCATAAAGGGGGGCATGGTATTCAAGAGCTCCTGGCGCGCCCACAACACGCCGATGCCCGTCGGCCCCAGCATCTTGTGGCCGGAAAAGGCCAGGAAATCGCAGCCCAGGGCCGGCACGTCCACCGGCAGGTGGGGCACACTCTGGGCGCCGTCCACCAGGCATAGCGCCCCGGCCTGGTGTGCCCGCGCCGCGATTTCGGCCACCGGATTGACCGTGCCCAGCACGTTGGACATGCCGCTGACGCCCACCAGCCTGATCCGTCCGCCGAACTCGATCAGCAACCGGTCGAGATCCTCCAGCAGCAGCCGTCCCGCAGGGTCCAGGCCGATAAATTCCAGCCGGGCCCCCGTCGCCTGAGCCAGCAGTTGCCAGGGCACCAGGTTGGAGTGATGTTCCATCATGGTCAGAACGACCACGTCCCCGGCGCTGACATTGGCCCGTCCCCAGGACAGGGCTACTAGGTTGATCGCCTCGGTGGTGTTGCGCACAAAAACGACCTCCCGCGGGCTGGCGGCATGGAGGAAGCGGCTCACTTTCCGCCGGGCATCCTCGTAGGCGGCGGTGGCCTCTTCGGCCAGGGCATGCACGCCGCGATGGACATTGGCGTTGTAGCGCCGATAATAGTCGTCCATAGCCCGGATCACCGACTCTGGCTTTTGCGACGTGGCGGCGTTATCCAGGTATGCCAGCGGTTTGCCGTGAACCGTACGGCTCAGGATGGGAAAGTCGGCACGGATTTTGTTGACGTCCAGCATGGTTCCCCCGCAGCAGTATACCACACACTGCCGCTTGGGGTCAACTTGGCTGAACTGCTCAAATTCACAAGCGCATTCCCCTTCCTTCTGAGAGCGTAACATCCTGGGGACATACAGGGTGCAGAAGCCGGCCCTCGGGAAGTAGGACAATTCCTGCGGAGTTGTCCTACTGACTTGTGACGCTCCCTCCTTCTCGCTTGGCCCGCCGCGCCGGTGATGGTATAATGGCACGTGCCGAAAAAAAGAGAGGGGTATCCATCATGATCGATCCGACCTTTCCGCTACTGGACCTGCACCGCCACCTGGATGGCAATGTGCGCCTGGAAACGATCCTCGATCTGGGGCAGCAGCACGGCCTCCCCCTGCCGGCCTGGGACCTGGAGGGGCTGCGGCCGCACGTGCAGGTGACGGCTTCCAATCCTGGCAACAGGGCCCTGCCCGGCGTCATGGCCTTCATCGCCAAGTTTCGGTGGATGATCGGCGTGCTGGCCGACTATGATGCCTGCCGCCGGGTGGCCTACGAAAATGTCGAGGATGCAAAGCGTGAGGGGCTTGACTATGTGGAGCTACGCTTCAGCCCGTGGTTCATGGCCGAGCCTCACCACCTGGACCCGGCCGGCGTGGTGGAGGCGGTGGCCGACGGCGCCGAGGCCGGAGCGCGCGACTTTCATCTCCCGGTAAAGCTGATCGGCATCATCAGCCGCACCTATGGCCCCCAGGTCGGCTGGCAGGAGCTGAACGCCCTGTTGTCGCAACGTGACCGGATCGTTGCCCTTGACCTGGCAGGCGACGAAGCCCACTGGCCAGGGGAGCTGTTCGTGGCCCACTTTCGCCGGGCACGGGATGCCGGCTGGCAGATCACCGTCCACGCCGGCGAGGCAGCCGGGCCGGAGAGCATCTGGCAGGCGGTCCGCGAGCTGGGGGCAACGCGCCTCGGCCACGCCGTTGCAGCGGCGAACGACCCGGCCCTGCTGGACTATCTGGCCGAACAGCGTATCGGCATCGAATCGTCGCTGACCAGCAACGTGCAGACCAGCACCGTGCCCGATTATGCCGCCCATCCTATCCGCCACTTTGTGGAACACGGCCTGCTGGTGACCCTCAACACCGACGATCCAGGCATCAGCGCCATCACCCTGCGCCACGAGTACGAGGTCGCTGCCCCGGCTGCCGGCCTGAACCCTGATCAGATCCGGCAGGTACAGCGCAACGCCCTGGCCGTCGCCTTTTTGTCCGATGAAGAGCGGGCTGCGCTTCTGGCTGCCAGGGCGGGAGGGGCTTCCGCCCCACCAGAGGCCCGGTGAAAGCCTGGCGCAGCCGGAACCGGGAAGTCAACAGGGGGCGATCAACCGCTTACCATGCCCGCCGCGCCTGGTAAATCTCTAGCATCCGCGCCATCCGCTCCGGCTGCAATCGCCCTCGCGGCGTCGGCGTCTCGTAAAAGCGGCGGGGAATCTCCTCCAGCCGGGCCTGGAAGCCCAGCCGCTCCCGCAGCCGCACCCGCTCCCGGTACACGCGCTCGCCCATAGCCTGTAGCTCGGCGGCGCTACGCTGAATGCCCACGCTGGCCAGCGCCTGGCTGATGGTAGGCAGGTCATAGACCCCTCGGGCAAAGAGGCAAATAGCGATGCAGGTCTGGACAATTCGCTCCGCCTCGTCGGCAATGATCCGGTCTACGATCGCCTCGTCGGTGTACGGCTCCAGCTTTTGGTCAATGGCATAGCCGGCGTTGTCCAGATGCGAGTGGCGAGCGCCCAGCAGGTGGCCCAGCACGTGGGCATAGCCGGTCCAGTAACCGGCGATCCCCTGCCCACCGACAGCGGCCACATAATCCTGCCCACCGAAGTGCCGCGCCGCCGCCACCTCACCCTGGGCCAGCCAGCGGCCCACTTCGGTATCGCCATGGACGATGGCTGCTACCGCCTGGGCGTACCGTTCGGCATCGCCCCAGCGCAGGTCAAGGCCACCGAACTGGGCCGGATCGAGCAAGCCGCGCTCCAGGGCCTCGGTGGCCCAGGCCAGGGCCGTGCCACAGGAAATCACGTCCATCCCGGCCTTGTCAATCTCTTCGATGAGGCGCAAGATGTCGGGCCGATCGCCCACGCCCAGCAGCGAACCGACGGCGTACAAAAGCTCATGGTCGTAGGCCACCAGCGTTGACTCGTACTCCCAACCAGGGGCAAAGGGCCGACGGTAGAGGGCCACATGGATGCAGCCGATCTGGCAGCCGGCGCACGCCCGCTTGGTGATCAGCTCGTTCTCGGCAAAGGCCTCGCCGCCGATCTCGTCCGCCTCGCCAAAGTATCCCTGGCGGACATTGTAGGTGGGCAGGGCGCCCAACTCGTTGAGCGGCAGGACGTTGGCCGGCGTGCCCAGCTCGTGGTACTTTTTCATGGCATCGGTGTGCAGCACCCGGTCATAGATCTCGGCATAGGCTTTTTTGTAGGCGCGGCTGTCGGTCGGCAGGTCCAGGTGTTTTTGGCCAATCACAACGATTGCTTTCAACTTCTTACTGCCCAGCACCGCCCCCAGCCCCAACCGTCCAAAGTGGCGGAAGGTGTCTACATTGACGTTGGCGTAGCGCACTCCCCGCTCGCCGGCCGGGCCGATGCGGATGATGCTGCGGTGGCCGGCTCCCCCGACCAGATCGCGGATGATGCGCCCGGTTTCGATGACATCCATGCCGGCCATAGCATCGGCGGGGCGGACCTCGACCGTTTCGCCATCAATGACCAGGTAGACAGGTCGCCGGGCCGCGCCGGTGAGGATCAGGGCGTCGTAACCGGCGTAGCGCAGCACCGAGGCGAACCGTCCCCCGGCGTGGCTCTCGCCATATTCGCCCGTGAGCGGTGAGCGAAAGGTCGCTACCGCCTTGGTCACCACCGGAAAGATGGTCGTCAGCGGGCCGATGGCGAATATGACCGGCTGGGCCGGGTCCAGGGCATCCCTGTCGGCATAGACCAGCTCGTCCAGCAGTCGAACCGCTACCCCTGTCCCGCCCAGATAGTCGTGGAACAGGTCGCTCCGGTCCTCGACGCGGCTCTCTCCCGTTGCCAAATCTACATGTAGAATCCGAACAAACTCGGCATTTAGCATCGTCCCACCCCTTCCCGCTACCGGCTACTGCCCGCTGACTTCCATTTCCAGGCAATCGTGGGGGCAAAAGCGCACGCACTGCCCGCAAAAGATGCACACAATCGGCCTGTTCTCCTCCTGATCCCAGCCGATGACCTGGATCGGGCAGGCATCCACACACCGGCGGCAACCGATACACTCGGCCTTGCGATAGGTCATCCCCCGGCCGCCGGCGCGGGGGGTCAGCGCCTCGGTAGGGCAGGCCTCGACACAGGGGGCCGGATCGGCGCAGGCAGTACAGATGTTGGCCGCCATCCGGCCCATCACCCCGCCCCGGCTGCGGATCTGGATGGCGCTTTTGTGGGGGGAAAAGCTGTTGTAGATCATCCGCGCACAGGCCAACATGCACGACTCGCAGCCGATGCAGCGGGCCATGCGCGGGGCGCTCAAAATCTTGGGCATGGTGTTCTCCTCTCCGGGTTCAGAATTCCAGAATTGTCCCGGCCGGGCAGGGGGCCACCCGCTCGCCAAAGGCCTGGGTCAGGGTCAGCATCGCTCCGTGGCCGGTGCAGTGGTTGAGGTACAGGGCCGGCGGCCCCAGCGGGCGCAACACCTCGACCAGCCGGCGCAGGTGTGCCTGGTCGGCGTTGATCAGATGCGCCCCGCCAAGGACCGCCACCGGATTGCGCCCAAAGGTTCGCTGCACGTGAAACAGCGTGTTGAGCAATCCGGCGTGGCAGCAGCCGCACACCAGCACCAACCCCGCCGGGCTATCGAGCACCAGCGCCATATCGTCGCGGTAGGGATCGGAGGCCCAGCCCTGGCCGTCGCGAACCCAGTGTTGGGGGCTACGCCCTTCCGGTTCAGGCCGGTCGGCAATCTCGCCGGTGGTCCAGAGGCCGGGCAGGATCTCCTGGGGTGTGGCGCTCAGATGGAGGTCCGCCAGGCGGCGTAAGACCGGCTCCGTCAGCCGTAAACCCACCGACTTGGCTTCCTCCCCCTGCCGGGAGAACCGCTCGCGCAGCAGGTCGGAGTGGGCATACAGGGGCAGCCCGGGCCGCAGCTTCAGCAACGCCCCCAGGCCGCCGGTGTGGTCATAGTGGGCATGGCTGAGCACCAGGGCGGCCAGGCTGTCAGGCGCGACGTTTACCTCCCTGACGTTGTGCCGCAGCACCGTGCCGCTGGCGCCGGTATCGAACAGCACCCGCCGGCCCTGCAGTTCGATCAGAAACGACAGGCCGTGCTCTCCCCAGAGGGTAGACCGGGCCCGAACCGCATTGTCAATCAGACAGGTAATCCTTACCATCCTCTTCTCCTCTGGCCGCTTTAGCGGCGCAGGGTGGCCACCAGGCGTTGGGGATGCAGCAGCAGGTCCAGGCCATCCTCGATCCGGGCTACGGCCACATCCGCTGCCCGCAACGCCGCAATCGCCAGCCCCTCCGGCCCCAGGATGGCGATCCCCAGGGCAGCCGCTGCCAGCATTTCGGCGTCGTTGGCCCCATTGCCGATGGCCACCACCTGCTTTGCCCCCAGCCGTTCCACCAGCGCCAGTTTCTGACCTGCTTCGTTCCCGGCTTCGATGCGGGCCAGCCGCACCTTCAGCCGTTCGGCCATCTCCGCCGCCCGGCCGTGAGTATCGGCCGTGACCAGGTGGATGGTCAGGTGTGCCGACAGAGCTGCCAACCGCTCGGCCACGGCGGGCAGGATCTCACCATCGAGAGCCACGGTGCCGTTCAGGTCCAACACCAGGTGTTTCAGCACAAGGGCGCCCTGGCCGGGGATGGTAATCTGCATAGGGGTAGAGGTTGCAGACATGACGACCCACGACCAACAAAAGTATAGTCCCTTTGCGAACCGGGTTATAGCGGCGAGAAACTGGAGAGCCGGGCCCCAGGCAGCCGCGCTGCCAGCTCCCTGGCGATGGGCGCAAAAGCTGTGGCGGTGTACTCCTCAATGCGGCCCGTGTCACACAGCCGGGCGATTTCGGGGACGATGGGCAGCCGGCCCAGGAAGAGCACCCCGATGCGCTGCGCCGTCTCTTCGGCCAAAGATGTGTCGTACTGGCCCCCTGTAACGCCCTTCAAGGCCTGGCGTACTGTGGATTCGGTAACCATGGTCCTCCTTTACCTTCTGAAATCCTAACCCGGACAAACCAGAACGAATTCGTCGCTTGCAGCCTCTCGCCACGTTCCGATTCAATGGTAGCACAGAGGATCATCCTTGTCAAATGGGGTTTTGCGGTGAGGCTTTGGTCTCAGGCCCGACCACGCCTGCTGCGGGCGGTGCGCTTTCACGTGACCAACCTCATGACCAAACTCAAGGTGACCTACCGGCTGGAGGCTGTGTTGGAGGGCA
>FWPV01006848.1_pt1 | contig 21304 bp, 19 predicted proteins | sample 2228371 | NCBI WGS metagenome assembly FWPV01 (sample SAMEA103939776, study PRJEB20133) | metagenome | reverse complement strand
GTCTGCGCACTGGGTAGCAACCCCGCTGCACTACAAATGGTACGCGCCCCCTAATCATTCACGAAAGATGTCGGCAAAAGTCAGATCTCGATGCCCGCCAACTCCAGACCCACGGACTCCGCGATCTGTCCGAGATACCGATCCGTGGGGATGGTGATGCCCTGCAGGATGCTGTTGCCGACGACGATCAAGGCGGTGCCGTCGGGCCGGAGCGCGTACTTTATCCCCAGTGCGAACCGATGGCAGTCGTTGAAGTAGGAGGCCGCGTAGTTGGCCCAGCCCGCGCCGCCGTAGATGCCTTTACCCGGGTTGCTGGCGCGCAGGGCATCCAGTCGGTCTGCCAGGTCCGTGCCCGGCAGGTCGAAGTTCAACGTCACCGGCGCGCCCTCGCGGACGGTCTGCCAGTACTTGCCAAAGTTGGCCTCTTCCAGGCCACGCAGGTCGCCAGGCTGCCGCGCGTAGCCCAGCCAGTACAGTTGGGGGCGCGTGTTGCGGACATAGTGATAGTTGTTCAGGTACGGGGGCGACGTGATGAGGAGATCCACCGAATCAGGGGACAGGTAGTCAGCATAGCGAAAGAAGGAATCGCCGACGACGCGGACGGTTGGATGGGAGCCAGCGGCGACCGTAGGGAGCGCAGCTTTGAACCCGGCGACGTCCTCGGCCATCTCGGACAATCTGGCCTGGATCGTCTCGCCCACCGGAAAGTCCGCCACGTCTCCCTTGCCTGCGCTCGCGCGCCGGCCCAGGCTCGGCTCATAGGAGTAGTTCGAGTAGCGCACCATCGTGGCGGCAAACGCCAGCCGGAACAGATCGCGAATGCGGGAATCCTGAATCGTCGCCACGAAATCCCAGACGATGAGCACCTTGCGCAGCACGGTCGGGCTATAGAATGCGGCGCGCGTCTTAAAGCCCCGGGGATACGTGCTCCGAGGCACATAGTCCGTCGTTGTAGCGGTCTGATAGAATACCCTGAATCGGACGATCTCCTCTCGCAGCGCGTCCACGTCTACCTGGTGCGCGGTGGCTTTCACCCCGGCGGCCAGAGCCGCATAGGGATTGATCTCAAAGCCGACGGCGTTGTGGCCGCGCCGGACGGCTTCCACCAGGGTCGTGCCCACGCCGGCGAAGGGGTCCAGCACGGTTCCGGGGCCGTTCAGATGCTTCGCCAGCGCGCTCGCCACAAAGTCGCTGGAAAAGCCGGCGATCCAGGGGACCCACCGGTGCACCGGCAGCGACTTGTTGGCCGCGAACGCGGGATCGGCGAACGTCGCCCCGCCATTCTCCCCCAAAGGCGACAGGCACGACTCGGCGCCCAGCAGGGGCAGTTGTTGGTAATCGGTGGACGGATGACGGGGAGTCATTCGCCAGCCTCCGGCTCGATCACTTCGCCGAGCACATACTTCGGGCGCAACTCCCGGAGCACCGCGCCCATCCGCGAGCGTTCGCCGTCGTCGTGCAGCATGGCCGCAAAATCGTCAAAGCTGAGCACGACGGCCTGGGGCGTGCCCCGGCGCCTGACCACGTACCGGGCGCGGTTCAGGGTCACGTCGTCCAGCACCCGGCCAAAGTTGTTTTGTGCGTCTGTGGAACTGATGCTTTTGATCGTCACGCTGCACATCCTTTTTGACAGCTATTTTGGATAATTTAGCTATATTATAGCAGACCATCGTGTGCCTGTCAAGCCTGCCCGATCAAGGCCGGGGGGATCCTCAGACGGGGCGCGCACCTCGCGGCGAAGATCGGCCAGGCGTATAACGGAGACTCAGAAGGCGGAGACATCCGGCTTGAACCAGCGGGCAAATTCGTGTAGAATAGCCCTGTGTAGCTGGGGGGAAGCATGGACGGACGTGCGAAGGTACTAGACGCGGCCGGCCAGGAGCTTGCGCCGACCAGCGCAGCCAAGGCGCGTCGGTTGGTGTCTGATGGCCGGGCCGTCCTCGTCGGCGAGGACCCGTTGACGATACAAGTACCGTATGCCGTAAACCTGCTCCCGTCGCCCCCTCGCCCCGGGGGGAAGAGAGCCGGGGTGAGGGGGGATCCGCCAATATGGTCCGGGCAACGCCTGCTCCTGCACACCTGCTGCGCGCCGTGCGCCACGTACACCGTGAGCCGCCTGCGAGAGGAAGGCTTTCTCGTCGAGGCTCTCTGGTATAACCCCAACATCGCCCCGGCCACGGAACATGAGCGGCGCCGGGCCTCGTTGGAGCGGTTTGCGGAATGGGTGGACCTGCCTGTGCTGTGGACCCCGGGGTATCCGGCCCCGGACTATGCGTGCGCCGTGGTCCATTGTCCAGAAAAGCCGGCGCGCTGTGAGGCGTGCTATCGGCTGCGGCTGGGCCGGACAGCGCAAATCGCGCGCGCCCAGGGCTACGACGCCTTTACCACCACCTTGCTCATCAGCCCCCATCAGGACCAGGACCTCATCCGGGGCGTGGGCGAGGAGATGGGGCAGGAGCACGGCGTGGCGTTCTATTTCGAGAACTTTCGACGGGGCTGGGGCGAACGAGGCCGGCTCGCGCGGGAGTATGGGCTGTATCGGCAACAATATTGCGGCTGTGAGTTCAGCATACGTGAACGTCGAATGTCAAAACGTCAAACGCGAAACGTCAACATGACGAATGACGCATGACGTTTGACGCATGACGTTTGACGCATGACGTTTGACGATGAAACCGACTTTTCTCATCATCCTTCTCGCCCTGGTTTTGTTGGCAGCGCACCAGTGGCACTACTACGATGCCCTGGGCCGCGACGCCGTGGACGACGCCTATATCTCGTGGCGCTATGCCCGGAATCTGGTCCAGGGCCACGGCCTGGTCTTTAACCCCGGCGAACGGGTAGAGGGATATACGAACTTTTTGTGGACGATGGTCAGCGCGCCGTTCATCGCCCTGGGAGCCGGGGACGTGATCGGGCCAGTGGGCATGGGGCTGGGGGCGTTGTGTGCCCTGGCGACGCTGGCCCTCCTGGTGCTGTTCGTCCGGCAGGCGGACGAGCGGCCTATCCTGGCCGGCCTGGCCGCGCTACTGCTGGCCGTGGATGGCTCGTTCGCCTTGTGGAGCGTGAGCGGCATGGAGACGGCGTTCTTTGGGCTGTGGCTGCTGGCCGGGGCCACGGCGTATCTATGGGAGAACCGCCGCGCCGGCCGGCCCGGCGTGCTGTCTGGCGTCCTGCTCGCCCTGGCCGCCATGAGCCGGCCGGAGGGCCTGTTGGTCTTTGGCCTTACCGTGATCCATCAGGTGCTCCTTCGCGCCGCAGACCTGCGCCGCGAGCGCAACTGGCTGGCCGCCGCCGTCAACTGGGCGGACATGGCCCGTATCCTGGGATTCCTGGCCGTCTTTGCGCCGTATTTCCTGTGGCGCTATCGCTACTACGGCCACCTGCTGCCCAATACCTTCTACGCCAAGGTCACGTTGGAGAACGCCGAGGCCCAGCACGTCCGGGGCTGGCGACACCTGGAGACGTTCGTGAACGTGCACCGGGGCTGGCTCGTCCTGCTGTTCCCGCTCCTGGCTTTCGCGCGGCGACACGTGCGGCCCTGGATCACCTATGTCGCGCTCGTCCTGGTGGCTTATAGCGCGTACATCGTCTATGTGGGCGGGGACTGGAGCGTGGGCCGGTTCTTTGCCCCCATCCTGCCGTTCTTCTACCTGCTGCTGGCGGCCGGGCTGGTGCGCGTGGCCGAGTGGGCGCTGGCCCTCACCCCCTCCCCTCTCCCGAAATCGGGAGAGGAGCGGGCGAGCGAAGCGAGAGGGGGTGGGGTGAGGGCCGTCCTGGCCGCCTTCGCCGCGATCCTGCTGGCCCTGGGCCTCTTTGCCCTGTACGATGCCTCCTCCGTCCACGGGGAGGACGAGCTGTTCGTGCAGCGGTTCCAGGCGGCCACGGCCACCCAGGCCCGGGTCACGTTGGGCCGATGGCTCCGGGCCAATGTCCCGCCGGACACCTATATCGCCGTGGATGCCGCCGGGCAGGTCCCGTACTTCTCCGACCTGCGCACCCTGGACATGTTCGGCATCAACGATGAACACACGGCCCACATGAAGGTGCCGACGATGGGCCAGGGCACCCCCGGCCACGAAAAGTTCGACTTTCCGTACATCATGGCTCGCCGGCCGGACCTGGTCATCGTCTACGGGCCGTTGCTGGACAACTCTACCGAATACGTCCGCGCCGACTACCCGTGGACGGATGACCCGGCCCTGCGGGCCTTTTTGAACGTGTACCGGCGGATACAGTAGGATAGGGGTTTCCGATAGGCCCTTGAGGAGCATACGGTGGCTGAAGCGCTGACCCTGGCCGATTTGTTGCGCAGCAAACCCCTGGAACCCATCCAGGTCACTTATGTGGCGCTGGGTCTCATCCAGGCGCTGGAACGTGCCCACCGTCAGGGCCAGGTCCGGGGCTATCTCCCCCCGCAGGATGTCCTGCTCACCGATCCGATCTCGCTGGCCAAGACCTTTGCCCCGCCGGACCCGGTCTACGAGCCGCTGGAACGACTACACGGTCAGCCGCCCACGCCCCGGACGGACCTGTATGCCTTTGGGCTGCTCCTCTACGAGATGCTGACCTGGCGGCCCCCCTTTGTGGCCTCAGACCTGGACGTGTTGCGCCGTCGGCAACTTGAGCAGCCGGTGCCGGACCCCCGGCTCTACAACCCCAAGCTCGACCCGGAGCTGGTGATCCTGCTCCTGAGCCTGCTGGACAAGGACCCGGCCTTCCGGCCCGGCTCGGCCAGCGAGGTCCGACAACGCTTGATGTCCATCTGGCAGCAGGGCACGGTGCGCCCCCCGTTCCAGCCTGAGTCGCTCATCGGGCAACTCCTGAGCCGCTGCCAGGTAGAATCCCTCATCGGCGAGGGCCGGCTGGGCTGGGTGTTCCTGGCCCACGACGTGTTCGACAAGCAGCCCGTGGCGGTCAAGGTATTCAAGCCGGCGGTGATCCAGGACCCGGCGCCGTTGGCGCGCTTCCGCCGGGATGCCGCCGCCATCTTTGCATTGGACAGCCCCTACATCGCCCAGTTGTTGGGCGCTGGTGAGATCGCCGGCCTGTGGTATCTGCTGAGCCGTTACGTGAGCGGGCGGTCTCTGCGTGACCTCATGGATGCCGCCGTGCAACAGGGGACGCCCTTCTCGCGGCAGGAGGTCCTGACCACGGTCGAGCAGGTGGCCCAGGCCCTGGACCGCGCCCACGAGCACGGCATCGCCCATGGCGACCTGACGCCTCGCAACATCATCCTCTCTGATCAGGGGCGCGCGGTCGTGACGGATTTCGGGCTGGCGGCGATCCAGCCGGTGGTCTCGGCGCACCCGGCCCTGCGCGGCATCGAGCGGGTGCAGGGCACGCCCGCGTACATGGCCCCGGAGCAGATCCGCGCGGATCAGGTCACGCCGGCCAGTGACGTATATGCCCTGGGCGTGGTGGCCTATGAACTGCTGACCGGCCAGCCGCCTTTCGTGGGCGATACCGACGCTGAGGTCCTGGTTCAACACCTGGAAACCTCGCCGCCGCCTCTCCGGGAGCGTCGGCCCGATCTGACTGCGGAGATGGACACGGTCCTCCGCCAGGCCCTGGCCAAAGACCCGGCCGGTCGCTTCCGGTCCCCCACGGTCCTGGCCCATGCCCTGGACGATGCCTGGTATATCCCCCCGCCTCCGCCGCCCCCGCCTCCGCCGCCCCCCCCGCTATCGGCCCGGGTGCGGGCACTCCGACAACGCCCGGCCATCCGCCGCCTCGGCGCAGCCATGCTGGTGGTCGTGTACGGGTTGTTCGTCATCTGCCTGCTGGTGGGGGGCGTGGCCTTGCTGGTGGCGGCCGGCACGGCCGGACTGCCCGCCGGGGTCGGCGCCCCGACACGGACCGTGTTCCCGAGGACCCCTGGCCCGGCCACTGTGCCCTTGACGGGCACGATCCCGGCGATGATCACGGGCACAGTGACCGCCCCGATCACGGCGACGACGATGCCCACAACCACGGTCACGGCCACGCCAGGGAGTGTCGTCCGCACCTACTACCCCAAGTATGGCGGTCCGCAATCCTTTCCTGGCTGCGCCATTCGGGGCCGGGTCTTTAACGCCGCCGGGAAAGGTGAGGCTGGGGTAGAGATCGAACTCTATAACTCGAACAAGCAATGGATCCTCACCGTGGCCACCGGCCCCGGCGGCTGGTATGACATCACCACCAGCCCCGGCGGCTATTACCTGAAGCTCAAGAATCGTCGCAGCGTGTGGTCCCCGCTCGTCCTCCTCAAGTTCGAGCAGTTGGCCGTGGTGGACTGGTACGCGCGGTGAGCAGAAGGGGAACGTGAGCGTGGAAGACGTCGGCAAGTGGCTCGTCATCACGGGCATCGTCCTGATCGGTGCGGGGGTGCTGGTCTGGCTGTTGGCGAAGGTGCCCGGCCTGGGCCATCTCCCCGGCGACATCCGCATCGAGACCGGCAACGTCTCCTGCGTGTTCCCCCTCGTCACCTGCATCGTGCTCAGCATCATCTTGAGCGTGGTGGGCACGATCATATTGAACGTCATCGCGCGCTTGGGGGATCAATAGATGCCGGGAAACGAGTTCATGAAATGGGAGGTGCTCCATTGTCCTTTGCTACTGAGGGGCGCACGGCCAGCCCGTCCATCTCGACCATGCTCATGGGCTACGTGCGCGTCACCAAGCCGGCGTCGGTCTGGTTGCTGGTGTTCACCGCCCTCGGGGCGATGATCGTGGCGGCCGGCCGGTCGCTGGCGCTGGACCGATTCCTGCTGGCAGCAGTCGCCATCACCGCCGGGTGCGCGGGGGCGAACACCCTGACGTGCTATATTGACCGGGACATAGACGCGGTGATGACACGCACCCGCCGGCGGCCCCTGCCCCAGGGCGTGATCTCGCCACGCGGCGCGCTCATCTGGGGCCTGTTCCTGGCGGCGCTGTCGTTGGCGCTGGCGGCCTTTTTCGGGCCGTGGGCGTTCCTCGCCATGCTCCTGGGCCTGCTGGACAACGTCGTGGTCTATAGCCTGCTGACCAAGCGGCGCACGGCGTGGAACATCATCCTGGGCGGCTTTAGCGGCGGGCTGCCGATCATCTTTGGCTGGTTTGCCGCGACCCCCGAGTGGTCGTGGACACCGATCCTGATGGCCGCGTTGGTGGTGCTGTGGATCCCCAACCACATCTGGAACCTGGCCCTGTACTACGAGAAGGATTATGGGCAGGTGCAGGTGCCCATGCTGCCGGTGGTGGTGGGCTTTGAGAAGGCCATGCGCTGCACCGTGGCGACGGTGTTCCTGCTGGTGCCGTTCTCGCTGCTCTTGATGCCCGTGGCCGGCTTTGGCTTCGTCTATGGTGGGATCGCCCTGGTCTCCGGCCTGGTCATCCTGGCGGGCAACCTGTGGCTGTTCCTGAAACCCTCCCGCAAGCTGGCCTGGTGGATGTTCAAGCTCTCCGGGCCGCACCTGGCCCTGCTCTTCACCGGCATGATCCTGGACCGCTGGCTATCTTGACCATTTCGCCGAAATGGTGTATCATTAGGCCCGTTTGGAACGCGCCTCATTGCGAAATGCTGACGATGCACGACTGCGGGAAGGAGGTGGTAGCTGACTCGCCTGGGAGCGCAAATTTCCATCTGCTGAGTCATCATGAGCCACGCACACCGCCAGGCATGAAAATGGGGTGCGTGGCAAGGTAAGCGAACACGCGAAGCTCGCCCTACGGCGCTATTCTCAAATTCGCAAAGGAGGAATAACAGTGAAAAAGTACGGTTTGATCGCAGTGCTGATGATCGTGGCCCTGGCCTTGCCGGCCGCCCAGTGTCCCGGCATGGAACCGGCCAAAGGTACCGAGGGCAACCCCGTCACCATGTACTTTGTTCCCTCAGGGGAAGCAGACAAGATCCTGGCAAGCGGCAACAAGATCGCGGCGGGCCTGGAAAAGCTCACCGGCTACAAGTTCAAGACCGCTGTGCCCACCAGTTACGCGGCCGTCATTGAGGCCATGGGCAGCGGGCAGGCGGACATCGCCTGGCTGGCCACGTTCGCCTACGTGGTGGCCCACGAAAAGTACGGCGTGGATGTGGCCCTGACCATCCTGCGCTACGGCTCGGATACCTACAAGGGCCAGTTCATCGCCCGGGCCGACAGCGGCATCACCAAGCTCGAGGACATCGCCGGCAAAAAGATCGCCTACACCGACGCGGCCTCCACCTCCGGATATGTCTATCCATCGGCGCTCCTGGCGCAAAAGGGCATCGTGCCCAGCGAGTCGTTCTTCGCTGGCGGCCATCCCCAGGCGGCCCTGGCCGTGCGACAGGGCACAGCCGACGTGGGCTGTGGCTTCTATAGCGAGCGGCGCCCGGACGGCACCATCAGCGACTCGCGGCGGCTCCTGGCGACCAAGGACGAGAAGGCGGACCCGGAGGGCTTTAAGAAAGAGCTGGAGGAGATCGAAAAGGAGCTGATCATCATCGGCTTCACCCAGGACATCCCCAATGATACCGTATCCTTCCGCAAGGACTTTCCCAAGGACATGCGGGACAAGATCGTACAGGCCATCCTGGACTATGCCAATACGGAGGAGGGCAAGCAAGCCATATACGACCTGTACAACATCACCGGCTTTACCAAGTCGGATGATTCCCGCTACAACGTGGTCCGCGACGCCCTGAAGGCCCTGGGCATGTCGGCCTCGGATTTCGTCAAGTAAGCGGTTCCAGGCTGGCTGTCATCGTGGCCCAGCGCGACCAGTCATGGCCTCTTTGAACCAATGGGCTGGGTGGAAAGGCGCGTTTTCCACCCAGCCTTTGTGTATCACTTGGCAGAAACCCGTTTTCTGATCGCCTTGCCGGGCGCTCTATTCGAACCAGCCGGATGCAAGGCGATGAGATACCACACCGGGGCAGAAAACGGGTTTCTGATCTGAGAGGAGGTCTACCTTGCTGCAAATCGAACACCTGACCAAGATCTACGAGGGGGGCGTGAAGGCCCTGGACGACATCAATCTCACCGTACAGGACGGCGAGTTCGTGGCGATCATCGGGCTGAGCGGGTCCGGCAAATCCACCTTGCTGCGATGTATCAACCGGCTCGTCGAGCCGACAGCCGGCCGCATCACCTGGGACGGCCAGGACATCACAGCCGCCTCGGCCGAAGAGATGCGCCGCATCCGCCGGCGGATCGGCATGATCTTTCAGCAGTTCAACCTGGTCAAACGCTCCTCCGTGCTGACCAACGTGCTTTCCGGCCGGCTGGGCTATGTCAGCCCGTGGCGCAGCGCCCTGGGCCGCTGGGCCCCAGAGGATGTGGAGCTGGCCCTGCACAACCTGGACCGGGTGGGCATCCGCGACCAGGCGTACAAGCGCGCCGACGAGCTGTCCGGCGGACAGCAGCAACGGGTGGGAATCGCCCGCGCGCTGATGCAGAACCCCAAGCTCATGCTGGCCGACGAGCCGGTGGCGAGCCTGGACCCGGCCACGTCCCACTCGGTGCTCAAGTACGTGGAGCAGTTGAACAAGGAGGATGGCGTGACCGTGCTGTGCAGCCTGCACTTTTTGAGTCTGGCCCGGGCCTACGCCACGCGCATCGTGGCCCTCAAAGACGGCCGGATGGTCTTTGACGGGCTGCCGGCCGAGATTGACGAGGCCCGATTCAAGGCCATCTACGGCGAGGAAGCGGTAAGGGTGGAGATCGCATAGCTCTCACCCCGCTCCCCCCGGCCCCCTCTCCCCTCTCCCCAATTTGGGGAGAGGGGAGAGGGGGTGAGGGGGTAAGAGGAGAGGGCCGAAAGGGGACAACATGACCGAGATCTCGATTGAGACCGAGCGGCCCCGGGCAGGTTTGGTAGCCCGGCCTCTGCGCATCTACGAAAAGGAGGGGTCGCCGGTCACCAAGTTCGACTATGCCCGGTTACGACTGTCCACGTTCCTGTTGGACTGGTTCATCGTGTTCTATATCTTTTACTGCGTGGATTACTCGGCGACCGAGCTGATCCGCATCACGAACATCTGGAGCCAGGCCTGGTTGACCGCTGGCGGGTACGTGGCTGCAGTGGCTCCCTACACTGGCTGGCTGGCCGCGTTCCGGGTCACCGAGATCTGGCCGTTCTGGCTGATTCTGGCCATGGAGATTGCGGCCCTGTGGGGTTGCCTGGGCGTGACGGTGGGCAGCAAGCTCACTGGCCTGCGGGTGGTGCGGGAGGCGCAAAATGTCCGGTACACCTGGCCTGGCCCCGGCCAGCGGCTCTTGCGCTGGTTGGGCTGGAACCTGGCCCTCCTGTCGCTGGGCCTGGGTCACCTGCTGCCATTGTGGGACGACAAGGGCCAGACGTTGGCGGACAGGCTGGCAAAGACCCTGGTGGTCCCCAAGGAATTGGCCGTGGAGGAGGCTGCGCGCGGCCTGGGGACACGATGGTATCGCACCTCGTGGGGGCTGGGCGCGGCGCTCTTTTTGGCCCTGACGCTGCTCACTGGCTATTTGATCACCGAGGTGGACTTGCCCAAGTTGGCCCTGAATCTCCCGGCCGCCACGCGCATCATCAGCCAGTTCTTCAACCCCAACTGGGACATCTTTGGCGACATGTTCCAGGCCATGATCGTGACCATCTACCTGGCGCTCATGGCGACGGTGTTTGGTGTGCCGGTGGCCGCCGCCTTGAGCTTTCTGGGCGCCAGGAACATGATGCCGCGCAATTGGTGGGGGACGGGCATCTACTATGTCACGCGCACGTTCTTTAACGTGTTCCGCTCCATCGAGGCCATCGCCTGGGCCATCATCTTTGCCGTCTGGGTGGGGATCGGTCCCTTCGCCGGCACGCTGGCCCTGGGTGTGCACACCATCGCCGCGCTGGGCAAGCTCTACTCGGAGCAGGTGGAGAACATTGACATGGGCCCGGTGGAAGCCGTCACCGCCACCGGCGCGAACAAGCTCCAGACGATCATCTACGCCGTGGTGCCCCAGGTGATCCCGCCGTTCATCGCCTTCACCCTCTACCGGTGGGACATTAACGTGCGCATGAGCACGATCATCGGCATGGTGGGCGGCGGCGGCATTGGCAATTTCTTGATCCAGTATCAGCAGCTCATGAAGTGGAGCAGCGTGGGCATGATCGTGTGGATCATCGCCGTGGTAGTCTGGATCCTGGACATTGGCAGCGGGAAGATTCGGGAGCGGATATTATAGTTCGGTGGTGGGCGCAGCCTACCCTGCTACAGATGGCCCCTTCCTCACCCCGGCCCCAGGCTTACAAACTGCCGCTCGTACAGCGTGCGGTAGAGGCCGCCCTGGGCCAACAGCTCCTCGTGGCGGCCCCGCTCGGCGATGCGGCCGTCCTGCACCACGCAGATCAGGTCGGCGTGGCGGATGGTGCTGAGCCGGTGGGCGATGACGATGGCCGTGCGCCCGGCCAGCAGCCGCTCCAACGCCTCCTGGATCAGCGCCTCCGTCACCGTGTCCACGCTGGACGTGGCCTCGTCCAGGATCAGGATGCGCGGGTCGGCCAGCACGGCCCGGGCGATGCAGACGAGCTGCCGCTGCCCGATGGACAGGTTGACGCCGCCTTCCAGCACCCGCGTCTCGTAGCCGTCCGGCAGCGCCGCGATGAAATCGTGGGCGTTGGCGACGCGCGCCGCCTCGACCACCGCGCCGTCCGGCGCATCCGGCCGCCCGAAGCGGATGTTGTCGGCGATGGTGCCGGAGAACAGGAACGGGTCCTGGGGTACCAGCCCCATCTGCCGGCGCAGCGACCGCTGCGTGACCTGCCGCACGTCCCGGCCGTCAATCCGCACCGCGCCCTCGGTCACGTCGTAGAACCGGGCGATGAGGTTGGCGATGGAGGTCTTGCCGGCGCCCGTCGGCCCCACCAGGGCCACCGTCTGCCCCGGCTCGATGGTCAGGCTCACGTCACGCAGCACAACCTCCTCACCCCGGTACGAGAACGACACGTCGCACAATTCCACTTTGCCCACGATGGGCGGCATCTCGACGGCGTCCGGCCCATCAGCCACTTCGGGCCGGGTGTCCAGCAGCGCCAGCACCCGCTCGCCGCCGGCCATCGCCGCCTGCATGGTGGTGTAGAGCTGGCTCAGCTCCCGGATCGGGTCGAAGAAGCGGCTCACGTAGGCCAGGAACGCCACCACCACCCCCAACGTCAGCTCGCCCCGGGCCACGGTCAGCCCGCCAAACCCCAGCACGATGGCCGTCGCCAGCATCCCCAGGAACTCCACGGCCGGCAGGAAGGCCAGCGACAGGGACATGGCCGCAATGTTGGCGTCGCGGTTGGCCCGGTTCACCTCGTCGAACCGTTCCCGTGTGGCGTCTTCCTGGGCGAACGCCTGGATCACGCGCATCCCGGCGATGTCCTCGGCCAGGTCGCCCACCACGGCCGCGATCCGGGCGCGCGTCTGGCGGAACGCCGCCTGTGCCCGGTGCGCGAACAGGTAGGTCGCCAGGGCCATCAGCGGCAGCACGCTGAAGGTGAGCAGGGCCAACTGCGGACTCATGGAGAGCATCACCACCACGATACCGACCAGCACCAGGGCGTCGCCGACGATCGTGATCAGGCCCTGCGACAGCAGCTCGTTGATCACGCCCACGTCGCTGATGACGCGGGAGATGAGGACTCCGACGATGTGGGTGTCGTAGTAGCCCAGCGATAGCTCCTGGAGGTGGCGGAACAACTGAGCACGCAGCGTCGCCAGCACGCGCTGCCCCACCCAGCCGAGCAGGTATTGCTGCCCGGCCGTGGCCAGGAAGAGGCCCAAGAAGGCGCCGGCCGTCAGCAGGGCCACCCCGGCCAGGCCGGCCTCGTCGCCGCGCGCGATGTACTGGTCAATGGCGGTCTTGATGAGATAGGGGGCCGCCAGGCTCAGGGCCGAGGCGACGAGCATCAGCCCGGCGGCGGCGACCATGCGCCGCCAGTGGGGCCGCAGGAAGCTCAGCAGCCGCAGGGTGATGCGGAGGTCAAAGGCCCGGCCCTCCGTGTCCTTGCCGAAGCGGTCCATGATCTGCCCCGGCCCCATGCCCACGCCAGATGCGCCGATGGAGAAGCTCATCCCTCACCTCCGGCTTCACCCTCACCCCTGGCTTCACCCTCACCCCCGGCCCCTCTCCCTGGTAGGGAGAGGGGGGATTGCGGTCGTAGTTGCCGGTAGTAGATCTCCGCGTACAGGCCGGACGTGCCCAATAGCTCCTCGTGCGTGCCGCGCGCCACGATCCGCCCCCTGTCCAGCACCAGGATCAGGTCGGCCCGGCGCAACGTGCTCAACCGCTGGGCAATGATGAAGGACGTGCGACCCTCCATCAATCGCTCCAACGCCTGCTGGATTAACTGCTCCGTCTCGGTGTCCACGCTGGAGAGCGCGTCGTCCAGGATGAGGATGCGCGGGTTCTTGAGCAGGGCGCGGGCGATGGCGACGCGCTGCTTCTGGCCGCCAGACAGGGTGACGCCCCGCTCGCCCACCAGGGTGTCGTAGCCGGCCGGCATCGTGGCGACGAACTCGTGGCACTGGGCCGCGCGCGCCGCCTCCATGATGGCGTCCTCGTCGGCGTCCGGGCAGCCAAAGACGATGTTCTCGCGCACCGTCGCGGCGAACAGCGTCGTCTCCTGCAAGACGATGCCGATCTGGTCGCGCAGGGAGTTGAGGGTGACGCGGCGGATGTCGTGGCCGTCCACGGTGATGCAGCCGGCCGTGGGATCGTAGAAGCGCGGGATCAGGTTGATGATGGTGGTCTTGCCGGAGCCGGTGGCCCCCAGCAGGGCGATGACCTGGCCGGGCCGGGCCTCGAAGGTGACGTCGTCCAGCACCCGATGCCGGCCAAAGTAAGCAAAGGAGACGTGCTCAAAGCGCACGTGGCCGCGCACCGGGGGCAGCGGGTAAGCATCGGGCGCTTCCCGGACCTCCGATTGCGCGTCCAGAATCTCAAAGACGCGCTCGCCGGCGGCCGCCGCCTGGGCGATGGCCGGGACGATCATGCCCATGCGCCGCACCGGTTCGGCCAGCAGGCCCAGGTAGGTGGTGAACGCCACCAGCTCGCCCAGCGTCAGCTCGCCGCGCACGGTCAGCAGGCCGCCGTACCAGATGATAAAGATCAGGCCGACGTTGGCGATGAGGGCCAGCGATGGGGAGTTGAACGCCTGCAGGCGCGCCGACCGGGCCGACAGGTCGAACCAGCGGGCGTTCTCGGCGTCGAACCGGGCGATCTCGGCCTCCTCCTGGGCAAAGGCCCGGACGATGCGCACGCCGCGCAGGTTCTGCTCCAGGCGGGTGGTCAACACGGCCAACTGCCGCTGGATCGCCAGGAAGAGGGGCCGGAGCCGACGAGAGAAGGCGAAAGCGCACAACCCCAGGAGCGGCGTCGTCAGCAGGGCCAGCAACGCCAGGCGGGGGTTCATCCAGACGAGCATGGCCGCCGTGGTCAGGAGGAGCACCGCGCCGTCCGTAAGGCGCAGGAAGGCCCGGCCGGCCAGAAAGCGGATGCGCTCCACGTCCTCGATGGCCCGCGACAACAGTTGCCCGGTCTCGGCCCGGTCGTGGTAGGAGAACGAGAGGGTGGAAAGCTGGTGGTAGATGGCGTTGCGCAGGTCGTAGGCCACGCCCTGGGCGGTGCGCTCGATCCATCGGCCCTGGACGAAGGCGAGCACGCCTTTGCCGAGGGCCAATGCCAGCAGCGCCAGCGTGGCCCCGGCGAGAAAGGGGATGTCCTGCCCGCCGATGCCCCGGTCCACGATCCAGCGGATGACCTGGGGAATGGCGGCGTTCAGCCCGGCGATGACGAACAAGAGCAGATAGGCCGGGACGACCAATCGTCCGTAGGGGCGCAGGTAGGTGTAGCAACGTCGCAGGATGTACAAGGCGCTGGGAGGGCGCGAATTGCCGGGGGCCGATGTCATCGTGGAGTGTGCTCCAACCAAACGTCCTGGCTACTATACCACAACTGGCCGACGGTGGCAAATGCCCTGAAATCAACCGCTTGACACGCCAGTGTATAATGGGGGCAGCGCAACAGATGGGTGTCGTCATTGGAGGGCAACACGCAGGTCTCCGCAGAGAGTAACTATCTCGACAATGTTAGATTAAGCCATGTCGCACATTAACAATCAGGCACTCTATGTTGGCGCACGGTTTCGCTGCTGTGCCTGTAGTAACTATTCAGCCTATGCTCCGAGCGGGTTTTTGTAACCCGCGTCATGGCCCGAATAACGACGCAGGTGGCGCAAGACGGCGTTACCCAGTCAGGCCGGCCGGCCAGGTCGCAGACGCCCAGCCCAGGCTGGACTGGGTGGGGCCTGGCAAACCGCCTTTGAGCACACGGCTGAGTGGTTACGCAGATTGCAGGTTGCAAATTGTAAATTGCAGATTGCAGATTGCAGATTGCAGATTGCAGATTGCAAATTGCAGATTGCAAATTGCAGATTGCAGGTTCGTCCATTCGTGTATTCGCGGATTCGCATGGAAAGATTTCAGGATCACTACAAGACGCTGCAAGTGGACCCGGAGGCGGAACCGGAGGTCATCCCGATCTCATATCGCCGGCTGGCGGCCAAGTATCACCCCGACGTATGCCCCACGCCGGAGGCGGCCGAACGCATGGTGGCCCTGAACCTGGCCTATGAGGTGCTGAGCGATCCGGCGCGCCGGGCCGTCTATCACGTGCTCTGGCAGCAGCGGCAGAGCCATCGGCCCCTCACAGAGAGAGAACCCGCGCCGGCCCGTGGCCCTCGACGGCCGGGCCACTATCCCAGCGCCCGGCCCGTGACCGGACCAGAGCCACCCCCCGTGCCCGAACCCACCCTGGTGTGGACCCCGGCGGTGCTGGACTTTGGCCGGGTCCGGCGAGGCCACCAGCCCACCCTCACGCTGCAGATAGGCGTAACGGACGGCGGCGCGTTGGAGGCCCGGGTGCGCGGCACGCAGCCCTGGGTCCTGTGCCGCCAGGAGACGGTGAACGGCTCCCACAGCAACGTGGAGGTCCGCATTGACACGACATACCTGGAGAACCGGGGCCGCTATAGCGCAGCACTCGTCGTGGAAACGGCCACGCATGGGCAACACGAGGTGCCGATCTACCTGTACCTGCTGGCGGCTCCCCGGCCCTATGTGATGCTCACCCCCACGGCCCTGGATTTCGGCGCGGTGCGCATCGGCAGCGAGCCGCCCGCGTTGCCCTTGCGCGTCCTCAACGGCGGCCGGGGCGTGTTAGAGGGCGTGGCGGCGGCGCGCGTGCCCTGGCTCCGGGTGGAACCGGCCACGTTCCGGGGCAACCGGGTGGACCTGCGCCTCACCGCGCACGTGGACGACCTGTCCCCCGGCCGTGATCACACGGGCCAGTTAGACGTCGCCACCAACGGCGGCGACGCGACCGTGCAGGCCATCGTATTCGTGCTGCGCGCCGCGCGCCCGGCCAGCCCCTGGCGCGACGAAACACCGGCGGATCAGCTATTCCTGGAGCATCGGGCCTGGTTTCTGAGCCGCATCCTCCATCCCACCGGGCAGCAGATGCTGGAGCTAGAGCTGGTCAAGTACCTGCAAGCCCACTGCCAGGGCGGTGACGTGAGCCGGACCTTGCAACAGACGATGGCCCGGTTACAGGGGTTCCCGGTCGAAGAGGATGGACTGGCCCTGCCCATTGCTGTTCCCCTGACCATCTTGAACGATGTGTTCCAGCGATTGCGCCGCTGGGAAGCATATCGGGGGTAGTGGGTGCGAAATTGTGCTCCCTCGAAAATAACTGTGGGGCACGCTTCGCGTGTTAGCTTGCCTGCGCCCGGCGGTTCCCACCCTCACCCCGGCCCTCTCCCTGATAGGGAGAGGGGGCCTGCCGCGCCCGGCCGATTTTCGTGCCGCGAAGCGGGGGTACGCCCGACGCGTGGGGAGCTTCCCCGGTGGTTTGCACCGCCGACGCGAAGCGCGCGGGTCGCAGACCCGCGTTGAGCAACTTTTTTACTGAGCCGGCCGCCGGGAAGTGCTTGATCTCGCGCTGCGAAGCTGCTATAATGAGCGCTACCCGGGGTCTGCAACCCCCGGCGCAGGTCACAGACCTGCGCCAGCGGCGGGCAACATACCCACCGCGAGCAGAAAGCACCGCACGGATGGCGGTTCCAGGGAGGTTCTATGCGCTTCTTCAAGCCCAGCGTGCGCAAGATGGAAGAGCGCCGCGACATCCCGGCATTATTGGAGATGCTCCACGATCACGATCCGCTGATCCGGGCGCAGGCGGCCCTGGCCCTCGGCCGGCTGGACGTGAGCGAGGCCGTGGAGCCGTTGTTGCGGCTGCTGCGCGCGGACCGTCATTGGGGGGTGCGTGAGGCGGCGGCCGAAGCCCTGGGCCAGATCGGCGATCTCCAGGCCATCGAGCCGATGATCCGGGCCTTGAGCGACAGCGATGCCCGGGTCCGCGCCCGGCTCATCGCCGCGCTGGAACGCTACGGGGGCAGTGCCGTGATGCCCCTGGTCAAGGCACGGGCCAATGGCAACTGGTTGGTGCGGTCCAGCGCCGCCGATGCCTTGCGCCGGATTGGGGAGCCGGCCTCGGAGCAGCTCATCAAGGGCCTGGCCGATGAAGATGAGGACGTGCGCCAGTATGCCGTGAAGGAGCTGGGCAAGATCGGGCACAAGCTGGGGGTGGAGCCGCTGATCCAGGCGCTGGGGGATCCCGTGGCGGATGTCCGGGCCGAGGCCGCCGAAGCCCTGGGGCGCATCGGGGACCGGCGGGCGGTGGAACCTTTGATCCGCGCCCTGGACGATCCCGATCGCGCCGTGCGGGCCAGCGTCGCCGAGGCCCTGGGCATGATCGGTGATGAGCGGGCCGTTCAACCCCTGACGCGCGTCTTGCCCGATGTGGGCAGCAGCGCGGCCGAGGCGTTGGGCCGGATCGGGGATGCGCGCGCGGTCAAATCGCTCATCGCGGTCATGGAGGAAAGCCAGGACCCCTGGCTGCGCCGGTCAGCGGCCGATGCCCTGGGCCGCATCGGAGACCGCCGGGCCATTGAGCCGTTGGTATCTATGGTGCGAGACAGCAACCGGGAAGTGCGCGAATATGCACTGCGGGCCTTGGTGCGCATCGGCGATGAGGAAGCGATTGAACAATGCATCGCGGCCCTGGGAGACGCCGAAGTCGAGATCCGGCAGTATGCGGCGGATGCGCTGGGGCGTGTGGGTGACGGGCGGGCCATCGAGCCGCTTCTGCTGGCCCTGCACGACAGTAGCAACGAGGTGCGGGCGGCCGCGGCACGGTCCCTGGGCGAACTGGGCGACGAACGCGTCCTCCCCGCGTTGCGGCGGGTGGCCAGGGACGGCTATGGCGTGGCCAAGGAGATGGCGGAAACCGCATTGCGCCGGCTGAAAGACCGGGGCGTGACCCCGGCGGCATGGGAATGAGCGGAGCGAAATTGATGCTCCTCGCACGATCCAACCTTTACATTTTGGCCCAAATATGATATGATATGGGCAGTCCCGCACCAGCGATCAAACCCGGCGCAGGCGCAGAACGGCCTGGCCTGCCGGTTGAACCATAGAGGAGATGCTTTGCTGACCATACCGTCCTGGCCTGTCGAACCACGCACTATCGTCATTGACCCGGCTTCTCTGCTGGGCGCGTTATTGTCCCCCGTGACCACGTTATTCGCACCTACCACCACGGTCACGGCGACGGTCACGGCCATCCCCACCGTCGTTTCCCCCACGATCACCTCGACTGTCACGGCGGTGCCCACCGCCGTTTCTCCCACGGCCGCCCTGACTGCCACCGCGGTGCCCACCGGCGTGCTCCCCACGGCAACCCCGCCCCTGCCCACGCCGGCCCCGCCGCCCTGGGAACCGGGTGGGAATTGGCTGGCCGATACATCATGGAGCATGGCATACCACGTCCCGTTGCTGGCGGTCTTTGTGGCCCTGGGGGTGGCGGCGTTGGTGCTGTATTTCTATTTCAGCCGCCGCCGTTACGCCGGGCACGCGCTGAACGCCCGGCTCACCGAGTTCCTGGCCGGCATCCTGGGCGCGGCCAGCGTGGCGGGCTTGCTGCTGGTGCTCTGCGCGCTCGTCCCGATACCGTTTCTCTCGATGCCCATCTGGCCGTTGATCCTGGTGGTGGCCTTGCTCGGCTTCGCCGGCTTTGCGGTCTGGTACTATCTGCGGCGGTACCCGGCGCGCCGGGCCGCCTACGAGCGCGAGGCCGTGAAGCAGCGCTATATGCCGGCCGAGCGACCCCGCACCAGGCGGACGGCACCTTCTAAACCGCCAAGACCATCGCCGGCGAATCAGCGGCGCCGCAAGAAGCGCAAGAAACGTTGAATCATTGAGGGGGCTGCGTCGCTCCCAAACGCGGCGTGGGCGAAGCTGTGATCCGGGAGCCACAGGAAAGGAGGTGAGCGCACAAACCGATAGCGGTCTGGTATGTCGCACGAACGAGGAACTGATTCATTGACCCATAAGCGAGAACCATCACATTAAGGAGGAAACATGTCTGCTCAGAAGTATAGTACCGGCATCCGGTGGATTCTCTACATCGTCTCGTTCCTGTTCACGCTCATCGGGATCGTCATTGGTATTGTGCTGATGACCCGTGGTGACGAAGAATCCAAGGCAGTGGGCAAGAACTGCATCATCGCCGCGATCATTGGCCTGGTGCTGGGCTGTGTCTGTTATCTGCTCGCGATGATGATGGGTGTTGGCGCGTCCGCTCTCCCCACCGGCATGTTGTTGCTACCTATCGTCTAGCTGTGCTCGAAGCGTCGTCTGGGCCGAGGGCGTCGGCCCAGACGACATCATAGCCGCCTTTATCAACGCGTTTGATCGCCAAGGAGGAAAACAAATGGAACCCAAGTACAGCCCCGTGATTCGTTGGATCCTTTACATCCTCTCGTTCCTCAGCGTCGCCGTCGGCTTGATCGCCGGCATCATCCTGATGACGAGAGACGACGCGGAATCCAAGCAGGTGGGCAAGAACTGCCTGATCGCCATGGTCATCGGCATCGTGCTCTACTGCATCTGTTTCCTGTGCTACTTCTTCGGGATGTTCGGCCTGATCGCGTCGAGCGGTGGCGTGAGCGCCCTGTTGCTGGCCGTGGTCTAGCCATATCGGGCGGACGTGCTTGGCGTAACAGACACCAGGGACTGGCGTCACGGACTGGCCTCCGGGGATTCCCTCGGAGGCCATCAATTGAGCAGGAGGAGATCAGCAATGAAGACCAATAACATGGCGATCATCGGCTTGGTGCTCAGCATCATCGCGCTGATCGTAGAAGTGATCGGCTGTTGCATCTTGGGCGTCTGTCTGGGGCCGCTCGGGTCTATCCTGGGCGTGGTCAGTGCCATCCTGGGTTTCATGGCGCGCAAGCAGATCGCGGAGAGCGGCGGAACAGAAGGTGGAGATCAGGCCGCTCTGGTGGCCCTGATCCTCGGGATCGTCGCGGTCATCTTTGGCATCCTGGTTCTGGTCCTTAGCGTGCTCATGGTCGGCGTTGCGATATTGCCCGCCCTCATGTCTACCCCGATTCCGCGAGTGCGGTGAGGTTCAGCATCGCCGATTGACGCTTGAAATCTCGTCTTGAGATGGCTTTCCGTCAGAGGCCATCCTTAATCTTCTTGTGGAGGTGAACCATGCACAAACTCGGTATTCTCATCTTGGTCGCAGTGATGGCCTCGCTAGTCTTGGGTGCCACGGGTTGCTGTTGCTGCCCGCCCTGCGGCGACCTGGGCGGGCTGCTGGGGACCACGACCTTGGCTACCAGCCCCGGCGATTTCGCGGATATCCCGCCGTATCCTGGCTCCCAGCGTCTCAAAGAAGTGGCTGTTCCCGTCATCATCAAGACCATCTTTGAGCAATCGAGCGGCGGCGGCTCGTTCGACGTGAAGGGTTATGACACGGGCGATGCGCCGGACAAGGTGGCGGCTTTCTACACCCAGGTCATGCCGGAGAACGGTTGGTCCGGGTCCATGAGCTCGGGGGCCAGCAGTGGCGCCAGCGCCACCAGCCAGATGGGCTTCTTCGAAAAGGGGGAGAACATCGGGGCCATGATCTTTGCCGACAAGGATACGCAAACCGGCAAGACCATGATCATCATCATGCGGTTCGAGTCAAAACAGTAGTGTGAGCCGGCGGATCTGGGGCTTTCAGGATGCCCGGCAGGTACCTCGTGTTCAACACAACGGGGGGCTGGCATAGTCAGCCCCCCGTTTGTGTGTTCAGCAAGCCGGACTTTGCGTGTTCCTGGCCTACTTGCTCTTGACCTTGATGACCTTGGGCCTGGCTTCCTCGGCCTTGGGGATGGTCAGGGTCAGGACCCCGTCCTTGAACTTGGCCTCGGCCTTGTCGGCGTTGACCGAGACAGGCAG
>FWPV01006847.1_pt1 | contig 21306 bp, 19 predicted proteins | sample 2228371 | NCBI WGS metagenome assembly FWPV01 (sample SAMEA103939776, study PRJEB20133) | metagenome | reverse complement strand
TGTTTTTTATATATTAGAGGATAAACGATTTTATTCAATTTTGAAAGTGAAATTGTCCAAACTTTAGTATTTTTACTATATCTGAAAAATTGAGCATAAGAGCAAAAGAAAAAACTTGAAATAATTTATCAATAGTTTATAATATATGAAAATTAAAGATCAGTTTAGGTTGTCTACTAAATTAGATTGAAAACGGATTTTAATGTCAGAGGGAATTATTAATGAAAAACAAAAAATCAATCTTTATATTTTTCCTTATGATAAACCTAGCAATGATATCATATTCTAACGCAAAAGTTCCTGATTGGGTAAAAAATCTTGACAGCAATCAAAAATACCCCGTCAACTTATATCTTTCTGGATTTGGAATAGCAACGGGACCTATATCCGAGGCAACAGGATTAGCCCAAGAAAGTGCGAGAGGTGAAGTATCTCGCACTATTGTTGTAAGCATAAAAAGTGCAATTGCCACATTGAGAGAAGAAAAAAATGAAAGATATACACAAGAATTGAGTTCAATTACACAATCAACGACTTCATTACGTGACATAAAGGGCATTAATATAGAGAATTTTTCCGAAGGAGACCAGAGAAATGCCACAGTATATGCAATAGCCTATGCTAGCCGTGCAGACCTAAGGAGAATATATACACAAGAAAAGCAAAACCTTGTCCAGCAGATCAATACTATCATCAAAGAAGCCCAATCTTACGAATCCAAATCAGAGACAATGGATGCTGTGACCAAATATCTGAGCCTTTACCCGATATACGAAAAGCTAAAAGAAGCGGAGATGATCCTGACAGTTGTTGGGGCAAGTTCCATACAATCTGCAATCGATGAACTTTCAGGCGAAAAACAAGGGTCTACGCTTTTAATGAGTCAAACTGAGGTAGCCAATAAAATAGATCGTATACTGTCCGAATCACTTGGCTCTATAAGTGATGTGGCGATGTCAGTTATCATGCGACTTTCAAAACAAATAAGCACTCCAAGCGGAAAGGTGCTTGTCGTCCCTTTAACATATCAAGACTCAAAGATGGGAAGCCCATTTTCTAGGCATTTCAAGGCAGAATTAGAACAGCAAATTATCCGATTAGCGAACTGGAAAATCGTAGAACAAACAAAATCTTTTACTCCAAAGTCATCACAAATTATGCGTGAAATGGCAAAGGAATCAGGGGCAGAACTTATGCTTTCTGGCACTTATTGGGAAAGGGGAAACGAGATCAGATTGATGATAAATCTCCGAGATATAAATACTGGAAATGTGCTTGCAGGGACAGACCTCTCTTTTGATTCAAGCATCTTGCCAAGCAATATTAGCATAAAACCTGAAAATTATGAATCCGTCTTAATCGCTCAGGGGGCTTTTAAAGAAGGGGAAATAATCAGTGGTCAACTTTTTGTTGAAGCGTGGACAAATAAAGGCGATGATAATATAATGTATTTCTCAGATGAGATGATGAAGGTCTATATCCGTGTGAACCGAGAAGCTCATGTGCGACTTTTATATATACTCGCTGATGGACGATGGACACTACTTTATGATGACTACTATGTTGATAGTTCAAAGGTTAATCAAGCGGTCGAAATACCATGCGAATTTGAATGCGCCCCTCCTTTTGGTGTTGAGATGTTAGTTGTAATCGCTAGGACAGAGCCTTTTGAACAACTGGATGTAATAGAAGAAGATGGTTATACGTTTATCAATAAAGAACCAGTGCTAACCCAAGCTAAGGCAAGGAGCATTGCATCTGAAGCCCGAAATGCAAGAGGTTTTAAACCTAAAAAACAGTCATTTCTTGCCACTTTAAGTCAAGATATAAAGTCAGACCTTGGAAATGATGCCCCAACATCAGCGGTTTTAAAGGAGTTTGAAAAAAATAAACTTCCACTTTCGCAAAATGCAAATATTTCAAATTTGGTTACAAATAGCCAATGGCTAATAACCGATCCAACCAGTATGCAGACATATCTAATCAGACAAGAGGAAGGTAAACTAAACGTTTACAGAATTCAACAGGCAGAGACAAAATTAGTTGTCACTACTATGGAAAGATAGATTTTGAAAATTAAAGTTGATCTACATGTCCATACTTCGTGTTCTTTGGACTCTTTAATAAAGTTTGACAAATTATTAGAAACCTGCGATCGTCATCATATTGATTGCGTTGCAATTACCGATCATAACAGAATAGACTGTGCTATTAAATGGCATAAAACTGCGCCTTCTAGGATAATTGTCGGTGAGGAGATAAAAACTAACGCAGGTGAGATCATCGGTCTGTTTCTGAATGACTATATTCCGCCGAATCTCTCGCCACAGGAGACAATTAAAAGAATAAAAGAACAAGGTGGAATTGTCTATATTCCACATCCTTTTGACAGTTTAAGAGGCTCTGTGCTAAAAAAACAAGTCCTTGAAGAGATCATAGACGAAGTTGATATAATAGAGGTATTCAACAGCAGAAACGCATTTTCATACAGCAACAAAAGGGCTTATGATCTTGCAAGAAAAAAAAATGTAACGATCGGTGCTGGAAGCGACGCACATAGCAGTCTTGAAGTAGGAAGAGCTTATGTTTTAATTGAGCAGTTTTCTGACGCGAAGGATTTTCTTTCTAAATTGCGAGATGCAGAAATATATACAAAAAAAACGCCTGTTATGTTTAACTTGATTAACAAGATATATAAAACCTTCCGATTAATGAAGAAATATCAGATAAGTGCTTATTAAAAGGTGAATATATGGAGAAATTTGGCATATATAAGATGAAGCTTGATGACTTGGACGAAGTTATGCAAATAGAAGAAGAATCGTTTAGTATGCCTTGGAGCAGGTGGATGTTTGAAAGGGAGCTTAACGAATCAAAACGATCTTATTTTCTTGTTGCAAAGGATGGAAATAAAATTATCGGTTACATAGGTTTCTGGTTAGTTATAGAAGAAGCACATATAGTTACTATTGCAGTCCGTAAAAAGTATCGTCGTAAAGGTGTTGGAACAGTATTGCTTGCGTCTGCTCTTGTCATCGCAGACACTTTGGGTGCAAAAAAGGCTACACTAGAAGTAAGGGTGTCAAATATTCCCGCACAAAATATGTACGAAATGTTCGGATTCGAAAAGATTTCTATTAGGAAGGGCTTTTACACAGATACAAATGAAGATGCCTATGTTATGTGGCTGTATAATCTCAACGCCAATATAGGTAAAATTAGATCATTAGGTCAAGAAGCCCAATTAAGACTACTTGCAGAGGAAGAAAAATTTGAATTGATTGATGATTAATGAATATAAACGCAATGCACATTGATAATACGAACATAAACTCTAGAAAACGATAAAAATGGAGATAAAAACGTGAGCAACTTTGAATTGAGATTCAGGCAGATTCATCTTGACTTTCACACTAGTGAGATGATTGAAGGAATAGGTGCGGACTTTGATCCAGAAGAGTTTGCATCTACTCTTGAAAAGGCAAGGGTAAACTCTATAACTTGCTTTGCTAGATGTCATCATGGTTGGATATACTTTGATACTAAGGTCAATCCCGAAAGACGGCATCCACATCTGACAAGAAATTTACTCAAAGAGCAGATTGAGGTTTGTCATAAAAGGGATATCAGAGTTCCGATCTATATCACTGTTCAATGGGATCATTACACAGCTAACGAACACCCCGAATGGCTAGTCATAAACGATCAAGGCTGTCAGATAGGCACAAGGCCCTATGACGCAGGCTTTTATAGGACGATGTGTGTTAACTCGCCTTATATAGATTTTCTTAAAGCACATGTCAAAGAAGTCTTGGAGACATTGCCGACTGATGGTATATTCTTTGATATAGTTAATCCGCAGGATTGCTCATGCAAATATTGCCGAGCTGGTATGGAGGCAGAAGGAATTGAACCATCAGATGCACAAGCACGGAGGAATTATGGCGTAAAGATCATAAATGAATTTAAGATGAATATGACTGAATTTGTGCGTCAATTCAATAAAGAATGCACCATATTTTATAACTCCGGACATGTTGGTCCTGCACACAGAAGCACTGCGAAGGCTTATACACACTTTGAACTTGAATCACTACCAAGCGGAGGTTGGGGGTATATGCATTTCCCGATCTCAATGCGTTATGCCCGTAATTTAGGGGCAGATTGTATGGGAATGACGGGCAAATTCCATACCTCTTGGGGAGATTTCCATTCATTTAAAAATCCACAGGCATTGCAATTTGAATGCTTTCAGATGTTAGCCCTTAATGCGAAATGCTCAATTGGCGATCAACTGCATCCATCAGGCAAGATATGTCAAGCTACCTATCAATTAATCCGCTCGGTATATTCAGAGGTAGAAAAAAAGGAGCCCTGGTGCAGAGGAGCAAAACCAATAACTGATATTGGTATGTTAACCCCTGAGGAGTTTTATGGCGGAAGATTATCTCCATCTGCCATTGGGGCATCAAGGATGTTACAAGAAGGCGGATACCAGTTTGATATTATAGATTCATCACATGATATATCTAATTTTAAAGTCGTTATACTGCCAGATAATATCCCTGTTTCTGATGATCTTGCCAAAAAGTTAGAGGACTATCTTGCCAAAGGTGGATCAGTTATAGCCTCTTACGAATCAGGTCTGAATCCAGAAAAAAACGCATTTTCACTTAAATTTCTTGGAGTTAAACTAAAAGGTCAAGCGCCATTTAGCCCAGATTTCATCGTCCCTAAAGGCGATATTGGAAAAGGACTAGCCGAAACCGAGCACGTTATGTATATGAGAGGATTAGAAGTCGAACTAGAAGATGGAAGCGAAGTTTTAGCGGATGTCAAAGTGCCATATTTCAACCGAACATATAGACATTTCTGCTCACATCGTCATACTCCGTCATCAGGCAAGATCGGGTACCCAGGAGTTGTCCGAAAAGGAAATGCCATTTACTTTATTCATCCAATATTTACTCAATATGACAGAAACGCCCCAAGATGGTGTAAGAGATTAGTCCTAAATGCCCTTGAAATGCTGTTGCCAGAACCAGTGATAAAAATAGAAGCGCCAAGCACAGTCCTAGTCAGTATCAACGAACAATCATCGGAAAATAGATGGGTCATTCATCTTTTACATTATATTCCAGAACGTAGAGGGACGGATTTTGATATAATTGAGGACGTTATACCGATATATGGTATCTCGGTATCGGTAAAAGCTCCAAGGAAAGTTAAAGATGTTGTTTGTGTGCCTGATGTCGAATCGTTGGACTTTTGCGAGAACGACGGACGTGTTGATTTTATTCTGCCAAAATTAGAAGGACATCAAATGGTTGCGATCAATTTTGAATGATCCAGAAGTTATCCATTAAACATATAAAAAATGACACCTTGTCGGTCTCAAATACATAAAATATAGAATTAAATATTGAGACTAAAATGGTCCAAGTGTAAAATGTAAATGGAGAGTAAATTATGCAAAAGGTAATTAACTTTGGTGTGATATACCTGATCATCGCACTTGTTTTTGTGATCGGTTGTGCAGTGAAAAGCACCCCCCCAATAGGAGAGAAGCCTATGTCAACATCAAAAATTCTATTTAACAAAGAAATTGATAAGCAACTTGAAGTATCAAAGATGAAGGATTGGGATATAATCGTTGATCCTGATGCTATCCCTTCTGAAAAATATGCTGGCGAGGAGTTTCAAAGGCTGTTTAAAGAAGCTACTGGGATGATGCTCCCGATAAACAGCAAAGCACAAGGAGAATCCAATCATATCTATATAGGTAAGATGACATCGGAGAAACTCGGGGAGGAAGAACTGGTTGTCATCGTCAATAAAGATAACCTGATAATTACCGGCGGGAGACCAAGGGGCACCCTTTATGGAGTTTATCAATTCTTTGAAGATGCCTTTGGAGTTAGATTTCTAACCTTTGATCATACCTATATACCAAAATCAACAGACGTCAAAATACCGATCGGCGAATTTCGCTATAATCCTCCATTTTCGTTCAGATGGAGTTACTATGCTGAAAACTCAAAAGAGCCGGAGTTTGCAGCAAGGTTAAGAGTAAATACAGTTACACACTCCGAAAAGCTAGGAGGGGTAACACAGCAAAATCTCATTAACCATTCATTCCATTGGCTTTTACCGTTCAGCAAATATGGGGCAGAGCATCCTGAATATTACGCATTATTTGAGGGGAAACGAGACACAGATACACACGGGGGCGGTCCTCAACTGTGTGTCACTAATAAAGAAGTTATAAAATTAGTTGCTGAAAACGCCATCAGTTATCTTGATCAACATCCAAATTTAAGAAATATCAGTGTAAGTCAGGCAGATACATCAAGATATTGCCATTGCGATGAATGTGAAGCTGTCAACAAAAGAGAAGGCACTCCGATGGGGTCTCAATTGGCTTTTGTGAACGCGGTTGCCGAGTTAATAGAGCAAAAACATCCAAACGTCAAGGTCGGAACACTAGCATATTGGTATACTCGCAAAGCACCAAAGACGATCAAGCCTCGTCATAATGTGCAAATACAGCTTTGTAGTATAGAATGTTGCACACTCCACGCCATTGACGACCCAACATGCGAGAAAAATAGGGCTTTCTGCCAAGATATGGATGATTGGAGCAAGATATGCAATGATATATGGATATGGAACTATAACACGAATTTCAGGTATTATGATCTTCCATTCCCTAACCTTCGGGTTATAGGTCCCAATGTCAGATACTTCTTACACAATAATGTAAAAGGCGTATTTATGCAAGCCAATGGAAACGGCACTTCTGGAGAATTATCCGATCTAAGAAACTATCTTATATCGCGGATGCTTTGGAATCCTAATTTTGACGATAAGGCTATACTTGAAGAATTCGTCACACTTCATTATGGGTCTGCATCAAAGCCGATCTTGGAATATATAAATATGTTCCATGATAATGCTGAAAAAGCAGGGCTTCATCCTGGTTGTTTTCCGTCACCAGCGGATGTGGGGCTTAATCCAGAAATGTGCAAAAAGATAATGTCTTATTTCAACGCCGCATTGGAGCTTGCAGATAACGACGTTATCAAATCAAGGGTTGAAAAAGCGTCAATTTGTGCTTATAGAGCGATGATTGAAGCCGGCGATTTAACTGACTCTGAACGAGAAATGATAATTGACAAATATATTGACCTGTGTAAACGTTATGATATGACATTTGCATCAGAGCAAATGAAGGCTTCCACGTTCTTTGAAAAGCTAAAATCAAAAAGTTGATATGTTAAAGTAATGGTTAAGGGTTGATAAAAAGCGATTATAACATTTTCAACTCTTAACCTTAAATGTTTATATCACAGCAAAGTATTCTTGTTCCGATAATTCAGATTTCATTCGCAGATATGAAGGGTCTGTATCCATAGGTCCGACAGTGCCAGTGCATTTCACGAAACAATATATTATATCGCGCAATTCATCTCTGGATATACGTTTCATATCTTTCAGTTCATATACATAGGGATATATATGCAGTGAGAGATATTCTATTGGCGGATATTCAGGTTTGATCGCTGGTTGTACAAAATTGAAAGCGATCTTCCTATATCCTCGTCTTCTCCAAAACATCTCCCGTTTCCAAGGGTCCATAGAATCGTTTTTTATCTCCTCAATTTTCATTAAACTGGGATCATTAACTTGAATAACAAGCTCTTTAAGATAACAATCAAACTCGCGAGCATCTGCGAATAATGTCTGATCTCTTATATCAATTAGCTTTCTCCCTATCCCTCCTTTGCGATGCTCCTTTTTTACACCGATATAGGACCCCATCCCCATTGCATAGCTTCCGAAGCTAAAAAAGTAAAAGGATACCCCCCCGATTACCCCTCCATCTTTGCAAGCAGTGAAAAGATGATAGCGACATATCTCATTTCCGTCTGTCCAATTTCTCACTATAACGTTTTTGCGAAGTATTGGTATATCTTCTCTTACATATTTGTCAGGAAAGGCTTCTACCAAGACGTTATCATGGAAATCTGCTATCAATTCACTATCCGGGTCTAATACTTCAACATAATCAATTGGCACTGCATAAGCTCCTTCTTACATTTGATCGATCTGACTATTGATCTTTTCAATAAACATAGCTTTTTCCAACAATAGACGGTCTTCAAAAACCTTTTCTTTTCCTTTATCCAAGATTTTTGAAAAGACCTCCGAACCTAATTCCTCCTTTGTTGGGGAATAACAGAAAAACTCAAATAAGGAGTCAAATATACCATCAGAAAACAGTCTGTTTAAATCAGAAGCGATCTCATCAAGATTGCCGATGTAAAGCGCAGATAAAAAGATCGCCCTGTAAGGGTTAATACCATCATTGAGCATAACAGTTGGTATAATGTTATCTCCATAACCTGAGTTAAACAAGATATCATCAATCCCTTTTACATAGACATCGCCAAAGATATCGTAATTCTCTATATAATATTCTGCTTCATCTATAAGCCTATCAACTAGTTCACGTCCTTTATAAGAAATGCTTATGTTTTGCAGATCATCGTCCGGGACGTTAATTAAATTTTCTGATAATAGTTTATTAATTATTCTATACATTCTCTTTTTATTTTTCGGTTTTAGCGAATTGATATTGGAAAGATCATTGTATTTGTCAATAAGATATAAGACAAATATCAGTCTGAATTCGCTAATTAATGATTTTTTCTCTTTTCTTGTGATCAAATAAAAGGGATTATCCTGAACTTCAAGCACTAGATCAACTAGCTTGTATATTTTGTCTTTTTCTGAATAAACTTGCTCATATAAATATAGCGGTTCTTCTGGTCGGATATTTGATTCTCCATTATTAATATGATAATGAATTATCAGTCTTCCTAATTTGTGCCGTGCATAAATGCTATCTAAGACATCAATAAAGTCAACTAGGTCTGGATTTTCATAATTGGAAAGTTTTGCTTTTAGGTTGGACTTTTTTTCTGTTGTATCACATAATACATATTCATTAAGCATTTGTTCTATTGAAAGAAATTCAGCGGATATTGGTATTTTCATATAGAAGCCATCAATAAGATTCATATCGTCAAGGGTTATCCTAATGACAAGCTCATTTTCATAATCGTCAGATAGAGGTGGAAAGCCTAATGCTTTGTAAAACTCCTTTTCAAAATCATCTTTTAATATTTTTTTATATCCGCTCATTTTTTGCCTAGCCCACCACCTGATCCTCCGCCTTTAAAAGAACCAAAGAAACTTCTTGAACCACTTTTTCCCCAACTTGATTTGATTGAACCAGAAGACAGTTTTGTCGCTTTGCTCAGATTAACTCCCTTACGAGATGCCCATCTTTGTCTTGATGCAGAAGGACTTGCTTTTCTGTATGTTTCTCCATATGTTGCTGACATTTTTGTTTCAAATTGTCTATTTGCGTTGATCTGGTCTCTGTAACTAGGGGAATTCCTATAAATTGTCCTATAATTTCTTATTGCTCCCGCGTCTGCGATCGTCGTATGATATACTGGCACCGCGTAATATGGTCTTGACAATGCACTGAACAGCATCCATGTCATAAAGAAGTCACCTGCTGTAAACGGACGATAGTAATAGCTATTTACGCCATATCCACGCATTTCGCCTCTATAATTACCATCCTCAAACCATCTTCGGAATGTAAATAATTTTTCATCTTCTTCATAATCAATTTGGTTATTATCGTTAAGGTCCGCGTATCCAGAAACAAGTTGTTCGCCGCTTTCTCCATTTATAACTTCTATAAGCACCAATTCTTCGCCTTGGTATATTTCATTAACTCGCTTTTCGAATTCGGTAACGTCTTTTGATTTTTGCATAGCTTCTTCTACTGCTTCAAGGTTAATACGTCCAGCTTGACCACTAGTTTCAGCCCATTGCTCGCTTTTCGTTGAACACCCACCAAGCATTAATAAACTACTGCCTGTTATAATTCCAGTAGCGGTTATACTTGCATATTTGAGCATGGCACTTTTTCTTTCCAGCTTATATTTGCCATCTTTCATATATATATGCGCCCCCTTTAATTGTAATTACATCATGATAATTTTTCTCATCCGTTCGGCTAAATCTATTTGTGCGTTGCGATCTCCTCCAACTTCGTGAATGACATAGGAATCATAGCCGATCGCCCTAAATTCCTTCATAAGCAAAGCCCAATCAGTATCACCATCAAGCAAATTTACGAAACTATGAGAACTGCGTTTAAAATCCTTAAAATGAACTTTTTTAATCCTGCTTCCAAGCTCACGGACCCAATGCTCAGGATAACCATAAGCCATCATATTAGCAGTATCAAGATATGCACAGATCCATTGGCTTCCAACCTCGTCTATAAATTCCCTCATCTCTTTTGGGCTAAGTAGAAATTTATTCCATACATTTTCAACACAGATAGCCACTTTGTAAGACTCTGCTATAGGGGCAAGTTTCTTTAATTCGCCTGCAAATGCCCTCCAAACTTCTGTATATGTCCCTTCTGATTTTAATTGTCCTGGATGCAGAAGCATACCATCTGTGCCAAGTAAGTTGCCTATTTCAAGTATTCGTATAATTGATTTCGCGCGTTTTTCGCGATCTTCTGGGTTGAGGCTCAACATACTTCCACTGTCTTTATAACCGCCTATCACGCTTGCGATCTCAACATTTGCATCAGCACATTTTTTAGCAACATTTTTGATGTCTGAATCGCTCATATTTATATCTAATGCTCCGCCTTCTGTAAACGATAATTCCATCGCTTCGTAACCTGCATCTTTGCAAAGGGCTAAACAATCATCAAGTGACATTCCACCTGTTATTATCTGGGTAAATCCTATTTTCATAAAAACCTCCATCAATAACCTAATGTCAAATTATTTTGACAGAAACCTTACGGTTTTTCGGATCAAATGCAACAAGCGTTTGATCACCATTTATTAAGAAAGTCCCACTTTTGAATGCAGAACGTGAGTTAACAAGCCTTAAAGGAATCTCATCCGCAAAAACGCCTTTAACTTCTATGCCCTTGATACGCAAGGTAAGATCAGGAACCAGAACAGGCAGATCAAGGTTTATGATATTTCCGTCTATCGATACATTAGCCATTTCCCTTGCACAAGAATAGTTGGTTATCTCGCTACATTTTCGCCATTGAGTTTTTTCTCCATTTGGGTCAAGTTGCTTTAAGCGATGGATTACTGTTTTTAATGTATTAAACCCTCGTCTGTCGTCATTGTGCATCCCATAAAATCCTTGCCAATGACTACATAAGATAGCAGGTTCGCCAGCATTTATCAATGCAGGTAGACGTCCACCTTGCAGATCAGAAGTTATGTATTTATCGACGCTCACTTTATCATATCCGGTCCATGACCCTGTCCAGTCATCAGTAGAAGCGATGATCTCTCCAACCGCAGTCCCTTTTTCTCTATCCGGGTACCAGACAGGCACTTCAACAGAGTCTCCGCCTGCAAAACGTTTAAAGAAATATGGCGTTGGATTTCCAGTAACTTCTCTGACAGCGATACCAGTGATTTTGGCATACAGTTCAAGTGGATGACTGCCGAAACCGCCAGGAGAAGTAACTCCTTCGGGGGGAAGACCGACATTATTTAATATTCTACACGCAGTTGCTATGTATTCTATGAGGAGTTCCTCTTGATCAACAGGCAATCTTGCCCATTCGTATTGTTCCCATATTTTTGATTCCAAAGGCTGAAAATTCTTTAAGTTGACTACGAAGGTATGAGTGAGCATCTCAGGGGTTATATCAAAGGCTTTATGTATCAATTCACGACACATTTTAAGCCAGCTTTCCTGTTGAGCCCTGCTGAAAAGTGGCAAGCCTTGATCTATGCGCCCTAAAGCCGCAGGGCATGGGACAACACTGAATTTGCCCTTGATGCCATTTTCAACGCACCATTCTGCAAATTCACGTGTAAACGACTCTGGATGAACGACGGGTATGTCTTCCCATCTCTGTTTTTCGCCAGTTGCTATGTTACGATCCCTGATAAAGAAATAATTTAAATTGACCAATAGCGTAGAGTCATCAATTATCAGAGACAACGGCACGCGGTCTAATGCATGACGCACGATCTCAACTTGCATTTTTAGCCTCCAGACTGACAGATAGTTTCTGATATATAAAACACAGATAGTATGAGCAAAACTTATATGATTTTAAAAAATCCTAAAATTTTATTCATCCATAACGCAGCGAAAACCTGTATAATTGTCCGCTTCATAAGGGTCAAGGAATCTACGTTTGGCAACTCGAAGACCTGAATCCCTCATATTTTGGACGTCATCGCCCCATGATCCACCACGAACGACAACAGATGTCCCAGATTTTGGACCGGTAGGATTTTGGGCTGGTGATGATGAATAATATTTGGGATCATACCAATCAGCACACCATTCTTGGACATTACCAGCCATATCAAACAGACCATACCTGTTAGGCTCAAAAGTTCCAACAGTTGCAGGCATTTCCCAGAAATCCTTTCCGCCGGTGCCGTAGTAATTTGCGTTATCATGGAATAGTTTATCTCCCCAGGGGTAGAGTTTTCCAACCAGTCCGCCCCTAGCTGCTTTTTCCCATTCTGCCTCAGTGGGAAGTCTTTTTCCTGCCCATTTGGCGTATTCTTGTGCGTCATACCAAGTAACCCTTACAACAGGCTGATCTGCACCACTTAGAGTTGGCTCTTTCCAACTTGATGGCTTTTTATAGTTTGTGGCATCAACAAACTTTTTGTAATCTGCATTTGTTACCTCGTATATGTCCATATAGAAAGCTTTTACAAAGATTTTATGGACAGGTTTTTCATCCTCATGTCCTTCGTTACATCCCATTTCGAATTCACCTTCGGGGATCAAGACCATCAGCCTTCCATCCTTCCCTTTGGGGATCATAAGTTTATCCGCCTCTGCTTTGGCTTGAGCGAAATACTGGCTTTTTGGATACTTTTTCATAAAGATAAGATAGTCGCCTAGCATTTTGGATTGTCCTGTCTTTTCCCATTCAAGGTTTTCTATCGCCAACTTCGCCTTAGTGGAATTTTTCCCGCTGGGAAACTGCTTTAAGTAAGCCTGATAAGACTCTATTGTATTATCTCGTTGAGCCTTTTTCCATTCTTTGTTCTCTGCACAACCTGAGAGAAGAATAAAAGGTATGACCAAGCAAAAAGTTAATAACAAAATTCTGTTTAGCCTCATAGTCTTGCCTCCCGTTTTAGAATGTTAGATAACTCAGGACATATCTTCAGTCATTTTTTTCAATTCACGAGCATAAGAGCAAAATTCGTCAAGAGTCATTTTGCGAAGAAAAACAAACCCTCTTGTTGCCCTTATCAGTGGACTTGAATGTTCATTAAAGAATTGACGACCAAGACAGGTCTTCAAGATTTGATACTGTTGAACCTGTATCTGTTGTGCTAAAACAGAGAAAGGTGCGTCGCACTCATAGCTTGGAAATGACGCGTCTTTTTGAGATACAAAAGCATTCATAAATGCGTTTTGAAGAACTGCAAACATATTAAGCGATACTGGGACAAAGATATTTGCTTCCGATGGATGGAATCGATACCATACGTTTCTGTATCCTAGTATCTCTATATTAGAACATCCTGTTTTAGCCTGATATTGCTTCAACGCTTCCGAAATCGCTTGAAGCACCTTATAATGTGTATCAGGTCCGCTAGCCTCTGGATCAAAAGCCACAGTCAAAACGTCGGGCTTTATATCCATAAGAAGCTTGAAGATCGGTTGAACATCTCTATTTATATCCGGTTCCTCTGTAAATATCTCACCTTTATAAAAACCAAGCCTCAAATGTTTTATTGATCTGGTATCAAACCCTAGATACCCCCAAAGGCAGTCCGCTTCCCATTCCCTTATCATCCCCTTAAAACGTTGTATATGCTCCAAATCCCTTCTACCGGGATATTGAGTTTCAAAGTAATTGATCATTTCGTCGATACGATGCCCGAGATTTTCAATATTTTCTTCATCATAGATTTGGATAAGGTTTCGAAGCATTCTTCGTGCTTCGCCTTCATCTTTCATAACGACATTATCTCCCGCTATTCCATCAAGATATTGCCAGACATCGCGATTTCGTCCATTTATATCCTTTGGATCAAAATAACGTTCTTCTATCAAGCGGTCAAATTCGCCATTTTCAAGAAAATATTTCAACTTTTTGACAATTGATAAGGCATATTTGTTGGTCACCGATGTGAAACCAGAGGTCATATAGGTAAACGTATGGCTATTGCTTGCATCACGGATATTTCTGACCGCATAAGGTAGATAACCCAGCATTTCGTCGTCATGATGTGGGGAAGTATGTAAAAATATAGTGTTACTCCGAGGCTTGGTTCCTACATCCAGCTTTTGCAAAAGTGATCTTTCCACTCTGTCAATAATTTCTGATATAGGCAAGTTCAATTTGCTTGGGAGCACAGATGCAAAGCGGTTGCTTTTAAAGTCATTTTCAGTTAGATCACGAATACGTTTACGTTTCTCAAGTGCAAGATCGATCACTACTTTTTCTATCGTCTCATTGGGTACACTTTCTAGGCTAACGAATGCTCTGTATTGTCGTTCCAATAAAAGCTTGGCAGAACCGTTGGTTAAATAGAATCTTGCGTTACGTAAGACTTGGAGTGCAGTTGCAGGATAATGGATATGTTTATCTTTTTGGACCGCGTCGCTGACAACTTTGGCTTTAGCCTCCCCTGCCGCAATAATTATAGCAGTGCAATCAGGATTATAGGTAATAGTGGAAAGACCTATTGTTATTACCAGATGTTTCTTAGCTACCTCTATCCCTCCCAAATCAACCGCAGAAGCAGATTGAGTCTCGTAATTTATCTGCGTAAGCCTTGTCGTCGAATTATGATCAGCCCCCATCACATTAAAGGCTATATGTCCATCGGGACCTATTCCGCCTAAAAAGAAACCTATTCCGCCTAAACTTCTGATCCTCTCCTCTTGCTCGTAACACCATTGGTCAACGTTCTCAATGACGAATTTTTGTATTTGTTCTTGGTTATTTTTTGCATGACGGTATCTAAGCGAAAGGTCAATTTCGGAGTTATGAGACCATATATCGCTGAGCTCCAATCCGTTTGGGATGCCTATTTTTGAACAATCAATCAACAAAGCCTTATCGCGATCAAGCCCAAATCCATCAATGTAGAATTTATTGACATAGAAATAAAAGCTATTTTGATATGTTGAAGGGACAGGATAGAACTCATCAATCTGGACGAAATAAAGGCTTTTCATATCAGGTTTTATAGCAGGATCAAGCCCGTTTTCATCCATATCCTTTTGAACATCTGCACATTCCCAGTTTTTTAAGTAATGGTTGACCCATTTTATAAAATATTCCGGTGTCTTTCCTGTGGGAAGCGATATCACTCCCCCAGGGTTACTTTGAACCCATTCGAGAAACCTCAATGCGGTCAATTTACCAAGCGATGGGAAGTTATCAACTACGATAACCCCGATCTTTTCGGTCGGTGGATATATAAGCTCTTGACCGCTTCTTTTTAAGGCTATTTCCTCTACTCTTGAATTCAAATTCGCGCCAAACATATCAGTCCCTTCAACAAATAAATTTTAGGCAAGTTAAGAATGGTTAAACTATCGTTGTGATTATCATAACTCAGTTTATGGCGTTTGTAAAGATAATAAATTAGCGTTTTTAAAGTAAGCTAGATCAATGCAAATATAGGCAGGTCCGATATGCATTGGATTGAGACAATATTATATTATTATCAATCAAGATTTTCCTTTATTATTCTAGCTGTTTCACGTGCAACGATGATCTCCTCATTTGTCGGAATAACAAGAACTTGAACTTTGCTATCAGAAGCAGATATATTAGATTCGCCCTTTACAAGTTTATTTTTCTCATCATCAATCTTTATCCCTAAGAATTCCATATTTTCGCATATTTCTACACGAGAACGGACAGACCTTTCCCCTATCCCGCCAGTGAAGACCAACACATCCAATCCTCCCATTGCAGATGCATAAGCACCGATATACTTTTTTACACTGTAATGATAAGCTTGAACGGTCAATCTAGCGAGATCATTGCCTTTATCCATCTTATCCAATAGGTCTCTCATATCGCCACTAATGCCGGAAATTCCCAACATACCTGATTCTGTTGCAAGGATATTTCTTATTTGATCGGTGTTTAACCCTTCTTTATCCATAATAAAAGGGATCAAAAACGGGTCTATATCTCCACAACGAGTTGATTGCATAACTCCGCTCTGTGCAGAGAACCCCATACTTGTATCAACTGATTTTCCATTCTTAATCGCACAGATTGACGAACTTCCGCCGAGATGACAGGATATAATCTTGATTTTATCCGCAGGTAGACATAAAAATTCAGGCACTCTTTGTGAGATGTATCTATGTGACGCCCCGTGAAAACCATATCTTCTAATCCCATATTTCTTATACCATTCGTAAGGGACACTAAATATATAGGCAAAATCAGGTATGGTTTCGTGAAACCAAGTCTCAAAGACTGCTACAAGTGGTTTGTCAGGTAAAATATCTTGAAAAGCTCGGATCGATGCTATATAAGCTAGATTGTGAAAAGGGGCTAGGGGGATATATTCTTCGAGTGCCTTAATTACATTTTCATCTATTAACGCGGAACTTGTCATTCCTTTTGCGAATACCGCCTTAAACCCGATGCCTGCTAACTCTGAAAGGTCTTTCAGAACACCAAAATCAGGATCAGTAAGCAAAGAAACAGAGATTTCAATAGCTTTATTGTGATCTGGAATGCTCATCTCTTTTTTTATCTCATCTCTGCCTGTGACTGAATGTGTATAAATAGAAGGTATTTTGCCAACCCGCTCTATGTATCCTTTTGCAAGCGTAGTCTCATCAGTCATATTTATAACTTGATACTTAAAAGATGAACTTCCGACATTTGACACCATAATTTTCATAGATGAGGTCTCCATCTAGACAATCAGAACAAACGTTTTATCTGACTTTTCCTCTTCCTGCGATATCCCAGATCGTTTCAAGTTTGCCATTTCTTATACCATAAAATTTATCGTGAAGGTTTATAGTTGTGCAACAATGAGTTGGGATCAGTTCAATTTTATCTCCAAGTTTAAGGTCAAGTTCGGCATTGCTGACATCCAAATTTCCGTGTTCTTCGGATAGACGGGTCAGTTCCGCCCCTTTTATACCTTTTACCAAAGGTAATCCGAACTCCTTTGTCATAGTTTTGAGCCCTGCGTCAATTATTGCAGTATCTTTGTTTGGTCTGCTTATAACTGTTGATAAAATAGTCAAGGCACAATCAAATTCGTTGACAACATTTTTATAATAGGCATCCATCACTATATATGATCCTGCTTGAACTTCGGTCATCTCAGGAATTTTTCCTGTTATATTATAAGTGCCAGTCCCCCCTCCGCTCATAATCTCCACTTTTAGACCATTATGTTCAAACAATTCTTTGGTTTTTATGAGCAAAGCCATACTTTTTTCGGTCTCATATTTTCGTCTGTTGAAATCTGGTATAGTAACAGTATGACCTTCGTATCCCATCAATCCGGCGAAGGTAAGATTTTTTGATCTTTCGATTTTATTAGCTAGTTTTAAAGCCGGTTCTCCTGGTTCGACCCCACATCTTTTCATACCTATATCGACTTCAACAAGCACTTTGAGATTGACGCCATTACAAGAAGCAGATTTTGACAGATGCTCAACATTTTCTTCATTATCTACTGCGACGATCAAATCTGAATGCCTTGCAAGGCTGGTAAGTTTTTCAATTTTTAATGGAGTTATAATCTCATTAGCAATCAAGACCTGTTTTATCCCACTATTGACCATAATTTCTGCCTCGCTGAGTTTGGCACAAGTTACACCGATAGCGCCCGCATCAATCTGTTTATGTGCAAGGATAGGCGTTTTATGTGTTTTTGTGTGTGGTCTTAATTTTGCATTGACATTGCGGAAAAAATCAGCCATTTTTGTTATGTTTGACTCCATCAGATCAAGGTCTATTAACAAAATCGGCGTATCGAGTTCATCTTTATATGCGCCAATTGGCATTTCATCAAACTGCATCTCATTCCCCTTAGAAAATTAAAAACGGATACTTGCACCAAAATTCCATAGCCAAGAATCATTGATCTGATCATTCATTACGAATGTGACCTCGCTTCCAATATTGACAAGTGGCAGGACTTTGACCTTTAACCCTAATTTAGGGACAGGCTTCCAAACAGTATAAAGTTTATCTTTGGAGTTTAGATAAACGTAATTCAAAGTGATCCCTGCATAGGGCTCAAACAAGAATAGAAGGTTGGTACTTATCAATCCATTAATGGATGCTACACCGAAACCGGGTGCAGATACTTTTATTGTCTTTTCTTGTGGCAAATATATCATTGAATATTGACCATCAATTGCAGCGTTGATCATAGATTTTTTAAGTAATCCGACTTTATAATCAACTGAAAATATAAGAGGTTGTGAGAATTCAAATTCATTGCCTTGTCCAAAACCTATTGTCGCACCAAATCCGCCAAATCTGCCGTTCAGATAAACTTGTAGTGAATCAATATTGTCTTTAACATCTTTGTTGAAATCAGGCACTTCTCCTTCGCCTGTTATCAATCTCCCATGTATTGAAAGACAGATATTTTCTGATTTTCCAGAACTGAATATGCTAGGTGCCAATAATGTCCCAAAAAGTCCGATAATCTCATTCCTTTCTTTGTCATCTGTGCTTGCCATTGAGTTAAGAGAGATCATTGATATTAAAAGGACAATAACAAGAATAACATAGAAAAATTTTTTCATTGCATTCCTCCTTGTGTAATATGTGTTGAATGAATAACCAAGCTTCACTACTATTCAAGTTTTTTACTTTAAGCATTATTTTTTATACTTTGATTGATGTTGAATAACTCAATCTCAGCTTCTCTGATCATCTCTTCTGCCAGTTGATCTGGATATGGCTCATCAAAAACTATACGTTTGATACCAGCATTTATTATCATCTTTGCACATACTACACAAGGTTGAGTAACTGTGTATATATGTGAATTTTCGATGCTGACACCGAATAGTGCAGCTTGGATTATAGCGTTCTGTTCTGCGTGTAATCCTCTGCACAACTCCTGCATACGCCCAGAAGGGATACCCATTTTTTCTCTTAGACATCCTGTTTCTGAGCAATGCTTTAATCCTCTTGGTGCGCCATTATAACCCGTAGCTAATATACGTCTATCTCTAACTATAACAGCTCCGACGTGCCTGCGAAGACAAGTTGAACGTCTTGCAACTAATCTTGTTATTTCCATAAAGTAATCATCCCAAGATAACCGCTCTTCCATCAAATAATCTCCCTAAAAATTTTTAACATCTGAACACACAGAAAGATATTGAAATTTAAATTTTGGATGTAAAGCAGAAAAAGTTTATATTTAACTTCTATTATTATTTCTTTCTATGTCTTTAATTTGATTGATCCTTCTTTTATGCCTCTCATCGCTCGAAAATGGGGTTTCTAACCATACAGTCAAAATATCTGATATAGGCTCCTGTGTTTTCACTCTGCCACCAAGCGCTAATACATTTGCGTCATTATGAAGACGGGATATTTTCGCCATCTCAGTATTATAAACGACCGATGCACGTATATTCGGAACCTTGTTTGCTGCGATTGATATGCCAATTCCTGTTCCGCAAATAGCGATACCTCTATCATATTCTCCGGATGCGACAGCTCGGGCAACCTTTTCTCCGTATTCGGGATAATCATCATCCGGGTTCAACGATTTTGCACCAAAATCTGTGAATTCATATCCTTTTTCTTTGAGTATTTTTTTGATTTCCTCTTTAAGCTCGTATCCGGCGTGATCACTTCCGATAGCTATTTTCAAAGCCATTTTCCCAATTCCTTTCTCAATTCTTCTTCTGATAGTGCACCTTTTCTTAAAATCTTTGGAGGATCAACCGTTATGTCAATCACAGTTGACGGAATATTGTCAATAGTTGGTCCACCATCAAGTAAAAGATCAATTTTACCATCAAGATATTTAAGCGCCTCGTCCGCATTTTTGGGGTCGGGCAACCCAGATAGATTCGCGCTTGTCGCTGAGATCGGTCTGCCAAACGCCCTAATCATCTGTAATACCAAAGTGTTTGCAGGCATTCGGACTCCAACAGTATTGAGATCAGATGTCGCCCATTTTGGGAAATCCCTCTTTGCTCTTATAACGATAGTTAAAGGACCAGGCATAAATCTTTCAGCCAAATGATGTAAAATATCAGATTGATCATCTGTGATAGAATTTAAATAATCTTTATCAGAGATCAAAATTTGAAATGGTTTATCGAAATCTCTGCCTTTTATAACGAACATCCGTTCAATTGCCTTTTTATTAAATGTGTCTGTACCAATACCATATACTGTATCCGTTGGAAAAGCGACGATTCCGCCATTCTTTAACACCTCAACAGCTTTTTCTACGTCTTTCGAATTTAGATTGTCCAGATCAATTTTTAAAACAGTGGTCATTTTGATCTTTTTATGTATTCTGCGATACCTAATTTTTCAAGCTCTTTTGCTTTTTCTACAACAGTTTCACTCATTTTTTGACGAAACTCTAAAAGTTTTTGGGCGATTTTTTTATCTGTTGTTGCCAATATCTGTACTGCAAAAATTCCAGCATTTCTTGCCCCTGCTTTCCCAATAGCCATAGAAGCGACAGGAATCCCCGCAGGCATTTGCACGATTGAATATAATGCATCTATGCCACTTAAAGGACTGCTATCAACAGGTATACCTATCACAGGTAATATTGTCTTTGATGCTATAATTCCAGGAAGATGAGCAGCGCTACCAGCAGCAGCGATTATTACCTTTACGCCTTTTTCAACTGCATTTGACACAAATTCATTAACCCTTTCTGGTGTTCTATGAGCAGAGCCTATAGTAACCTCATAAGGTATGTCAAATCCATCCAAAATATTCGTTGTCTCTAAAATTAATGGAAGGTCCGATTCACTTCCAACGATTATTCCAATAAGCGGTTTCATAGAATCATTCCTTTCATCTACCTTATGCAGTGGCTTTTTCCACAATAAATGGTTCATTTCTCTTATTTTAACTTTAATTTCAGTATCTGTCAATCTTTATTCCTGATCTTAGGACATAAGTTCGGACATTTCCCAGTGCAATACTACCAAAATGACTGAAAATTCATGTTATCATGTGAA
>FWPV01006843.1_pt1 | contig 21317 bp, 20 predicted proteins | sample 2228371 | NCBI WGS metagenome assembly FWPV01 (sample SAMEA103939776, study PRJEB20133) | metagenome | reverse complement strand
CTGCGGCGAAATCGGCGATGGTGAAATCCGTCTCGTGGCCAACCCCGCACACTACGGGCGCGTCGGAGGCGGCGATGGCGCGGGCGACGGCTTCGTCGTTGAAGGCCTGCAGGTCCTCGAGCGAGCCGCCGCCGCGCACCAACAGGATGACATCGGGCCGGCCGTAGCGGTTGAGGGCGGCCAGGGCCGCGACGATGCCGGCGGGGGCATCCGGCCCTTGGACGGGCGCCGGAGCGAGCACGACCTCGGCGATCGGGAAGCGCCGCTGCAGCACATGGAGCACGTCGCGCAAGGCGGCCGCAGCGGGCGAGGTGACGATGCCGATGCGGCGCGGCCAGACCGGGAGGGGGCGTTTGCGCGCGGGGTCGAACAGGCCCTCGGCCTCGAGCCTGGCCTTCAGCCTGAGGAAGGCCTGGAAAAGAGCACCCTCGCCTGCGGGGCGGATCGCGTCGGCATAGAGCTGGTAGAGCCCCCCTGCTTCGTAGATGCTGATTCGGCCGTGGACTTCCACGGCCTGGCCGTCCCGAGGCAGGAAGGGCAGGGCGGCCACATCGGGCCGCCACATCACGCAGCGCAGGGAGGCGTCGGCGTCCTTCAGTGTGAAGTACATGTGGCCGGAGGCCGGGCGAGACAGATTGGAGATTTCGCCCGCCACCCACAGGTCCTGCAAGCGGTAGTCGCTCTCCAGCAGTTCACGCAGGTAGCGATTGAGTTCGGAGACGGCCCAGACGCGCGGCGTCTCCAGCCCCCATAGAGGGATTTGATCCATGGGATGGAGAATACCCTGCGCAGTGGAGGCTGTCAACGTCGAGGCGCGGCCGCTCGATGCGAGATTGGCAACGCGGCACTCATCGGGCATAATCCTTTCCATGGCAGAGGCGATGCCCTCAACCGGGTGGACGGAGCGCGTGCCCCAGGCTGTCTCCTGCGCCGGGAAGGCGCTGTGGGGATGCGGCCGCAGAGCCGTGGACCTGCTGTTCGGCGCCGGGGACGGATCGGCATCAGGCTGGTTCGGGAGCGCGGTGGCCGGGGGGATGTGGCTGGCCGGGGGCGTGGTGTGGGGGTTCGTGCTGTCGTGGGGCAAGATCGGCTTCGATGTGCACGACTGGACCCAGGAGGGACCGCGTCTGGACTTCCTGCGGAGGGCGATCTTGGAAGGCCGGCTGCCGCTGCACATCGGAACGCCTCTGGCCTCCACGACCCGCTTCTTGTCCATTCCGGACACCCTGATCTCGCCGCAAATCCTTCTCCTGCGGTGGCTGGAACCCGGCCCGTTTGTTCTTGTGAACACGCTGCTGTTGTACAGCCTGGGCTGTGTTGGGCTGGTGCTGCTGGGGCGCCGGCTGAGGTGGTCTCCGTTTACACTCGCCGTCGTCTTTCTGCTCGTCATGCTCAACGGCCATCCGGTGGCGCAGATTGCGGTCGGGCACTCGATGTGGGCGGCATATTTCCTGCTGCCGTTCTTCGTGCTCCTGCTGATGGAGCCGGCACAAGGCCGACCGGGGGGGGGCGGGGTGGGCAAGATGGCCCTGCTGCAATTCGGCCTGTACTTGCAGGGAGGATTCCATTTCGTCCATTGGTGTCTGATGTTTCTCCTCGCGTGGGGTTTGGCGTGGCGTCCAGCGCTGCTGCCGGCGCTGAAGGCGGCGGCTGCCGCTCTCCTTGTCGGCATGGTGCGCATTGTGCCGGCTCTGCTCGAGTTCGGCGGCCGGCCGCGCGCGTTCATCTCGGGCTACTTCTCCATTGCGGACTTGGTCCGAGGGTTCATTGAGCTGCGCCCGCCGTCGCAGGCGACGGCGGGGCTGAACCGCTCGCTGGGATGGTGGGAGGTCGATGTCTACTCCGGCCTGGTGGGCTTTGGCTTCTTGCTTGTGTGCGGGATCTACGGCGCGGCGCGGGAGGGGGATGCGGGCCGCAGGAGTCTTCTGTGGCCGGCACTGCTGATAGCCGTCCTCTCGTTGGGCAAGGTCTACCAGCCCTTGTCGCTGCTGCCGCTGCTTGGAGCGGAGAGAGTGTCGTCGCGCTTCGTTGTCGTACCCGTGGTGGTCCTGATGGTGCTGGGCGGATCGAGTCTGGAGCGCTGGCTTCAAGCAGGGAGTGTCCATCGTGGTGTGTGGCTGGCGCTGGCGGTGGGGGCGGCGCACGATGTGCTGCAGCATGCGCGCCTGTGGCGGCTGGAGAACATGCCGCTGCTGTTCCCGGTGACCCCGGTCGATCTCCGTGCCGAGGTCCTGACGATCCCCGATGGGCCGTACGAGGCGAGCCTGATCGTGGGTGGTGCGATCAGCCTGATGGCCTTTGCGGCTGTTGCGGCGCTTGCGCTGCGCGAGCGGCATCGGCTCCGGACCGCCGGTCCGGGCTGAGAGGCGAGGCGGGCCGTGGGATGGGAGGTGCGCATCGGCGAACTGCTGCGGCAGAGGGGTTGGACTCTGGCGCTGGCGGAGTCGTGCACCGGGGGGCTGGTGGGGCACCGCATCACGAATGTGCCCGGATCGTCGGAGTACTTCCGGGGAGGGATTGTGGCCTACGCCAATGACGCCAAGGAGCGGCTGCTCGGCGTGCGTCACCAGACGCTGATCGCGCACGGTGCCGTCAGCCGCGAGACGGCCTTGGAGATGGCCCGAGGCGCGCGCCTGGCATTGGGTGCGGAGGTGGGTGTGGCGATCACCGGGATCGCCGGGCCGGGGGGCGGCTCGCCCGAGAAGCCCGTGGGTCTGACGTGGGTTGCGGTGAGCACAAAGGAGGGGGAGGTGGCGGAAGGGCAGACGTTCGCCGGAGACCGTCTGGCCGTCAAGCAGCAGGCAAGCGAAGCTGCCCTGGCCCTGTTGGCCAGAGTGCTGGAAGGTGAGCCGTGAGAGAACGGATTTCGGTCGAAGTGCATGTGGCGGAGGACGGATCGCTGCGGCCGCTGGCCTTTTCCTGGAAGAGCCGGCGGCGGAAGGTGGCCGCATTGGGCCGCCGCTGGGCCGCCGAGGATGGCGAGCACTTCCTGGTGCGGACCTCCGAAGGTCAGGTGTACGAGTTGACCTACGAGGAGGGCAGCGGCGACTGGTGGCTCGTGGGTCGTCGATCGCGGCGCGGGCCGCACGCCGCGGCCTAGGGTCGGCCGGCGAACACCATGCCCTGGAACAGGCGGGCGCTGGCGGGGCTGTGGCCGGCGTAGTGGTTGTTGAAGTAGCCGTAGACGTCGATGCCGTCGGCTAGGAAGCGGCGGACGCGCTCGGCCCAGGGCTGAAGGTCCTGGGTGCGGTCGATCTGAATGCGGTCGAAGCGCTCGATGTCGCTGCGCCGGCCCAGCCAGCGGATGACGGTGAAATCCGCGGTGATCCAGTCGAGGCGCGGCATGGTGTACAGGTCCTGCAGGACGAGGGCCACCCTGTGCCTGTGGAGCAGCTGGCGCAGGGAGGGGGTGAGCCACTTCCGGTTGCGCACCTCGACGGCGTAGCGGACTCCGGGCGGAAGGCGCGAGAGGAAGTCATCCAGCCGGTCGGCCAGATCGGGGGTGAAGTCGTAGGCGAACTGGAGCGTGAGGACCGCCAGTTTGTCGTCCAGCGCCTGCATGGTGCTGACGAAGGCTTCCGCCTGGCGTTGAGCGTCCCTGAGTTTGCTCTCGTGGGTGATGGCCTTGGGGAACTTGGCGGAGAAGCGGAAGCCCTGCGGGGTGCGGTCGTGCCAGCCGCGCACCACGGCCGGGCGCGGGATGGCGTAGAAGGTGGAGTCCAGTTCGACCGTGGGGAAGTGGGCCGCGTAGTGCTCGAGGTATATGGACTTCGGGGTGCCGGGTGGGTAGAAGGGCCCCACCCAGTCGTCGAAGGCGAAGCCCTGCGTGCCGAGGAGGAGGGAACCGCTCACGAAGGCTTCCCCAGCAAGGCCGCCACGCGAAGCACCACAGCCTCTGCCACTTCGGCCTTGGTCATCAGAGGCAATTCCTGCAGGCTGCCCTCGGCATCGATCAGGGTGACGCGGTTGGTGTCGACGGCGAAGCCCGACTGAGGGTCGGTGATGTCGTTGGCCACGATCAGGGCCAGTCCCTTGGCCTGCAGTTTGGCGCGGGCGTTGGTCACCAGGTCCTGGCTCTCGGCGGCGAAGCCGACCGTCACCTGGGGCCGGCCTGTCTTCCGCCGCCGTTCGGCTACCAGGGCGAGGATATCCTCTGTCGGTTCGAGCTCGATGTGGGGGACGCCGGCGCCGCGCTTGATCTTGTGCACCGCGGGGGCTCGGGGGCGGAAGTCGGCGACGGCGGCTGCCATGAGCAGGGCATCGGCGCTGGCGGCTGCCTCGAGCACGGCCTCTCTCATCTCGCTGGCGGTGCGAACGTCGATCCGCTCCGCGCCGGCCGGGGTTTCGAGGTGGGTCGGCCCGGCGATCAGGCAGACGGAGGCCCCCTGGTCGAGTGCAGCCTGGGCCAGGGCGAAGCCCTGCTTGCCGGAAGAACGGTTGACGATGGCCCGGACCGGGTCGATCGGTTCCTGGGTCCCGCCTGCAGTCACGACGATCCGTCGGCCGGCGAGCGGCCCGTTGCGGCCGAGGGCGAGGCGGATGTAGCCGAGGAGGTCCGCCGGCTCGAGCATGCGCCCCATGCCGATCAGGCCGGAGGCCATGCGCCCCTCCGTGGGGCCGGCCACCATCACCCCGCGCTGGCGCAGCGTCTGCAGGTTGGTCTGAGTGGCTGGGTGCTCGAACATCGCGGCGTCCATGGCCGGGGCCACCAGCAGCGGGCAGCGGACGGCCAGGGCGGTGACCGTGAGCAGGGAGTCGGCCAGGCCGCTTGCGAGTTTGGCGAGGGTGTTGGCGGTGGCGGGGGCGATGGCCATCAAGTCCGCGCCCTCGGCCAGCGAGACGTGGAGCACGTGAGCCTCGCTGCCCCACAGGTCGGCATCGGTGTAGGCGCGGCGGCCGGTGACCGATTGGAAGGTGAGGGGGGTGACGAAGCGCTGGGCGGAGTCGCTGAGGATGACGTCCAGGCGCGCGCCCGCCTGGGTCAGCCTGGAGGCGAGGTCTGCCGCCTTGTAGGCCGCGATCGATCCGCTGACGCCCAGGATCAGACGTCGGTTGCTCAGAGGGGAGATCGGAGGCGTTGGGGTCATGGCTCATCCTGCCGCGTGCGCGCGGCCGTCCCGGGTCAGGCGCCCGGCTGCCCCTTGATTGTACAACCGGCCGGGGCTGTGTCCGCCTCTGTTATACTCTCTCCGCCCGAGACCCACAGCGGAGGCGGAGAAGGATGTCGCGCGAATGCCAGGACCTTATCGAACAGACGGTGGAGGCGCTGAAGCCGCTCTACGTGCGCTACACCCGGGCCAGTTGGGAGGCGGCCGTCAGCGGCAGCCAGGAGGCCAATCGCCAGGAGCAGGAGGCCCAGGCGGCGCTGATGCGCTTCTGGGCCGATGCCGAGCGCTACGCCCGAGCCAAGCGCCTGCACGAATCGGGCGCGGCCGCGGATGCCATGACGGCGCGTCAGGTGAAGGTGATCTACCTGGCGGCCGCCAAGGCCCAGCAGGATGAGGCGACGATCGAGCGGCTCACGCAGCTCGAAGCCGAGGTGCGGGCCAAGTACTACAACTTCCGCGCTTCCGTCGACGGCAAGGAGCTGAGCGACAACGAGCTCGATGAGATCCTGGCGAAGAGCAGCGACTCCGCCGAGGTGCGCAAGGCCTGGGAGGCCAGCAAGCAGATCGGCGCGGAGGTGGCGGACCAAGTGCGCGAGCTGGCGAGGGTGCGGAACGCCGCCGCCCGGGCGCAGGGCTTCCGCGACCATTTCGAGAAATCCCTGACGCTCGACGAGATCGACGAAGGCGAGCTCCTGGCCTTGTTCGAGAGCCTGGAGGCGGCGACGCGTCAGCCGTTCGAGGCGCTGAAGGCGCAGATCGATCGGGAGCGGGCGCGCCGCTTTGGGATCGAGGTCGGGGACTTGCGCCCATGGCACTACGGCGACCGCTTCTTCCAAGAAGTGCCTGAGATGGGCGAGATCCGCATGGACGACCTGTTTGCCGACAAAGACCCCGTGGCGCTGGCCACGGCCACCTACGACGGCCTGGGCATGGAGGTGCGCGACATCCTCGAGCGCTCCGACCTCTACGCCCGCCCGGGAAAGAACCAGCACGCCTTCTGCATCGATATCGATCACGAGGGCGACGTGCGGACGCTCAACAACCTCGTGCCCAACCGCCGCTGGAACGAGACCCTGCTGCACGAGCTGGGACACGCCGTCTACGACAAATACGTCGATCGCTCCCTGCCTTGGATCCTGCGCGAACCCCCGCACACACTCACAACCGAGGCCATCGCGGTGCTGATGGGAGGGCTGATCTACGACGTCGAGTGGCTGATAGGCGTCCTGGGCGTGCCGCCCTCTGAGGCGCGGCGCCTGGCCGAGGCCGCACGCCAGCGCACCCGCGCGGCCCGCCTGATCTTCACGCGCTGGTGCCTGGTGATGACCCACTTCGAGCGGGCGATGTACGCGGATCCCGAGCGGGATCTGGACACGCTGTGGTGGGACCTGGTGGAGGGGTATCAGCGGCTGCGGCGACCGGAAGACCGCCGCGCGCCGGATTGGGCGGCGAAGTACCACACCGCCCTGGCGCCGGTCTACTATCACAACTATGAGCTGGGATACCTCACCTCGGCGCAGTTCCGCGATCGCCTGCAGCGCGAGGCGGGCGGCATCGTCGGGCGCAGGCAGGCCGGACGCTGGCTGCAGGAACGGGTGTTCCGGCCGGGTGCCAGCCAGGATTGGAAAGCGCACATCGTGAGCGCCACGGGCGAGCCGCTCGACCCGCAGTACTTCGTGCAGGCTGTGTCCTGAGCACCTGCTCCTGCTCGCCGCCCTAAGCCTATTCCGCCCGGCCGTGACTTGTCCGGACGCGTCCGCGCTCGCAGGCCGAGAGGTCGGAGCCGGGGCCGACGCTCGCCTCAGACGATGCGCCGGCCAGCCCAATCCCCCTCGGCCATTCAGGAGGCGTAGAGGCCATCGGCCTTGGCGGCAAAGATGAAATCGGCCTCGTGCAGGCCGCCGATCTTGTGCGTCCAGATCACCAGGCGGACCTTCCCCCATGACAGGTGGATATCAGGGTGGTGGCCCACGCCTTCGGCCAGCTCACCGACCCGGTTGGTGAACTCCAGAGCCTGGCGGAAATCCCGGAAGCGGTACTCCTTTTCCAGATGGTGTTCCTCCACCACTTGCCATCCACCGCCCAACTGCTTGAGCAGGACATCGATCGCTTCGCCCTTGAGCGGCGCAACACCGCCTCTGCAGGGGACGCATTCCCTGGCTGCCAGTTCGCTCATCCTCATCTCCTCGACGCCCGGTGGCCCGGTTTCCGTCACTCAGTCGACATCCGCTCAGCCCCGCTGGGAAAGAGGAACCGCTGTGCCTATCTGGACATCAGCAATCCAATTATAACAGCGGATGGCAGCTCGGGCGGCTGTGACAAGGCCAGCAATCGGCCAAGGACCGGATCGGCTGTTGCGGGGAGGGCCACCTTCGGGTATTATGCAGTCGAGAACGAGAGCGGTCGGCCTTCCCGCAACCCGGGCCGTTCCGCCGAGGGGGAAGTAGACGCATCCCCGCAGCCGGGAGGAACCGCTTCTCCTTGCATCCTCGTCAATCTCCCCCGTGGACGACAAGCCCCGGCAGACATCCGCCAAAGAACTCCCCACTTCCTTGGCTCGGGAGGGACACGGGTCCACGGCTGCCTCTACGCCTCGGCGCCATGGCTGCGCGCCGTCGCGCCCCGCGCTCGGCCCCTGACGCACGTACGCCCCGCAGCCCCGGCCGAGGCCGGTCCTGGCCCAGGCCGGACGCGCGCTGGTTCGCCTCGAGCAGTCTCGTCGCCATTCTGTCGATCGTGCTCACGGCACTTGGGCTGCCGAGTCCCCAGCCTGCATTCGCTGACTCCGGTCTGTGCGCCATCCCAGGGAAGGATGGGCCGGGCGGAGTCCTTTCCGGCATTGTCAATACCTACTACCCAGGCACGGCGACCGTATCGGCGGGGTCGACGTCCATCCCCGTCGGCTCCCCGTCGGGTGCCTCCACGCCCATCGCCGCGGGCGACCTGCTGCTCGTCATCCAGATGCAGGACGCGGAGATCGACTCGAGCAACACGAGCGCTTATGGCGACGGAGTGGCGGGGGATCCGGCCAGCGGCTCGACCAACCTGAACAACGCCGGGCGCTACGAGTACGTCATCGCGACGGGGCCGGTGGCGGCGGGCTCGGTCCCGATCCTAGGGGCAGGTGCGGGCGGGGGGTTGGTCCACACCTACACCAACGCCGACGCCTCGGCCGCGCAGGGCCAGCGCCGCTACCAGGTGATTCGCGTGCCGCAGTACTCCTCGGCGACTCTCAGCAGCGGCCTGACCGCACTTGCCTGGGACGGCCGGGTTGGAGGAGTGCTCGCCCTCGACGTGGCCGGGCAGCTCACCTTGGGGGGGACCGTTAGTGTGAGCGGCCTCGGATTCTGAGGGGGCGGTGGGCGGCAGCTCACTGGCGCCAGTGGCCTGCTCAACACGGACTACCGGACGCTGGCCACCCTGGCGGCCAATGGCGCCAAGGCGGAAGGAGTTGCCGGGACGCCGCGCTACGTCTATGACGGCACCGGTGTGGTCGACACGGGCGTCGAAGGGTATCCGGATGGCGCGATGGCGCGCGGTGCGCCTGGCATTGCCGGCGGCGGCGGCACGGACGGCCGGCCGTCCAATAACGATCAGAACTCTGGGGGTGGCGGCGGCGGCAACGGCGGCGCCGGCGGTCGTGGGGGCTATACCTGGAACACTGTGCTGGACAGGGGTGGACATGGTGGGGCTGCCTTCTCCGCGGCGGCGCCGGATCGGCTGATCATGGGCGGCGGAGGCGGAGCCGGGACGCGCAACAACACGCCCTCGCCGCCAAACGACGATGCCGCCTCGAGCGGAGGGCGGGGCGGCGGGATCGTGATGATCCGGGCAGGCACCCTCACCGGAACGGGGTCAATCACCGCCGATGGCGGCGTGGGCGTTGTCCCGCTCAACGATGGAAGCGGCGGCGGCGGCGCCGGCGGCAGCATCCTGCTCACGGCCGAGACCTGGAACCCAACCAGCCTCACGGTCAGTGCCGCAGGCGGTGCGGGGGCCGACAACTGGGTGACTCAGCCCCCGGGCACAGACGACGAGCTGACCCCTGGTGCTGCCAACAATCGCCACGGACCGGGCGGCGGCGGTGGCGGCGGCGTCATCTACCTCTCCTCGGGCATCAACACGGCAACCGACGTCAGCGGCGGCCCCAACGGCACGACCACCACCGCCCGCAGCCCATTCGGCGCGCTGCCGGGAAGCGCCGGCCTGGTCCGCACGGATGTGGGCGCCGCCGAACTGACGACAAGCATTGCCGGCGCCCGCTGCCTCCCGCTCCTGACGACGGTCAAGGCCACCTCCACGCCGGTGGTGATCAACACCCCCAGCGGGACGAGCGCCGAGTACACCATCCGCGTCTCGAACGCGGCCGGGCTTGGGACTGCCCTTGCCGTGCGGATTTCCGACGCACTGCCGGCAGGCTTCGGCTACGCATCGACAGAGGCCATCGTGCTCGACGGCGGCGCGGCCCGGATCTCGACGGAGGACCCCGCCCCCGGCGACACCGATCCCACCTGGGGTGTGTTCACCCTCCCCGGCGGAGGCAGCATCGCCATCACCTTCACGGTGAGCATCGCCAGCAGTGTTCCCGACGGGACGTACCAGAACCCGGCCGAGTCCACCTATTCCGATCCTGAGCGTGTGCTGCCCGACGGGACTGTGTCGGCCGGCTACGACCCGGCTTCGAGCACGGGCGAGGATATCAGGGTGACTTCGCAGCCAACGGTGATCGACCCGGCAGTGGCGAAGTCGGGCGATCCGGCCTCCGCCTCGATCGGCGAGATCGTCACCTTCACGCTCCTTGTGACGAACAACGGGAACGCGGATGCCGAGAACGTGCAGGTGACCGATGTCCTGCCAACCTTCCTGGACGTCATCAGCGTCGTGGTGTCGCCGCCCGGGCCGACGGTGGACATCATGGGCAGCACGGTCACCATCGACTTCGGCACGCTCTCGCCGGACGAGACCTACTCGGTGACGATCACCACGCTTGTCAACAGCCTGGCTTCACCGCCGGGCGGCGTCAACGTCGCCACCTTGACCACGTCCTCCCCCGACAGCGATCCGGCCAACAACCAAGCCTCGGCAGCGATCGCCATAGTGCAGGCAGGGGCCCCGGCGGCGCCGGAGACCGGCTTCGCGCCGGGGCAGATTTCCTTCGTCCTGCCGGCACCGGCCGCCAATCCGTACCGGTCGTATGGTACTCTGTGGCTGGAGATCCCCGCGCTGGAGGTGAAGATCCCGATCCTCGGAGTGCCACAGTTAACCACCGGCTGGGACGTGACCTGGCTCTGGGATCAGGCCGGCTATCTGATCGGAACCGCCTTCCCCACGACCTCCGGCAACAGCGTCCTCACGGCACACGTCTGGCTGGCCAGCGGCAAGGAAGGCCCGTTCTACGGACTGCAGATGCTGCGCTACGGGCAGCCCGTGATCGTCCACGCCTGGGGACTTCGCTACGTCTATGCGGTGCGGGAGGTCGACCTTGTGGCGGCGCAGGATCCCTCGATCTTTCGCCACGAGGAGCGGCCCTGGATCACGCTGGTGACGTGCCACGACTACGATGAGCGGCTCGCGGCGTACCGCCAGCGCGTGGCTGTGCACGCGGTGCTGGTGGCGATTGAGGACGAGCAGGCCCAGCCAAGCCGAAGAACCGCCGCGCCGGAGGGCAAGTCCCCGGCTGACCGTCTGGGTCTGCGAGGCGTGCAGGCGCCGCGTTGACGCGGCACGCCGGATGTGGTAATCTCCCGGCCTATCCATGCACTCCGCATCGGCCTGCGTTCGCTGACAGTCTCCGCTCGTGCCGCACCGGCGCGCGAGCGGAGTTACGTTTGCGCAGGAGGCGGAGGGGCGTGAGCGGCAAAGGAGGACGGACAGCATGGAGGCCAATCGCAAGAGCGGGACGGTGAAGTGGTTCAGTCGCGTCAAAGGGTACGGCTTCATCGCGCCCGACGACGAGGGCAAGGAGATCTTCGTCCACTTCAGCGGCATTGAGGGGGAGGGCTATCGCAATCTGGAGGAAGGGCAGCGCGTCACCTTCCTGGTCGAAGACACGCCGAAGGGTCCGCAGGCCGTCTCGGTGCGGGCTGTGGAGGCAGGCGGCAAGCAGCCGGATGCGGCTGCCTAGGTGCCGCTACTCACGACCCTGCCTTGTGTGGCGAGGCGTCTGGCGGCAGCGGGAGCAGCCCGCGCTGCTCTGCTAGAATAGCAGCGTGGGAACGCTGTATCTTGTTGCCACGCCCATCGGAAACCTGGAGGACATCACCCTGCGCGCCCTGCGGGTGCTGCGCGAGGTGAGGCTGATCGCGGCCGAGGACACGCGCCACACGCGCAAACTCCTGGCCCACCACCACATCCCTGCCCGTCTCCTCTCGTACCACGAGCACAACAAGGCCGCCCGCGTGGCGCAGGTTCTGGCCGCGCTCAGCGGCGGCGACGTGGCACTCGTGTCGGATGCCGGCACGCCCGGTCTGAGCGATCCCGGGTACGAGCTGGTGAATGCGGCGCTGCAGGCCGGCCACACGGTGTGCCCCGTGCCGGGGCCGTCGGCGGTGACCGCGGCCCTGGTGGCGTCGGGTCTGCCCACTGACTCGTTCGTGTTCCTCGGTTATCTGCCCCGCCAGGCTGGCGAACGCCGGCGGCTGCTCGCGACCTTGGCGGGCGAGCAGCGCACGATGGTTGCCTTCGAGGCGCCGCACCGCCTTCGCTCCTCGCTGAAGGATCTGGCGCGGGCGTTCGGGGAGGCGCGGCTGGCGGCGGTGTGCCGCGAGGTCACGAAAGTGCATGAGGAGTTCCTGCGGGGAACCCTGGGTGAACTCACCCGTCGATTCGCAGAGCAGGTGCCGCGCGGGGAGATCACGCTGGTCATCGCCGGAGCCCGGCTTGGCCCGGGGGTGCAGCGGCCGCGCTGGTCGGAGGCCAGGGTGCGTCGCGCGCTGAACGCGAAGCGCGCCGAGGGGCTGTCCCTGGCCGCAGCCGCTCGCCACGTGGCGGAGATCAGCGGCTGGAGTCGCAGAGAGGTGTACAGGCTTTCCAGGGAGGAGGCATGAACCTCGACGACCTCGAGCGCTTCCGCAGTCTGGACCCGCAGGACATGCTCGGCCACATTCAGCGGCTGCCCGAGCAGCTGGAGCAGGCATGGCGGCTTGGCCAATCGCTGCCCTTACCGGATGGAGAGGGCATCCAGCGCGTGGTGATCTGCGGCATGGGAGGTTCCGCCATCGGCGCCGACCTATTGGCCGCGTACAGCGCACCCCTGGCATCGGCGCCGGTCGTGGTCTGGCGCAACTATGGGCTCCCGGGCCTGGCCGTTGGCCCGGAGACGCTGGTGGTGGCCTCCAGTCACTCAGGGAACACGGAGGAAGTGCTGTCGGCCTTCGAGGAGGGGCTGCGGCGGGGCGTGCGACTGCTGGCCATCTCGCGCGGGGGCGCGCTGGGAAACCGCGCGCGGTCCGCCGGAGTCCCTTGGTGGCAATTCGAGCATGGCGGGCAGCCGCGGGCGGCTGTGGGCTTCTCCTTCGGCCTGCTCCTGGCGCTGCTTGCCCGGCTCGGGCTTCTCCCCGATCCCGCGGCGGAGGTCGAGAGCGCCGTGACGGAGATGCGGCGGCAGCAGCCGGAGTTGGCCGCGGACGTCCCGACGGTGAGGAACCCGGCCAAGCGCCTGGCGGGTCAGATGGTGGACCGCTGGGTGACGGTTCTGGGCGCGGACCATCTGGCGCCGGTCGCCCGGCGCTGGCGCACGCAGATCAGCGAGATCGCCAAGGCGGTGGCCCAGTTTGAGGAGCTGCCCGAGGCGGATCACAATCTGGTCGCGGGCGTGGTCAACCCGGCGAGTCTTATGACGCGCACCAAGGTGATCTTCCTCTCGGGGAGCGGATGTCATCCGCGCAATCTCCTGAGGGTGGAGGCGACGCGTCAGGTGTTGATGGTAGAAGGGTTCGACACGGACGTGATCGAAAGCCGAGGCGAGGAGCGCCTGGCGCAGCAGTGGACGGCGCTGCATTTCGGCGATTACACGGCGTACTACCTGGCCATGGCCTACGGAGTCGATCCGACGCCGGTGGCGGCGATCGAGGGGCTGAAGGCGCGCCTGCTGGGCGGCGAGCCGGTCGGTGGCGGAGGATGAGGCGTTGAGGCGCTGGTCGCTGGGACTGCTTGGTGGTCTCGGTGCGCTGGTCGGTCTGGCGGCGGTGGCGATTGCCGCCGCGCCGCGCGTGAGCGATTTCTCGCCGGCCGAAGGCGAGGCCGTGGTCTCAAGCCAGGCGCGCTTCACCATCACCTTCAGTCAGCCGATGGAGGCGGCCTCGGTGGAGGCTCGCCTGCGCGTCGAGCCGGCGACGGAAGGCCGTGTGCAGTGGGAGGGAAGGACCTTGGTGTTCATCCCGGACGCGCCCTGGCCTGCGGGGTCGGTGGTGACGGTGCGGCTGGAGGCGGGGGCGCGGTCGGCGCGCGGGCTGCCGCTGCTTCGTGCCCATGAGTGGTCGTTCGCCCCGAGCGGCCCGCGGGTGGCGTACCTGTGGCCTGCGGGGGGCGCGGCGCAGGTGTATGCACGGGCGGCCGCGGATGCGGAGAGCGTTGCGCTGACGGAGGCTCCGCTCGGCGTGTATGACTTCGCGGTCGACCTTGCGCGCCAGGCCTTGCTGTACGCGGCCGAGCGTGAGGATGGGGGCACGGACATCTGGCTGGCACCACTGCAGGGCAGCTCACCTCGGCTGCTGTGGTCGTGCGGCGCGGGCGCCCGCTGCCGCAGCGCTCGCCTCTCGCCCGACGGATCGTTCCTGGCCTTCGAGCGATTCGAGTTGACGGGCGAGGGCGCTGCCGGCGCGGTGCCCGGGCCGGTGCGGGTGTGGGTGCTCGATGTTCGGCAGGAGGGCGCCGCGCCGTACCCGCTCGGCCCCGAGGGACATGTCACCTCGGCGCCCTGCTGGTCGCCTCAGGGCCTTCTCGTCTACTACGATGGCACGCTGCGCGCCTTCGTGCTCGTGGATCCAAGCCAGGGGCCGGAGCCGGCAGCGTATCGCTACTTCCCCAGCGTGCTCGGCGGCACCGCCGCCTGGTTCCCCGACGGCAAGTCCCTCGTCTACCCGGACATGATCTTCCCTGCCGCAGAGGAGGCGGCGGAGGCGGAGACGGACCAGATCCTCTTCTACAGCCACCTCTTCCGCGGCGAGGTCGAGAGTGGTGTGGTGGAGGACCTGTGGCGAACGGGCACGGACATGGTCGAGGACGCCTCGCCGGCCGTCTCGCCCGATGGGCAGTGGATCGCCTTCGCGCGCAAGTATCTCGAGGCCGATCGCTGGACCTTGGGGCGGCAGCTGTGGTTGATGCGCTCGGACGGCACAGGGGCGCGCGCGTTGACGGATGCCCCGGACCTCAACCATTCCGCGCTCGCCTGGAGCCCGGACTCCGAGTGGCTGGCCTTCATGCGTTTCAACGAGGCCGCGCCGACGGAGGCTGCGGAAGTGTGGCTGATCCGGCGGGATGGAGAAGGGGAGACCAGGCTGGCCATCGGGGGCTACCTGCCGCAGTGGATCCCGTAGCGCTCCTCCATCGGGCCGCGCCCGAATTCTCCCTGCCGGATCTCGCAGGCTCGGTGCATGCCTTGGTCGAGGCCCGTGGGCGGCTGATGGTGCTGTACTTCTGGTCGGCGGAGTGCCCGTGGGTGGCGCGGGCGGATGAGGTGGTGGGGGGTCTGGCGTCGGGTTGGGGCGAGCGGGTCTGCGTGTGGCGAGTGGCTTCGAACGCGAACGAGTCGCACGAGGCGCTGCAGACCGCAGCGAGCGAACGCGGCTTGTCCCTTGTCCTGCGCGACGAGAAGCAGGACGTGGCGGATCGGTACGGCGTCCTCGTGACGCCGCACTTCTTCGTCCTGGACGCACAGGGAGTGGTTCGCTACAGCGGCGCGCTGGACGACGTCACCTTTCGCCAGAAGCGGCCGACCCGCAGCTTCCTGGCGGAAGCGGTCGAGGCCATCCTGGCAGGCCACAGGCCAGACCCGGCGGCAACGGCGGCCTACGGCTGTGCCCTGGTGAGGTCCGGCCAGGGAGCATGAACGGTCTGCGCTCGGGCGCGTGCCGGGGCGCAGCGCGAGGATCTCCCCGCGACTGTGTTCGCGTACAGCCAGCGGAGCGGGACTATGGGCCGAGCGGGTACTGCATGCCCCCTTCGCGGGGGCGCTCCCGTCTAGGGGCGCAGGGGGTAGCGGCCGAACTCCTCCACCGCGTCGCACATGGCCAGGATGTTCTCCGGCGGCACGTCGTTCATGATGGAATGGACCGAGGCCACCATATAGCCGCCGCCGGGCCCGAGCAGGCCGATCACGCGCCGCACCTCCGCCCGAACCTCGGCAGGAGTGCCGTAGGGGAGGAGGCGTTGGGTGTCGATGGCGCCGCAGAAGGCGAGGCTGCGCCCATAGCGGCGCTTCAGCGTCGCCAAGTCGGACATCCTCCCGGCCGACGTCTGGATGGGGTTGAGGATATCGACGCCGATCTCGACCAGGTCGTCGATCAGGGGGAAGATGTCGCCGTCGCTGTGGAAGAACAGCGCGGCCCGCGTGTGGGACTTGATGAAGGCGAACCAGTCGGCGTGGATGGGCTTGACGATCGACCGATACATCTTGGGTGAGAGGAGCAAGCTGTCCTGCGTGCCCAGGTCATCGGCGACGACCACGACATCGACATTCTCGCCGAGGGCAGGCAGGAAGTGACTCATGTGGCGCTTGCACAGAGCGGCCACCTTCTCCAGTAGGGCGCGGGCGAAATCGGGTCGGGCGGCCAGGTTGAGCAGGAAGGTGTCCATCCCCTGCAGCTGGCAGGCGCGTTCGAGTGGAGAGAGGAGCCAGGGCGAGGCGAAGATGGCAAACTGGTTCTCGTCGGCCAGGGCGGCTGCCTGCTCGGCCACATGGGCATAGCGCGTGGGGTCATCCATGTCGGGCCAGTGGGGGTAGTCGTCGAGGGCCTGGAGGGTCTCGGCCTCGCGCAGGGGATGCAGGCTCGGCGTGTACTCGCCCGGGGCGAGTTCCTCTTGACCGACGCCCCAGTCGTCGACGTATGGCGTGTGCGGCGGACGGCTGCGGTTGCGGGCGTAGGTCTGCGAAGGGAAGCGGTCTTGCACGCCCCGGGCGTCGCTGCGCAGGCGAAGGAGAACGGCTTCGTCGGGAAGGGCCGCGCCCAGTTCGGGCCAGTCGTAGAGGTAGCGATCGGGGGCCTGGAAGCCCAGCACGTCCTTCAAGCGCTTGTAGGCGCGCATCATGATCCCGGTGGTCAGGTCGACGCCGATGATCAGTGGGACTCGGTCCGGCTCTTCGTGATGAAGGGCGGCCAGCACGCGCTGGCGTGGGGTCATGGGGGGCACACGCACCTCCCGAGGTGTGAGAGTTGACACCGACCGGGCCTTCACCAGGCGCCGGAGCGAGGGAGCGAATTGTCACGACGACGGACGCCCGGCAGAGGGCCGGCCACCAGCCTCCTCCTGGAAATCCCCGACTTCGGGCCGGAGAGCGCGCAGGAGATCCTCGCCGTGCAGGATCAACCCGGCGTTGTGGATGCCGGCACCCACCGACACCCGATCCAGCGCGAGCAGCCCCCTGTCGGCCAGAAGCCGCACGCTGCGGGCGAGGCCGAAGGGCGAGACCGCCCCGGGCTCGTAACCCGTGACCTGGCGCACCTCGTCCGGCGAGGCCGTCGTCAGGCGATTGACACCCAGGAAGCGGCGCAGCTTGGGCCAGGAGGCCTTGGCCCGACCCGACATCAGCAGCAGGGCGAAGGATCCATCCGGCAGCCGGAAGAGGAGGGAGCGGACGATCTGATCCGGCCGCAGGCCCCGCTCGGCCGCAGCCTGCTCCAGCGACCGCACCGGCTGGGGGTGGAGATACAGCCGGTAGTGCAGGCCGAGGTCGTCGAGGGCGCGGGTGGCGGGGGTGGAGGTAGACATCGGCCTATTCTATCGCGTTCCCGGGTCGTGCTTCCGTTGTCTTGGCCGCTGGACGCGTTCTGCTATAATCCTGGTGCCGCTTGGATCGGGCGTCGACCGAGACGGCAGGATGCGACTCCGTCGTCCCGCCCGCCTCCACCCGGCGGGCGCTCACGTTCCACACCCGGGCATCTCACTCGAAGGAGGAGATAGCCATGTCCACCACCCCTTCCCCGACCGACCGCAAGAAGGTCACCACCCTGACGCTGCGGCAGAAGAAGGCGCGCGGCCAGCCGATCACCATGCTCACCGCCTATGACTACGCCACGGCGGAGGCGGTGGACCGGGCGGGCTTCGATGTCATCTTGGTTGGCGACTCACTGGGCATGGTGGTGCTGGGCTATGCCAACACGCTGCCCGTGACGATGGAGGACATGCTCCACCACTGCCGCGCCGTGGCGCGGGGAGCACGCTTCGCCCTGCTGGTGGGGGACATGCCGTTCCTCTCGTATCAGGTGACGGTGTCCGAGGCGGTCCGCAACGCCGGCCGCTTCCTGCAGGAGGGGGGAATGGAGGCGGTGAAGCTCGAGGGCGGGCGAGAGCGGTTGGAGGCGGTGCGGGCGATCGTCGAAGCCGGCATCCCGGTGATGGGTCATCTCGGCCTGACGCCCCAGGCGGTGCATCAGTTCGGTGGCTTTCGGGCGCAGGGGATGACGGCGGAGGCAGCCCGCCGTCTGCTGGAGGATGCCCTTCGGCTTCAGGAGGCGGGGTGCTTCGCGCTCGTCCTGGAGTCGATGCCGGGGCGGCTGGCGGAGCTGGTGTCGCGCCGGCTGGAGATCCCGACCATCGGCATCGGCGCCGGTCCCGGCTGTGACGGCCAGGTGCTGGTGACGCATGACCTGCTCGGCCTGTTCGACCGCTTCACGCCGCGCTTCGCGCGCAAGTATGCTGACCTTCATGCGGAGATGGGGCGGGCCTTTGCTGCCTTCAAGGAGGACGTCGAGCAGAAGCGCTTCCCCGCGCCCGAGCACACGATCGAGATGCCCGACGACGAGTGGCAGCGGCTTCAGCAGGTGCTGGGATCATGAAGGCAGGCCACGCTGAACCCGAGGCGCGGACGCGGCCAGAGGTGCTGATCGTGGGCACGGGGGCCATGGCGTGCTTGTTTGGGGCGCGGCTCGCGGCCCAGGCGCGGGTGACCATGCTGGGGACCTGGCGCGAAGGATTGGCCGCGCTGCGGTCGAGCGGGATCCGCCTCGAGGTCGACGGCGTGATCCAGACCGCTCCGGTCCGGGCGACGGACGATCCCGAAGACTGCCGCGGAGCGCGCCTGGCGTTGGTGCTCGTGAAGTCATGGCAGACAGCGAGGGCAGCGCTGCAGCTCTCGCACTGTCTCAGCGAGGAGGGGGTGGCCTTGACGCTGCAGAACGGCCTGGGCAATCGCGAGAGGCTGGAGGAGATGCTCGGGGCCGAGCGCGTGGCGCAGGGAGTGACGACCTACGGGGCCACCCTGCTGGGGCCGGCCCGCGCGCGGTTGGGCGGGGAGGGCGTGATTCACTTGGCCTCTCACCCTCGGCTGGGCCCTTGGGTCGATCTGTTCCGCCAAGCGGGATGCGTGGTGGACGTGGTGGAGGACATCGTGCCGCTGGTGTGGGGGAAGGTTGTGGTCAATGCCGGGATCAACCCGGTGACGGCGCTCCTGCGAATCCCGAACGGGGCGCTGCTCGATGCGGGGCGGGAAGGGGCATGGAGGGTGGCCCGGCAGGCAGCCGAGGAGGCAGCTCAGGTGGCGGGGCGCAGCGGCATCCGCCTGCCGTTCGCGAGCGCCGAGGCCTACATGGCCGAGGTGGCGCGCCGCACGGCCGCCAACCGCTCGTCCATGCTGCAGGATGTCGAACGAGGGCGGCCGACGGAAATCGAGGCCATCAACGGCGCCGTCGATGCCGCCGGGCAGCGGCTGGGGGTTCCCACGCCGGTGAATCGGCTGCTGCGGGACTTGGTGTGCAGCCTGGAGGCGCAGGAGGCCGAGCATGAAGGTCGTCACCACGCTGGCTGAGCTGAGGGCAGTGCGCGCCAGCCTGCCCGAACCCTTCGGTCTTGTCCCCACGATGGGCTTCCTGCACGAGGGCCACCTGTCACTCGTCCGCCGGGCGCGCGCCGAGTGCGCCAGCGTCGGCGTGAGCATCTTCGTCAACCCAACCCAGTTCGGCCCGCAGGAGGACCTGGCGACCTATCCCCGCGACTTGGAGAGGGACCTGTCGCTGCTGCGCGGCGAGCAGGTGGACGTGGTCTGGGCGCCGCCGGTGGAGGAGGTCTACCCAGAGGGGTTCCAGACGTATGTGACGGTGGAGGAGGTCAGCCGGCCGCTGGAGGGAGCGCGGCGGCCCGGGCACTTCCGCGGGGTTGCCACGGTGGTCGCCAAGTTGTTCAACGCCTTCCAGCCGCAGCGCGCGTACTTCGGGCAGAAGGATGCGCAGCAGGTGGTGGTGGTCCGCCAGATGACCCGCGACCTGAGCTTCCCGGTGGAGATCGTGGTCTGTCCGACGGTGCGCGAGCCGGACGGGCTGGCGATGTCGAGCCGCAACACGTATCTCAGCGCCGAGGAGCGCCAGGCGGCCGCGGTGCTCTACCGATCGCTGTGCGCGGCCCAGCGGGCCTTTGCTGCGGGCGAGCGGCGTGCGGAGGGGCTGCGTGAGGTCTTGTCACGGGTGTTGGCCGAGGAGCCGCGCGCCCGGGTCGAGTACGTCTCGGTCGCCGATCCAGATACGCTCGCCGAGCTGAGCGGCCCCGTCGGCCGGGCGCTGCTCTCGATGGCCGTGCGCATCGGCCAAACGGTGCTCATCGACAACCTGACCGTCGGCGAGGGGCCGCCATAAGGGGGGATGGACGGAGGGACACATGCTGCTGACCATCGACATCGGCAACACGAACATCACCCTCGGTTTGTTCCGGGACGAGGAGCTGGTGGCGGCGTGGCGCCTGGGGACGGCGCGCGAGCGGATGCCCGACGAGTACGGGCTGCAGCTCCTCGGGCTGCTCAACCATGCGAACTGCCGAGGGGACGAGATCGAAGGCGTGGCGCTGGCATCCGTCGTGCCGCCGCTGACCTCGACGTTCGTCCAAGCCTGCAAGCGCTACCTGGACCAGGAGCCTCTGGTCGTCGATGCCGGGGTGAAGACCGGCGTGCGCATCCGCTACGAAGACCCCAAGGCGGTCGGGGCCGACCGCGTAGTCGATGCCGCGGCGGTCCAGAGGCTGTATGGTGGCCCGGCGTGCATCGTCGATTTCGGGACGGGGACGACCTTCGATGCGATCTCGGCCGAGGGCGATTACCTCGGAGGCGCGATCGCTCCGGGTCTAGGGATTGCGGCGGAGGCGCTCTTCCTGCATACGGCGAAGCTCCCGCGCGTCGAGCTGGCGCGGCCGCCGGCTGCCATCGGCCGCAACACCGTGCACGCCATGCAGTCGGGTTTGATCTTCGGCTATGTTGGGCTGGTCGAGGGGATGGTGGCGCGCTTCCGGCAGGAGCTGGGTCCGGGCATGAAAGTGATCGGCACCGGCGGGTTGGTGGAGGTGATTGCCGCCGAGACGCCGGTCATCGAGATCGTCGCCCCCTGGCTGACGCTGGAAGGCCTGCGCATCATCTGGGGCTTGAACCGCTGAGGGGCGGTGGGTCTTCGCAGCCCCCGCTGGCGGGGCCGTGCACTTCCCTGGGCACTGGCCCGAGGATCCTTTCGAGTTCTCCTCGTCTGGCGGCGAACTCGGTTTCCACCCCGGTGGTACACTGGGCGCGCGAGGGACTGCCGCAGCCTTGCTCAGCGCAAGGCAGCTGACCTGCGCTCGAGCCCGCTGTGCAGGGTTCCCACGAGGGAGAAGGAGTGAAGGAGAGGCTTTCGGAAGGTCGCCTGTGGGGCGGAACGCGCCGCCTGGAGGACTACCGTGCCGTCCGGCGGCGTGCTCGCCGCGACGGGTTCCTGTTCGGCATCGTCTCCGGCCTGACGTATGCCCTGGCGGCGTGGGGATGGGATGCATGGCAGCTCACATCGGCAGGGGCGGCTCTCGGCTGGGCGAAGCTGGCGGTGGGTGGGCTGCTCTGCCTGGCTCTCGGGGGTGCCGTGGGCTGGGGGGTGGCCTGGCTTGACCACAGTTTGGCGGGGGTGATCGGCTGGGTGCTTGCAGGCGCGGGCTTTGGCTACTTGGTGGGCCGACTGACGACGGAAGGACTCTCGACCCTCGTCGGGCTGCTGGAGCCGCGCTTTGCCGGCATTGCGGTGTACCCGCTGGTCCCCATCGCCGAAGGCA
>FWPV01006840.1_pt1 | contig 21320 bp, 18 predicted proteins | sample 2228371 | NCBI WGS metagenome assembly FWPV01 (sample SAMEA103939776, study PRJEB20133) | metagenome | reverse complement strand
TCAGTCCGTTGAGTGGATGTTGATGATAAGCAACAGGCAGCTTCTTCAGTCACAGCACGAATTAACACAGGCAGAAATTTTTATTGATCACCTCAAAAAAAATAAATTAACTACTTTAGCCGAGTGCAAAAGACTATTAGAAAGTTACAAATTAGTGCTGTCAATCAGACACCTGCTCCATATTTCAACCAAATCCAAAACTGACAGGTTTGAGTTTCCGAACCAGATTAATCTTGCAAAACTTTTTGGCTATGAAGAAGAAGACCTTATGATTTTTATGAAGAAGTACTTTGCTGCTTCAAATGTAATTTATCGTGTAACACACTCAATGGTTAAAAAATATAAAGTAGAATTTATCAATCGTGTGCCTGATTCACTTGCTTATGAACTTGACGAAGATTTTTATATCAAAAATAAAGTGATCTTTTTAAGAGAAGATAAAGAACTTTCGCTGTCAGATATTTTCAGAGTTTTTTATTACAGGGCATATCACAATGCCGGATTTGATGACAATCTTAGAACAAAAATTATTGAAGCAACTGAAACAGCTGAAGAGAATAACTGGACAAAACCTGAATCTTCTGTGTTCTTCAGAGAGATATTAAAATTTTCCAGACACGTTGGATCAACTTTAACTATTATGAATGAGCTTGGTGTGCTTGGCGCTTTTCTTCCGGAGTTTGGAGATCTTAATGGATTTATGCAGCACGGTGTTTATCACTGCTATACAGCAGATGAACATACTTTATTGACTATTAAAAATCTTGAGAGGCTTGCAAACTCAAATACAACTTTGGGTAAACTTTACAACTCTGTAAAGGACAAAGAAATACTTAATCTGGCTCTGCTGCTTCATGATATCGCAAAACCGATCGACATTGCCGGACACGAAATAATAGGAGCAGAAATTGCATCATCAATTATGGCGCGATTGGGCTATGATGAAAAAGAAATTGATAAAGTTTGCTTTCTTGTAAGGAATCATCTGATCATGGAACAGGTTGCATTCAGAAGAAATCTTAATGATCCCGAAACTCTTAACAATTTTACTTCAAAATTTAATTCCGTTGAAGAACTTAATTTACTTTATCTGATAACCTATGCGGATTTATCGGCTGTAAATCCGGCTGTCTGGACTTCCTGGAAAGCTGAACTTCTTGCCGAATTGTATCGCAAAAGCAAAGCTATGCTTGAAGAAAAACTTTCCGGCGAAGAGCTGCTTTATTCAGCTATCTACTCAAATCCAAAAGCTATTTCAAAGCACTCGGATAAGATTACAGAAAGCGATGTACAGGAACATCTTGAATCTTTACACGATGATATGGGCTATGCAAATCATTTTTCTGATGAAGAAATTGCCATGCATATTGAAGAGATTGAAAAAGGTGAAAGTCTTTCCGTGCTATTTAAAGATTTAAAGGATTTTACAGACGTTACAGTTATAACAAAAGATTTTCCTTCACTGCTTTCAAAGCTTTGCGGTGTGTTGGCAATAAATGATGCAAACATTCACTCAGCTAAAATATTTACACGTAAAGATGGTGTTGTAATTGACACTTTTTTAGTTACTGATTTCAGAACTCATAAAAAATTAGATGAGGGGAAGTATCCTAAAATAAAAGATGATTTTCATTCTGTTATAAACGGATATATGCAGCTTCATCTTGAAGTTGCAAAACTTAAATCACGCTGGTGGCGGATTGAAAACAAACTATTTAAACGGGCCGGGCAGGTTAAAGTTGCTTTTGAAAAACATGATAGATATACCATTATAGATGTTTTTTCACCGGATAGATTAGGATTTCTGTATCACGTTACTAATAAAATGAATGAGTTGGGATTAATTATTTACTTCGCACGAATCTCAACCAAAGGAGATGATATAGTTGATTCATTTTATGTGCTTGATAGAAACGGGCATAAAGTATCACAAAGTGATCTTGAGTTTATTAAAACGGAATTGACAAGTACTATTACTCAAATTTTATAAAGATGTAATTTAATATGTGCCATTTAAAAATTGACTGGCTCACTTTAATAACAACATTTTTTTTGAAGCTAAATATCCATTTACCTGCAAAGTGTAAATGTAAACCCCGCTTGACAAATTAGAAGCATTAAATTCAACCGGATGATTACCTGATTCTTTTGTCTCATTTCTACAAGTACCTCGGGAGATTTATTAAAAATGAAAAGAAAATTATCTTTGAAGTCAAATTAAACCTGGTTATGTTTTTGTAAAGTTGTGTATTTTTAAATATTAAAATATTGTAGGTGCACTTTTGAATTTTATGGAAAAAGAAAAACCGATCGGAGTGTTTGATTCCGGTATTGGTGGATTAACAGTTGTTAAACGATTGGCTTCTGTACTGCCAAAGGAAAACATTGTTTATTTTGGAGATACTGCTCGTGTTCCGTACGGCTCCAAATCCAACACAACAGTAATTGATTACTCGATACAGAATACAAAATTTTTGCTTCATAAAAATGTTAAAGCAGTTGTAGTTGCGTGCAATACTGCTTCATCTATTGCATTACCCGAACTAAGAAAAAATTTTTCTGTTCCCATTATAGGCGTAATTTTACCAGGAGCAGATATGGCTTTTAAGGAAACAAGAAACGGTAAAATTGGTGTGATAGGAACTCGTGCAACTATAAACAACAATGCATATTCAAATGCAATAAAAGAAATTGATAGCAACATTGAAGTATTTGAAAAAGCTTGTCCGTTATTTGTACCAATTGCAGAGGAAGGATGGACACATCACAAAGCAACTTATGAAATTGCAGAGGAATATCTTAAAGAACTTAGAGAAAAAGATATTGATACACTGGTGCTTGGTTGTACTCACTATCCAATCCTTGCTGATGTAATTCAGGATGTAATCGGAAAAGATGTAAAGTTAATTGATTCCGGAATAGCAACTGCTGAAGTTGTTAGAAATGAAATAAGCAGAATAGGACTTGAAACTAACTCGGCTGTGCCTGGAAATTTAGAGCTGTATGTAAGTGATATTCCAACAACATTTAAGCAGGTAGCTGAATTGTTTCTTGGTAAGGTAATAGATGAAGTTGTAAAAGTTGATATTGAGGAGCTAGCATAAAAATAAAGACGGACAATCGTCCGCCTTAATAAAATTTCTTAATGATTTTTACTTTTATTTTGTCAAAATCATTTTCTTCACATCAGAAAAACTTCCGGATTGCAATTTGTAGAAATAAACTCCACTTGAAAGTTCTGCGCCATCAAATTTTACCTCATAGAAACCCGGAGTTTTTTGTTCGTTTACAAGCACCGCAACCTCTTTGCCTGTAATTGAATAAACTTTTAATGTTGTAAATGCACTTTGAGGAACAGCATATCTTATTTTTGTAGATGGATTAAAAGGATTTGGATAATTATTAAATAATTTATAATCCTTAGGATTAAAGTCTATTAAAGATTCATCAACACCGGTAACATTTATTACAGCAGATGTACTTCCCCACTCCTTTGAGGGATTTTTATAACCTGCGTTTACAGTATAAGTTCCTGCTGATGGTGCTGTTAGTATAAAAGGATTACTGGAAGTTTTGTTAATTACAGCAACTACATTTCCGCCGTTATCAACCAGCTCTCCTCCAACATTACTTGTGGTTCCGGAAACAGTTACTCTTACCTGCAAATTATTTAAAACCTCTGCTGCAACAATTCCAGCCTTGGAAGTATGGCAACTTGAGCCGCCGCAACCAAGTGCTGTTCCATTAAATCCCGGTTCTGATTTTGTTAAAGAAAAAACTAAAACAGCCACTAAAACTGATAAAAGACTTAATTTTACTTTCATTTTTTACTCCAATTATAAACAATTGGCATTTAACAAATGTTATGCCTTATTAATAATGTCCAAATTAAACTTATAAGTGCTCAATTATCAAAAAAGGGGACAAATATGGCGGGCTATTTTCCCACGTGAGTAAAAATGATAGCCAGATTAAATTAAATTTCTATTCAAAATATTTTCTTATCTCTTCTATTTTGTTAGTTAATCCGAGAACAATCATCAATTTAATTCTTGCTTTTTGCCCGTTAAGGTAATCTGAAAAAATCACTCCCAAATTATGCAGATGTTTTCCTGCCCCGGGATAGCTGTAAACATCATCCGTTTCTCCTGCAGGACAGCGAGATGTGAGTACAACCGGAATACCTTTTTCAACCGCATACTTTATTCCCTCGAATGCAGGTGGAGGGACATTACCAACACCAAGAGCTTCCACAACAATTCCATCAGCACCGCTATCTGCAGAAAATTTAAAAAACTTTTCATCCATTCCCGCATAAACAGTTAGCAGATCTACATTAGAATTTATTTTTTCAGTTTCAATCGTTTCAAGCCTTCTGGGCAAGCGGTTAAAAATCACTCTTCCATTTTGAACAAAACCAAGGTTGCCGAAATCAAGACTTTTAAAGGATTCAACGGAATCTGAATAAATTTTTGTTACCTCACTTGCTGCATTTATTTCTCCGTTTAAGCAAACAAGTACTCCAAGATTTTTTGAATTATCATTTAAACAAATGTGCAAAGCATCAATTAAATTTCTTGGTCCATCCCAATCTGGTTCTGAACTATTTTTCATTGCACCAATAACAACAATTGGAATTTCGGTTCTAATTGTCAGATCAAGAAAATAAGCGGTCTCCTCAAGTGTATCTGTTCCGTGGGTTACAATTACTCCATCGTATTTTTTAGATTTTAATTTTGCATTTATTTTTTTTGACAGATCTAACATCAACTCTGGAGTAACGTGCGGGCCAGGGTATTTCCCGAAATCAAAACACTCTATCTTAGCTAAAGAATGTGCTTCGGGTATCATTCCTAATAATTCATGGCCTGAATATCTCGGAACAGCTCCGCCGGTTTTTTCATCTATCATCATAGAAAAAGTGCCGCCGGTAAAAACCACTAATATTTTTTTCATTTAATTCTCTTTTTTTTGGTGATCAAAAATAGCCTTTACGATTAATTCTAAAAAGAAATCTTTGCGTTTTCTCAAACTAAAATCTTACTGACTTGCGGAGTTAAAACTGAAAGTTTATTTTTCGTACAAGATTAATCAAGAAAGGTATATTTATGTTAATGGTTCAAGATGTTGATTTAACGCCTAATCCGCATGCGTTAAAATTTATTCTGAATGAAAAATTATTAAACCGTGAAACAAGACAGTATGACAGCAAAGAAGCTGCACAAAATGATCCATTTGCAAAAGGCATTTTTGAGATTGAAGGTGTTGTGTCTGTTTTTTATATGGATAAATTTGTAACGATTGAGAAATCTCCCGAAAATAATTGGGGACAGATACAAAGGCCCTTTATTAATTTCTTAAAAACCTTTGATAAAAATCTTATTCCTGCTGAGCAAGAAGTAAAAGTTAGTGATGCAGAAGCTAACGAACTTTTAAAGCAAATAAATATTTTGTTGGATCAAAAAGTTAGGCCCGCACTTGCTGGAGACGGAGGAGGTTTGGAAGTTTTAGGTTTGGAAGGCTATACAGTTAAGATTCGTTATCAAGGTGCCTGCGGTAGCTGCCCGAGTTCTATAAGTGGAACGCTTATGGCGATTGAAGGATTACTAAAGCGTGATGTTAATCCTGCAATAAATGTTATTCCTGCATAACTATTATGGGAAGGTTAATCCGCCAAGGTGAACTTCCACTACACTCAAAATGAATGAAACCTATTATTCTGAAGATATAATCTCTGGAATAAAAATAACAGTTGTTAGCTCTGCAAAAGGAATTAGAAAATTATTCCTTAATCCTAAAGAAGAGATTCAGGAGTTATCCTCTTCAACAAAACTTCACAACGATGATCCTTACTTGTTTGGTGTTTTTAATCAGTTAAGAGAATATTTTTCCGGTAAAAGAAAGGCATTTACAGTCCCGTTAGATTTGGAAGGAACGGATTTCCAGAAAAAAGTGTGGCAAGAATTACAAAAAATTCCTTATGGAAAAACAATTACTTACAAAACTCTTTCGGAAAGACTTGGCGATGTAAAAGCAATCCGTGCAGTTGGGAAAGCGAACGGACAAAATCCCGTTGCGATAATTGTTCCTTGTCATCGTGTAATTGGTGCTGATGGGAGTTTAATTGGTTATGCGTGCGGACTCGATATAAAAGAAAAACTCCTTCAGCTTGAAGGAGTTTTAGATCCAAACTTATTTGATTAAAATTATTTAATCTCGGTTACTTTGCTAATGTCAGCAAGTTTAACAAACTTTTCATTGAACTTGTAAGCGCCGCCGTCAGTTTTAACACTTTTGATAACTTTAACTGTTACGCCTTCAACTTTTTTCTTGCCTTTAGCTTTATCTGCGAAGCTTTGAACTTTTGCCATTTTATTTTCCTGTTATTTTAATTTCTTATTTTGGGCTGTAAATATATGGCAATAATGCTTTAAAGAAAAGATTATCTTTCTGGTTAAATCTTGAGAATCATCCATTTTTTGTTAGTTTTGGGCTTCATTTTTCAGTTTTGTGATTATGGCCTCTGTTGAAGCAACTAAAAACTATTTTAATAAATATCCGGATGTAAAATCCAAAATTCTTGGTAAAACAGGATTTTCTGTTTCCATTTGTGGATTTGGTGGTTACAGAATTGATGATGGCATTCCTCAGCATCAAAGTGCTTTAGAACTTGCGCTGACTTCCGGAATTAATCTGATTGATACTTCATCAAACTATGCTGATGGCGGAAGTGAAATTTTAATCGGAAAAGTTTTAAGTAAACTTATATCCGAAAATAAAATTGAAAAAGAAAATATCGTTATAGTATCCAAAGGCGGATATCTTCAGGGATCAAATCTTAAACTTGGATATGAAAGAGAAAAATCAGGCAAACCCTTTAATGATGTTGTAAAATGTTCACCCGATTTGTGGCATTGCATAAGTCCGGATTTTCTTGAAAACCAAATTACACTTTCTCTTCAAAGATTAAACTTAAGTAAGATTGATGTGTACCTTCTACATAATCCCGAATACTTTTTAACTTATTCAATTATTTCTGATCCGGAAAGAAGAGAACGTGAATATTATCGCCGAATTAAAGATGCTTTTATTCATCTCGAGGAGGAAGTTAAACGCGGCAGAATAGCCTATTACGGCATTTCATCAAACACTTTTGCAGAAAAGAGTACAAAACAAAATTTTACCTCACTGGAAAAAGTGATTCAAATCGCCAATGAGATTTCTGAACAAAATCATTTTGCTGTTGTTCAGTTTCCCATGAACCTAATTGAAAATGGCGGAATGAATATTTTAAATCAGCATAATCAAACAAAAACCTTTTTAGATCTTGCTGCTGAAAATAATATTGGAGTTTTAGTAAATCGGCCTTTAAATGCAATTAGTAAGAATAAACTTATACGATTATCAGATTATCCTGTAACCGAAGATCGTACAGAAGAAGAAATTTTTAGTTTGATTGAGGATTTAAGTAAGCAGGAAAATCTTCTTATAGAAAAATACATCAACTATATTGGATTAAGTACAAGTGAGAAAAAAAATCTTGTTGAGTGTATTTCGGTTTCACAAATCCTAAAAGCCAACTATAAACAATTTGATGACCCGGGAAGATTTAATGAAATCAAAACCACTTATTTGATTCCGCGCGCAAATTTTGCAGTAAATGAAATTGGTAAAAATTATCCAAGCGATGAGAATATAGTTCGTTCATTAAGAAATTTTGCAGTAACAACCAATATTTTATTGGCATCAATATTCAGCGATCTGGCTAAAAAGAAGAACTCAGAAAATCTTAGTTTTCACAAAGCAATTGATAATTTTGCCAATAATGAACAGCAAAAACTCTCACTTTCGCAAAAAGCTATACTATTAATTAATAGTGTACCTTCGGTAAGTTGTACTTTGGTTGGAATGAAAAACGTTAATTATGTTCAGGATGTGTTAAAATCTATTAAAATTGACTTTTTTGAAAATTATATTGATTATTGGCATAATAATAGTTCAGTTAATTTATAAAATGAATCTCGTAAGTATTATTTATATCTAATTAAACATAAAAGAAAAATTTCTTTTCGTTGATTATTTACCAAATAATCTTTAGGTTTTATAACATTTTATGGATTTATAATGTTTTTATTAGCAACAATCATAATTCTTTCATACTTAGTTGGTTCAATTCCAACAAGTATTATTATCAGTAAACTAAGTCACGGTATTGATATCCGCGAGCATGGCAGTGGAAACGCCGGCGGAACAAATGTTATGCGTGTACTTGGCTGGAAGAAAGGATTGTTAGTTATAATACTGGATGCGCTTAAGGGTGCATTTGCTGTAGTTGTTATTGCAAGATTACACTACGGTGGGTTACCATTCCAGAACGTTTCTCCTTTTGATGATTTCACCTTGGTTCAAATTATTGCTGGTATTGCCGCAGTTATCGGACACATCTGGACTGTATTTGCCGGTTTCCGGGGCGGAAAAGGAATAGCAACCGCTCTTGGCATGTTAATTATGATTGTTACAGTTGATATGCTTATTGCACTTGGAATCTTTATTCTGGTTGTATCAATATCCAGATATGTTTCTTTAGGTTCGATATTAGCCGCAGTATCTGTACCATTAACATTAATCTTCAGAGAAAATGTTTTACACGATCATATTCAAAGTTACAGCACAATTCTTCCTTTTGTTGTTGCTTTGGCACTTCTTGTAATTTTCACACATAGAAAAAATGTAATTCGTTTACTAAACGGAACAGAAAGTAAATTAAGTTTTAAGAAAAAGAAATAATGAAAATTTCTGTGCTGGGTGCTGGTGGCTGGGGAACTACACTTGGTATCCTTCTTCACTACAACGGCCATCAGGTTACACTCTGGGAATACAAAAAAAATTACGTTAAAGAACTGATAAAAAAACGGGTTAACTCAATTTATCTTCCAGGCATCCATATACCTGAAGAAATTTTAATAACACACGATTTAGATGAATCAGTCTACCAAAAAAATCTTATTGTTCTTGCTGTTCCCTCACAGTTCCTTCGTTCAGTCGTTGATCAGATAAGTTATTCAGATATAAAAAACTCGATTCTTGTCAGTGTTTCAAAAGGAATTGAGAATAAGCATCTGATGACTATGTCTCAAATGTTAAAAGATGTTCATCCACAGTTAAGTAAAAATCAAATTGGTGTTTTATCTGGTCCTTCTCACGCAGAAGAAGTTAGCAGAAGAATTCCAACTGCAGTTGTTGCTGCATCCGTTGATCACGAAACATCCAAATCAATTCAGGCTGCATTTATGAATTCTTATTTCAGAGTATATTCATCAACTGATATTCTTGGTGTTGAACTTGGCGGTGCATTTAAAAATGTGATTGCAATCGGTGCCGGAATTATTGATGGTGCCGGATTTGGTGATAATACAAAAGCTGCAATTATGACTCGTGGTGTTGCTGAGATTTCCCGGCTTGGTCTAGCTATGGGTGCAAAACCAGAAACTTTTGCCGGACTTTCCGGAATGGGTGATCTTATCGTTACTTGTATGAGTAAGCACAGCCGTAACCGATATGTGGGCGAGCAAATTGGTAAAGGTAAAACTCTTAAGGAAGTTTTAAAAAGTATGGATATGGTTGCTGAAGGTGTTGAAACAAGCCGCTCTGCCTCTAAGCTTGCAGAAAAGCATAAAGTAGAGGTACCCATCACTACAGAAGTTTATAAGATTTTGTTTGAGGATAAAGATCCGGTAAAAGCAACAACCGATCTTATGACCCGCGATATGAAAACCGAAAGACATTAAATACAATAGGACGCTGATTTAACCGATACAACGGATTTAAGCTGATTTTTAAAATCCATCATATCTGTTTAATAAGTTCCAACTGCCTACTGGTAGGCAGGTCCGCGTTCTATTGTACTTAGATTATTCTGTTACTCTTCCACCTGGCAAAGAAATACCTTTTATTTTTCTATAGATGGAAACTGCGTATGAATCTGTCATCCCGGAAATAAAGTCAATAACTCTCAAAAGTCGTTGGTACAATTCTGGGTTTTTCTTTTCTCCAAAGAAAAATCTTTTAGGGATGAGATTTATTATAGCTCGATTTTTTGGTGTGAGATTATTATTTGAATATTCATTGTAGGCAGTAATAAAAGTATCCAGCAAACCACCAAGAACTTCATAACCGGCAACTTCTCGCTCTACAACACTTCTATGCCTGTAAATTTTAGCAACTGATGCTTTTTCAATTTTCTTAAGAGTATTTGATTTAGAAATTACAGTCACAAGTTCTTTGTTAAAATTTCCTGCAAGAATTTCCTTTTCATTATCCATAAAAGCATCTGCAACAAGATTTACAAGATCGCTGATAGCTTTTGCGCGCAGGTAACCTACTTTTTCATTGTCATCACGTTTTCTATAACCGGATAAATCTTGTTTATGAATTAGTGGAAGTAATAAGCTTTCTGTTTCTTTAAAGGATAAAAGTCCCAAACGAAAACCATCTTCAAGGTCCATAATGCTGTAACAAATATCATCCGCCGCTTCTACCAAAAAAGAAAGCGGATGACGATGCCATAAATAATTTTCAGAATCAACAGGTTTGGTCAGTCCTGTTTTCTCAGCAACGTGTTTATAGAGTTCTTTTTCTGACTGGAAGAATCCAAACTTTTTGTAAATGTTTTTATGTCCATTTGAATGTTTAATTTCCAGATCAGTAAGTGATTCTTTGGGATATTTATTTAATGCTGAAAGAGTCGCATAAGTTAATTGTAAACCACCATCAACATCCTGATTCTGAAGTTTCGTAATTATTCTAAATCCTTGAGCATTACCTTCAAAACGAATAAGATCGTTCCACTTTTTCTCATTATTGATTTCTTCTTTAAACTTTTTACCATTTCCGTTTTTAAAATACTCTGCTATTGCATCCTCACCGGAATGACCAAACGGAGGATTACCAATATCGTGAGCAAGACAAGCGGCGGCAACAATTTCTCCAAAGTGAAATTGTGTAAAATCTTTTTTGAGTTTTGAATGACGGGCAATTATTCTTTCTCCGACAAGATTACCAAGTGATCTTCCGACAACCGAAACTTCCAGACTGTGAGTTAATCTTGTATGAACAAAATCACTTTCGGGTAAAGGAAACACTTGCGTTTTATCCTGCAACCTTCTGAATGCAGGTGAAAAAACGATTCGATCAAAATCTTTTTGAAACTGACTTCGTCCATCATTCTTGGAAAGCTGCGATTTATTTATTCCAAGCCTGTCGTTTGATAAAAGTAATTTCCAATCCAAAATAAATTCCTTTTGATAATTACCTCGAAAGTTAAATAAAATCTTACTTATTAATTAAATCGAAGTTGAGTTTGCTTTGCCAAGCATCTATTTTTCGGGCAATGAAATCTGATAAAGAAAATATTCTTGAATCTTCTGTCCAATACATTAAATCTGTTGGACCAAAACGTGCTGAATCATTTTCTAAAATTGGTATTAATACAATTCGTGATCTTATCTTTTACTTCCCTTCCCGCCATCTTGACCGCACAACAGTTTTAACTGCAGCAAAGGCTTATGGATATGCAATAAATGGTTATGATGGGGAAGCGACTATTATTGCAAAGGTTGTTGATAAAGAAAAAAGAAACCTTGGCAGAAAAGAAATTCTTAAAGTTCAGTTTAGAGATGCAAGCGGATTTATTGAATGTGTTTGGTTTCAGGGAGTAAAATATTTTCATTCGGTATTTAACGAAGGAGATTATTTTGCAATCTCAGGCAAACCGGAAATAAATTATAACAAACTTCAAATCGTTCATCCGGATTTTGATAAGATAACCGAGGAAGAATCGCAAAGTTTTATTAACACGGGAAAGATTATTCCGTTTTATAGAATACCAAAAGAACTGAAGCAGCGCAATATTGGTGATTTAAGCTTAAGAAGAATTATTCATTTTGCAGTTGAAAATTATGTTGATAAAGTTGCTGAGACTCTTCCGCAGGAAATTATTAAAAAGCACAATTTGATTGATATTGTTACCGCAATAAAGAATTATCATTACCCCGAGAGTAAAGAATTATTCGAGAAAGCGAAACACAGATTTAAGTTTGAAGAAATGTTTTATCTTGAACTGCTTGTTGCTATCAGGAAGAATAATTATCAGACAAAACTTATCGGCAACAAGATGGAAATCAGGACTAATCTTGTCAGCGATTTTATAAAAGCCCTCCCTTTCGAGCTAACAAAAGCACAATTAAATGTACTAAAAGAAATCAAAAAGGATATGCTCTCCGAAAAACCTATGAATCGTCTTTTACAGGGTGATGTTGGAAGCGGAAAAACAATTGTTGCATTAATATCAATGTTGATTGCGGTTGATAATGGATTCCAGGCTGCACTTATGGCACCGACAGAAATATTAGCCGACCAGCATGCAAAAAATATTTCTGCAATGATGAAAAAACTTTCTGCGTTAAATCCTAAAAGAGAAGTAAAAGTTAGTTTGCTGCTTGGCGGACAAAAAAAATCTGTGCGAAATCAAAAACTTTCTGATATTGAATTGCAGGAAGCTGATATTATAATTGGTACGCATGCAATTTTTGAAGAACAGGTTAAGTTTAACAATCTCGGTTTGATTGTAATTGATGAGCAGCATCGTTTTGGCGTAAAACAAAGAGCGGCATTGCAAAGCAAAGGTAAAACTCCTGACGTTCTTGTTATGAGCGCCACCCCGATTCCCAGAACTTTATCCATGACAGTTTATGGCGACCTTGATTTATCAATCATAAATGAAATGCCGAAAAACCGAATACCAATTAAAACTGTTTTGCGAGGCGAAAAGAAACTTCCTGAGATTTATAAATTTATAATTGATAAAACTAAAGATGGCTATCAAACATTTTTGGTTTATCCGCTTGTTGAAGAATCTGAAAAGTTGGACTTGAAAGCTGCAACAACTTTTTACGAGGACTTGAAGAAAAATCATCTTCAAAATCTTAAACTTGGATTAATTCATGGCAGAATGAGCTGGCAGGAAAAAGAAGAAGTTATGTTAATGTTTCAGAAAAAGATGTTTGATGTGTTAGTTTCTACTACTGTGATTGAAGTTGGGATTGATATTCCTGATGCAAATATAATTTTGATAAATGATGCACATCGTTTTGGATTATCACAACTGCATCAATTGCGCGGCAGAGTTGGAAGAAGTAACAAACAAGCGTATTGTATCTTAATTACTAAAGATGAAATAGCTGCAAAGCAAAATGCTAACGAACTTGAGCTGGATTATTTATCTTCGGCTCAACTTGAAAAGTATAAATCATCTGTAAGATTGCAGTCGATGGTAAAATATTCTGATGGCTTTAAGATTGCTGAAATTGATTTAAAGCTTCGCGGACCCGGCGACATCTTTGGAATAAAACAAAGTGGATTTCCGGAATTGAAGTACACAAACATCGTTGAAGACCAGGAATTAATCTTTGAAGCGAAGCAAAGTGCATTCGAATTAATTGAAGTTGATCCTAAATTAGAAAAAAATTTTTCAGCCCTCATCCGCAAAAATCTTATTGAGCATTACTCAGAAAATCTGTCTTATGCTAAGATAGCATAATAATAAATTTTTCTGCATCATTTTCATATCGATAAACAGCATACGAAATCAACTTCTATTTTTTTTATCGCAAGAAAAATCTTTTAATGAAATTTTTATAACAGAAAATTTTCTTCCGCTGACGTTTTAAAATAATTTTTTGACAAAGTTGCTGACTTATTGACAAAAATTTTATAAACGTTATATTTGCTATCGAAAAAATTATTGTAGGAGAAAAAATATTTTATCGTCCTTCTTTAAAAAGAAGTTGAATGTTGCTTTGGCATATAATTTAAAACCTGAAAGTGATTCTTTCCCCGCAGTCGTGTCTCCAAATCCTGATTCACCATCACAAAAAATAAATTCTGAGATGGATCAGTATGCTGAATGGGATACGTGGGAAACTATTAATGCTGTTAAAGATGCAATTTCTATCTACAATAATGTTTCATTGATCGAAGCAAACGAAGAAGCCTACAATAAATTCAGAGAAATCAAGCCAGACATTGTGTTCAACATTGCTGAAGGTGCATATGGTGTAAGCCGCGAAGCACAAATTCCTGCAATGCTTGATATGCTGAAGATACCTTACACAGGTTCTGATGCACTCACCTTAGCAATTTGTCTTGATAAAGCCCGCACAAAAGAAATTTTAAGCTACTATAAAATTCCTACCGCAAAATTTTTTGTTGCTGATAAGGTTGAAGATGCCAGAAACCACAATCTCAACTTTCCAATGATTGTAAAACCAATAAGTGAAGGATCGGGTAAAGGTATTTATGCTTCATCTTTTGTCCACAACACATCAGAGCTTGAAAGAGAAATTGAGAGAATTACCTCAGAGTATAATCAGTCTGCACTGGTAGAAGAGTTTTTGCCTGGCCGTGAATTTACGGTTGCAATTCTTGGTAACAACGGCGATACAAAAGTTCTTCCTGCAATTGAGATGAGATATGATAAGTATCCTGACGGTACCGCCCCGCTTTACTCTTACGAAGCTAAGTGGATCCTGGATACTAAAGAAAATGATTTTGACGTATTCGATTGTCCGGCAAACATCTCAAAAGAACTTGAGCAAAACATTAATAAAGTTTGTCTTGATACTTACAGAGTTTTAAAATGTCGTGATTGGAGCAGAATAGATTTACGGCTGGATAAAAACGGAGTACCAAATATTATAGAGATAAATCCTTTGCCGGGAATTATTCCTGATCCAAATGAGAATTCAAGTTTTCCCAAAGCTGCACGTGCAGCGGGGATTGAGTATGATGATATGATAAATCATGTTTTGGCTGCCGGAGTTAAAAGATATAATCTTCTATAGATTAAATGAAAACCGAAGCTAAAATATTAATCTGTTACAATTCGCCTGTTAGCATTTTTCCGATTTACAACGGAAAGCCGGCAGATAGAGAATCAGACAGCAAAGATTTATCAGAGCACTCTTTCGCATCTAATATGATTGAGATTGAGAATCATCTGAAAAAATTTTTTAGAGATGTAGGTTCTTTGGCTGTTGATAAAAATGTTAATCGCACAATTCAGGAAATTACAAAGTATAATCCTGATGTTGTTTTAAATTTTGTTGAGTCTGTTGAAGGAATAACATACTACGAGTATTGCATAGCGGGTTTGTATGAGTTGCTTGGCTATCAGTACACCGGTAATGTTCCTCAAACACTTGGTAATTGTTTGGATAAGAAAAGAGCAAAGGAAATATTGTACGCAAACGGAATTAATACACCGAGGGCAATTACATTAGCTCCGAATCAAAAGTTTAGTAAAAAAGATATTAATCTTAGATATCCTTTAATACTTAAACTTATTGATGAAGATGCCAGTATCGGAATCTCGGAAAATTCTGTTGTAAATAATTATAAAGAGTTGAAAAAGCATTTTACTTTTTTAACCGGAACTTATAAAAAGAATCTTATTGTTGAAGAATACATAGTTGGCAGAGAATTAAATTGTGCAGTGCTCGGCGGAAAACCTCTCCCCATTTCCGAGATAGATTTTACCGGATTGCCGGAAAATTTACCGAAGATCGTAACCTATGATGGTAAATGGATTGAAGGCAGTACATATTATAATTACACAAAGCCGGTTTGCCCTGCTAACATTGATTCTGAGAAAAAAGAAAATTGAAATGATTACTGTTGAAGCTTACAATGTTTTGGGCTGCAGAGATTACGCAAGAGTTGATGTGAGATTATCAGAAGATGGAACGCCTTATGTTATTGAAGTAAATCCAAATCCGGATGTATCAAGTGATTCTGGTTTTGCAAGAGCGGCAGCAGCGGCGGGTAAAGATTATAGTGAACTTTTATTTACCATAACGAGTTTTGCATTACAGCGTAAGTACAATGATAAGAAAAATAAAGCCGTCTGACGGAGTAGAAATTGAAAAGATGTTAAACCGGATTCCAAACTTTAATGATGAAGAAATTAAAGTTGCGATGGAACTTGTAAATATAAGTGTTATTAATCCGGATCAGACCGATTACAACATTTATGTTTACGAAAAAGATGGCAAGATTGTTGGATATCATTGCACGGGCAAACGCCCTTTAACAGATGGGGTTTACGATCTTTACTGGATTGTTTCCGATCCTGCTGCCTCAGGTAATGGAATCGGAAGAAGCCTGTTAAAACATGCTGAAGAGTTTGTAAGAAGTAACAATGGCAGATGGTTGCTTGCTGAAACTTCTTCCAAGGAAAGTTATACTTCTACGCAAAACTTTTATCTTAGAAATAATTATTCAATTATTTCAGAGATAAGAGATTTTTACGCAGTGGGTGATGACCTGCTGGTATTCGGGAAGTATTTCAATAATAAGAATCACTGAGGAATCGTTATGGAACTTTGGCAACAAATGGTACGAGACAGTGTGCACACTGTTGATCAGCTTGTAGAAAAATTTGGGATCGACAGAAAAGTAGCAGAAGATCTTGATGAATTTTTTCAAGCTCGTATCAATCCATATTACTTAAGCTTAATCCGCTATCCCGGAGATCCTATCTGGCGTCAATGCGTTCCGGATAAAGCAGAGCTGGAAGATTTTGATGCAGCAGAAGATCCTTTGATGGAAGACGCAATGAGTCCTGTACCAAATATTACTCATCGTTATCCGGATCGGGCTTTGTTTCTTGTTACAAGTCAATGCGGATTGTATTGCCGTTTCTGTACAAGGAAAAGGAAAGTCGGAGATTATGAGAAGATATCAATGAAAGGACTTGAAAGTGCTTTTAATTATCTTGAGCAGCATACAGAAATCCGCGATGTAATACTTTCCGGCGGTGATCCGTTAATGCTAACTGATGCAATGTTGGAAAAAATATTGCAGCGACTAAGACAAATTCCTCACATAGAAATCATCAGACTCGGTTCTAAAATGCCTTGTGTTCTTCCGCATCGTATTACACCTAAACTAGTTAATATGTTAAAAAAGTATCACCCAATTTATTGTAATACACATTTTAACCATCCTTGGGAAATTACCCCTGAAAGTTCCAAAGCATGTCAGATGATGGCTGATGCCGGAATTCCTATGGGAAACCAAATGGTTATTATGAAAGGCGTTAATGATGATCCGGAAGTTGTAAAAGAGTTGATGCAGAAACTTCTTAAGATAAGAGTTCGTCCTTATTATATGTATATGGCTGATGAAACAAAAGGAGCTAATCACTTCAGAACTTCTATTGAAACAGGATTAAAGATTCTGGAAGGATTGCGGGGACATACAAGCGGACTTGCAATTCCTCACTTTGTTATTGATGCACCAGGCGGTGGTGGGAAGATTCCTTTGGTTCCAAATTACGTTCTGCATAAAGATGAAGAAAGAATTATTTTAAGAAACTTCCAGCATAAGATTTATACATACAAGAATTATGAAGATGTAAACAATCCGAATGGATATGGAAGCAAGAATAAAGTTAATGGAAAGAATGGCAAGAACGGAAGTAATGGTAATGGCAAAGGAAAGAAGGAAGATCTTAAGCCGAAGAAGATAAAACTTCCCGTAATAGAAGAAGTAAATAATTAAATTAAAAACCCCGATGCAAATCGGGGTTTTTTGATTAATACAATTATTCTTTTTTTATGATTCCCCAAATATCCTTTTCCAAACTTTCTACCGGTGTTTCAATTATTCTTCCGATTTCAATTCCGTTTTTATAAAATATTATTGTAGGAACAAATTCGATATTAAGTCCTTCTGCTTCGTTGGATAAACCCTTTTTCTCCCTGTCAACTCCGATTAACGTTATTGAGTTTACGTTGTAGTTAAGTTCGTTGAGTATCTTAAATAATCTTGGCAGCTGTTCTCTGCTATCACTGCATGTAGATCGGAAAACAATTCTTATAGTTACATCATCAAGCTTTCCTTCCAAACTATCAAGAGTTTCATAATCAATTTGATAATTGTTGTACTCTGCTGTCCACGTATTAAAGAAGACAGAATCATTCATCATGCTTGCCGGACAGTAACCAAGAATTACTGGCTCACCGTTTTTTTCATCAGATGTGATTTTGAAATCCTGGGCATTGGCTTGGATTGAGGCGATTATGATAGCAAGCGGAATGAGATATTTGAACATATATTTTTCTCTATCTGGTTAATTACCACGACTATTAAGTCGGGGATTATATTAAAAAAAACAACTGCTGGACTTCAGTCCAACAACCATCAAATAGTTTTGGCTAATTCAGTTTTATATTTATAATTCACACAATTCGTAATCAATATTATAAAATAAAATAGATTGTTTCACTTCCCCGTTACATTGACGTCGTTGGCAATGACTGTAAGGGAAATCAATCTTTTTTATTTCTCAGATCTATTCCCCACATAAGTTTATTGCGCAATGTTTCGAAGTAAGTAGTAAGCGAAGTATGAATAAGTTTTAATGACCTTTCGCTTTTCTTAATTTTTATTTCCATTGGCGGCGGAAAAGAATACGATCGTTGGCCATCGCAATTAACCTGAATTGTATCGTGCAGTGAATCTGCCTTGATAATAATTTCTTTATTGCCTGGCAAAACCAATGGTCTTACTGTTAAACTATGAGGTGAAATTGGAGAAAGAGTAATAACATCTGTTTGAGGAGTTACAATAGGTCCCCCTACTGAAATGGAATATCCGGTTGAGCCGGTTGGTGTTGCAGCAATCAGTCCATCTGCAGAAAGAGTTGTAACATATTCTCCATCAATCCAGATAGTTATCTCAATCATTTTAGGCCAGCCGCCTTTATCGATAACTATATCATTAATTGCATAAAATTTTTCTGATTTATAATCTATCACATCCCCCGAAATTATTACCCGCTCTTCAATCTGATAGTTACCTTTTACTAAATCATCAATCACTTTATCTATCTGATCAATATTTGCTTCAGCCAGAAATCCTAACTTACCGAGATTAATTCCGAGTACAGGTTTGTTATGAAACTGAGCATTATAGGCAGTTGCCAGCATAGTTCCATCACCGCCAATAGAAATTATCACATCACTTTTTTCATAAACCTCATTATCATCAACAACAAAATCTTCGAATATTTCAATTTTAAGTTTATCGTTTTCTTCAACTAATGATTTTGTCAGGAGATAATTAATTTTATTCTTTTTTAATTTAGATAAGAAAGAATGGACTACTTCAAATACATTTTCTTTGGTGATGTTTGCAATTATTCCGATTAGCATATTTATCTCAATTCTGTGAGTAGCTTCTGCAAAATTAAGACATTTGAAGGAGAAAAGCGTTTACAATAATTGACGAATAATTTTTATAACTTTTTCAGCTTTAATTGAGTTGATATTCAGATCAGAACCAAAGCGATACTTTTCTGCAAGTAATGAATAATTATTTAGTTTACTTTCAATCTCTTCCGGATACAAATAAACTCCCTGTACATTCATTTCTGAAGGATAAGGCATAAACCTTCCAAATCTCTGCCCGTTAGAAATACAAACAAATGGTGTATTTACAGAAGCAGCAAAATGCACTGCACTTGTTTCATTAGAGATAAGAAGTTTTGAAATTGAAATAAGCTTTGCAAGCTGAGGTAAAGTTGTTGTCCCGGTAATATTATATACTCTTTGTTTGTTAAAACAATGCACAAGTTGTTTTGCTATCGTTTCTTCTGCCTTTGATCCGGCGATAACAATATCATAATTGTATTCCTTAAGCATCATTTGAATAACCTGCGAATAATTTTCAACTGACCAGCGTCTTTGTTCTTCCTGACCTCCGGGGAAAACAACAATAAACTCATTGCGCGTTGGTAATTTTACAGAAATGTGTTCAACTAATAACTCGGGTTTGATTAGTTCAATAAACGTTATTAAAAATTTTTCGAAGAAGTCTTTGTTCTGATAGAATTCAAAGTTTATACCCGGCAAAGGCTTTATTAGTTTTGTATAGAATTTATCTGTTAAAAGATTTCTTTTCCATTTTACATATGTATCCGGAAAACCTGTGCTGCCAATTCTTGTAGCCGCATTGCTTGCTTTTACTATGGAATCACCAAACAATATTTCCCGCGAGTAAGTTGTATCGCAAACAACCTCAAAACCGGATTTATAAATTTTTCTAAGCAGTTTGTATTTATAAACAACATTGTTGTTAAATTTTTTTCTATCAAGCCAAATAAACTTATCTATCCATTTTGCATCAAAAGTTTCTGCCAGGTCTTTCCAAACGATATTACCGCAAAGTGTAACTTTATAATTTTTATATAGACCAGAGTTTTTAACAAATGGAATGAAATTATGCATCAATAAATAATCGCCGATTGAATCTAATCTGATTAGCAATAAAGTTTTGGGAGATTTATTCTGTTTTTCTAATGTGATGATAAAATTTATCAGCAGGAATATTGTATATCTTACGATGTTAAAAAACTTTACTGTATATTTATTTAATGAGGTTCCCATTTAAACTAATGTGCAAGGTTGTTAGAAATGTTTTCCAAAGTATTCAACGAAAATTCAAACTCGGATTTTTTGCAGATTTCCGCAATATCATTATCGTTTTTGTGGAAAGCACAGATATCCATATACAATCCACCATTTCTTCCCGAAAAATATAAGTGTAATTCTTCAAGTAACTTTTTATCACATACGTTTGTTGATAGAATATATCTTCCTGTATTATCATAAATTATCAGATTGTTATATCCGGCTTCATCCAACGAATCAAAAACGCTTAAACCATCATCATTAACCATTTTCAGAAAGTATGGATCATATTCAAAATAAATTACCGGTTTAAAATTTTTTAAAAACTCAAGGTTAGCTCGAATTATATTACAGTCAAATCCATCAGTATCAATCTTTAGAAATTTTATCTGGTTAAAAATTGGATGTGACTGAATTATCTCATCTAAGGATTTGAATTTTATTGACTGAGAGTTATTTGATGATTTTGTTAGTCGTGCACTTCCCTTGTAGCTGACAAGCTTCATATCATCTTCCAATCCTTTGCCAACATAACACTTTTCATAATATATATCTTTAAGTGATTTCGTGTTATCAACAAGCAGCTGAAAATAATATTCATCCGCCTCAATACATAAAACAGGAATATCAAGATATGATTTAATCAATATTGCTGTATCGCCTATGTTAGCACCGACATCGATCGCCTGGAGGTCGTGGTATTTTTGTTTTACAAGCCTGGGAATTCTGCCAATTGCTGAATCATAATATTTATAAGTTCTTAAGATTATTGGTAAATCATGCCGAAGA
>FWPV01006839.1_pt1 | contig 21328 bp, 23 predicted proteins | sample 2228371 | NCBI WGS metagenome assembly FWPV01 (sample SAMEA103939776, study PRJEB20133) | metagenome | reverse complement strand
CCAGTTCCACCGGCAGGTCATCCCAATCGAACAGCAGCGTGGTTTCCGGGCTGTTCCGGTCGGGCCGGCGCGGGTCGCGTGAATCGAAATCGACACCGTTGTTGAGCAGGAACAGTTCGACTTCCTTTGCGCTGTCGGCGAATACCTGCAGTTCGATCGCCGTGAAGCGACCGGCAGTTCCGTCGACCACGCCGCCGGTGGCGTAGGGGCTGAAGCGGGCGAGCTCCGCCATCAGCGTCACGGCGGCGCTGCGCAGCATGCGCAACTGTTCCGGCTGTTCGTCGGCCAGATACAGTGACTGGTAGGTGCGTACCGCCTCCTCGATCTCGAGGTTGGTCGGCAGTTCCTCGTTCGGACCGATGCCGAGCTGACGCGCCGCCTTGCGTTTGGCGAGCCCGTAGTCGCGGATGCCTTCTTCGGCGATCAGTCGCGCGGCAGTGCTTGCGATCTGCCGTCTGATGTTGCTGGGGCGCATGGCGGATGCTGCAGAGGGTGGGCACGGGCCCGGGTTGATAGAATCTGCGGCCATTCTGTCACATCACCCAGCCATGCACATTCACATCCTCGGCATCTGCGGCACCTTCATGGGCGGTGTTGCCGCGCTGGCGCGCGAGGCCGGACATCAGGTCAGCGGCTGCGATGCCGGTGTCTATCCGCCGATGAGCACACAGCTTGAACAACTGGGTATCAACCTGATCGAGGGCTACGATCCGGCGCAGATCGATCTCGAACCTGACCTGTTCGTCGTCGGCAATGCTGTGTCACGCGGCAATCCGCTGCTGGAAGCCGTGCTGGATCGCGGATTGCCGTATGTGTCGGGTCCCCAGTGGCTGGCGGAGCACGTGCTGGCCGGGCGCTGGGTGCTCGCGGTCGCCGGCACGCACGGCAAGACGACGACGACTTCGATGCTGGCGTGGATGCTCGAGGATGCCGGACTGAAGCCCGGTTTCCTGATCGGCGGCGTGCCGCTGAATTTCGGAGTGTCGGCGCGACTGGGCGACGCGCCGTTCTTCGTGATCGAGGCCGACGAGTACGACACCGCGTTCTGCGACAAGCGGTCGAAGTTCGTCCACTACCGGCCGCGCACCGCCATCCTGAACAATCTCGAGTTCGATCACGCCGACATCTTCGCTGATCTGGCTGCCATCGAGACCCAGTTCCACCACCTCGTGCGCACAATGCCTGCCAGCGCCCGCATCATTGCCAATGGCGCCGAAGAATCCTTGCACCGCGTGCTGGCGCGCGGCGTCTGGAGCGAAGTCGAGTGGTTCAATGCGCCGTCTGGCTGGCAGGTGACGGGGGCCGGGCAGGCGCTGCACGTGCGCGGCCCGGCCGGTGAGGACGTTGCGGGTCGGCTTGAGATGCCCGGCATGCACAACGCGAACAACGCGCTGGCGGCCATGCTCGCGGCGCGCCATGCCGGCGTGCGTCCGGAGCATGCACTCGAATCGCTGGCCACCTTCCGGGGCATCCGTCGGCGGCTGGAGCGGATTGGCGAAGTGGCAGGCGTGACCGTCTATGACGACTTTGCGCACCACCCTACCGCCATCGAGGAAACGATCCGCGCCCTGCGCACCGAGGTGGGTAAGGCGCGCATCCTTGCCGTTATCGAGCCGCGTTCCAACACGATGAAGCTCGGCGTGATGAAGGCGCGCCTGCCCGCTGCACTCGAATCTGCCGACCTGACCTTCTGCCTCGGTGGCGATACGCTGGGCTGGGACGCTGCCGCTGCACTGGCTCCGCTGGGGCAGCGGGCCCATGTTGCGCCGACGGTCGATACGCTGCTCGACCAGCTGTCGGGTGCGGTGCGTCCCGGCGACCATGTGCTCGTGATGAGCAATGGCGGCTTCGGCGGCGTCCACCGCAAGTTGCTGAATCGACTTGATCCGTCACGTCCGTGATGGCGGCGCCTTGGGTTTTGCTCCGTTACGATATTGATAAGCGAGGGGGCGTGTGCTAGCTTATCGATTGCCAAGCGGCCCGCAGTGGTCGTATCAGGGGAGCTCCACTTCCGAGGCAGTCCACTTGTCTGCAGTACTCAGCCAATCCAGCGAGTTCAGCATTGAAGCCCGCCGGAATTGCTCGATGTCGCCGCGCGCCCTCCTGACTTTTTTTCTGGTCACCTGTGCGCTGTCGATGGCGATCGCGGCTGCGTGGGCAGCGGTCGGTGTCTGGTGGGTGTTTCCATTTGCCGGGCTGGAGATCAGCGCGCTCGGACTTGCATTCATTGCGTATGGACGCAGGGTAGGTGACTTTGAACGCATTCATCTCGACGATGAGCGGTTGCTTGTCGAGGTTTGCGAAAAAACGCGTGTGAGCCGATACGAGTTCGCACCGGCATGGGCAAAAGTTGAAACGCGGAAGGTCGGATTCAGTTCGGAAGTCGTTGTACGGTGTCGCGACAGACAAGTGACGGTCGGTCGCTACCTCGATGAAAAGGGTCGCGCGAAGCTCGCACGCGATCTGGCAGGAAGATTGCGGGAAAGGCGTTTTTAGCTGCTTTTTGCTGTTTGTTGTTTAGCCGTTGTCTGGATTCACCGTTTCACAGAACCAATCACAACATAAATCTGGGGTTGCATTATGGCGCTATCAAGAGGTGGCTTGCCCATTGCCCGTCGGGCTTGGGCGGCGATGGGTTTGTTTCTGCTTTCGGGTATTTCCCAGGCGGAAATGAAACTGAATCTGCAGGAGCCGATCACGGCGCTCGGTCGAGACGTCTACGACCTGCACCTGCTGATGACCATCGTCTGTGGCGTCATTTTCGTCGCCGTCTTCGGTGTGATGTTCTGGTCGGTGTTCGTGCACCGCAAGTCAGCGGGTTACAAGGCGGCTACCTTCCACGAAAGCACGACGGTTGAAATTCTCTGGACCATCGTTCCGGTCTTCATCCTGCTCGGCATGGCCTGGCCCGCGACGAAAACCATTCTCGCGATGCGCGACACCACCAATGCGGACATCACGATCAAGGCAACGGGGTATCAGTGGAAGTGGGGCTATGACTATCTGAAGGGCACGGGCGAAGGCATCAGCTTCGTCAGCACGTTGTCCACCCCGCAGCCGCAGGTACGAAACGAAGTCGCCAAGGGCGAGAACTACCTGCTCGAGGTCGACAACGAGCTTGTCGTTCCTGTCGGCAAGAAGATCCGCATCCTCACGACCGCGAATGACGTCATTCACGCCTGGTGGGTGCCTGCACTCGCGGTGAAGCAGGACGCGGTGCCGGGCTTCATCCGCGATACGTGGTTCCGCGCCGAAAAGACGGGTACCTATCGCGGGCAATGCGCCGAGCTGTGCGGCAAGGAACATGGCTACATGCCCATCGTCGTCAAGATCGTGACCGAGGAAGAGTACGCGGCATGGGTCGATGGCAAGCTCAAGGCAATGGCTGCGGCCGCGGATGATCCGAACAAGATGTACCTCGTCGAAGAGCTGACCCCGCGTGGCGAGAAGGTGTTTGCTGCCAACTGCGCCGCCTGTCATCAGGCGAATGGCCAGGGCTTGCCGCCTGCCTTCCCGCCACTTGTCGGATCCAAGGTGGTGCTCGGCCCGCAGGACGGTCAGATCGACATCCTGTTGAACGGCAAGTCGGGCACGGCGATGGCGGCCTTCAAGCACCTGAGCGATACCGAACTGGCAGCCGTGATCACGTACACCCGGAACAGCTGGGGCAATGCCACCGGTGAAGTCGTTCAGCCGTCGGACATCAAGGTGGCGCGCGAGTAAGCGACCGTCTCCGAACCTTCAGTCAACATTCTAGATTTTCAGGAGATCAACATGGCTGCGATTCCGGGCGGTGCCGACCACGCACACGATCACGACCACCATCAGCCCAGCGGCATCATGCGCTGGGTCACCACGACGAATCACAAGGACATCGGCTCGATGTACCTGTGGTTCAGTTTCGCGATGTTCCTTGTCGGCGGCGTCATGGCGCTCGTCATCCGCGCCGAACTGTTCCAGCCCGGCCTGCAGGTGGTTGATCCCGACCGCTTCAACCAGATGACGACGCTGCACGGTCTCATCATGGTGTTCGGCGCGATCATGCCGGCCTTTGTCGGCTTCGCGAACTGGATGATTCCGCTGATGATCGGCGCATCCGACATGGCGTTCGCACGCATGAACAACTGGTCGTTCTGGCTGCTGCCGCCGGCTGCCATCCTGCTCACCTCGTCGCTGCTAGTGCCGGGTGGTGCTGCGGCTTCGGGCTGGACGCTCTATCCGCCGCTGACCGTGCAGATGGGCATCGGCATGGACATGGCGATCTTCGCGGTCCACATTCTCGGCATTTCGTCGATCATGGGTTCGATCAACATCGTGACGACGTTGCTGAACATGCGTGCGCCGGGCATGACGTTGATGAAAATGCCGTTGTTCTGCTGGACCTGGCTGATCACCGCCTATCTCGTCATCGCGGTGATGCCGGTTCTGGCCGGTGCGGTCACGATGATCCTTACCGACCGTCACTTCGGCACCAGCTTCTTCAATGCGGCCGGTGGCGGTGACCCGGTGCTGTACCAGCACATCTTCTGGTTCTTCGGTCATCCCGAGGTCTACATCATTGCGATCCCGGCCTTCGGTGTCGTGTCGCAGGTGATTCCCGCCTTCTCGCGCAAGCCGCTTTTCGGTTATGCCTCGATGGTCTATGCGACCTCGTCGATCGCCATCCTGTCGTTCATCGTGTGGGCGCACCATATGTATACGGTGGGCATGCCGGTTGCCGGTCAGCTGTACTTCATGTTCGCCACGATGCTGATCGCCATTCCGACCGGCGTGAAGGTGTTCAACTGGGTGGCCACCATGTGGCGCGGTTCGCTGAGCTTCGAAACGCCGATGCTGTTCTCGATCGGTTTCCTGTTCCTCTTCACGCTGGGCGGCTTCTCAGGACTGGTGCTGTCGATGACGGCGGTGGATATCCAGCTGCACGACAGCTACTACGTCGTGGCGCACTTCCACTACGTGATGGTCGCAGGCGCGCTGTTCTCCGCCTACGCCGGCGCCTACTACTGGCTGCCGAAGTGGACGGGTCACATGTACGACGAAAAGCTGGGCAAGCTGCACTTCTGGCTGTCCATCGTGTTCTTCAACATGACCTTCTTCGTCCAGCATTTCCTCGGCCTCGCAGGCATGCCGCGCCGCATCCCGGACTACTCGCTGCAGTTTGCCGAGTTCAACATGATCTCGTCGATCGGTGCCTTCGGCTTCGGTCTGTCGCAGCTGGTGTTCCTGGTTGTCGTGCTGAAGTGCATCAAGGGTGGCGAGAAGGCCTCTGCCAAGCCGTGGGATGGTGCCGAAGGCCTTGAGTGGACGGTGCCGTCGCCGGCGCCGCATCACACCTTCGAAACGCCTCCGGTCTTCAAGTGAGCGCCGCTGTGACCTCAAGTGATGACGAGCTCCGCCGCCGCAACGTACGTACTGCGGTGTGGCTGGCGGGGACTGCGGTTGCCGTGTTCGTGGCGTTTGTCGTTCGTTACGGGTTGTCCGGCCAATGACACATCCGGAACAGGGCGGAACGGTGTCCGAAAGACGCAACCGCTCGACGCTGGTGCGGTTGATCGTGTCCGCCTTTCTGATGTTCGGCTTCGGCTACGCGCTGGTGCCGTTCTACGAAAAGCTCTGTCAGGTGCTGGACGTCAACAACCTGAACAAGCAGGACAACAGCCTGCCTCTGAACACCCAGGTCGACCGTTCGCGCAGCGTGACGGTCGAGTTCGACGCCAACCTGCACAAGTTGCCGTGGAATTTCAAACCGGTGACGGGTTCCATGGTGGTGCACCCGGGTGAAGTCGTGACGATCGAGTACGAGGTGTCGAACACACGTCAGAACGCGGTGACCGGACAGGCCATCCCGAGCTACACGCCGTCGGCTGCGATGCAGTACTTCCAGAAGATGGAGTGTTTCTGCTTCAAGCAGCAGACGCTTTCGGCCGGTGAGGTACGGCGGATGCCGGTGGCCTTCCTGGTGTCGCCGTCGCTGCCGAAGGACATCAACACCATCACCCTGTCGTACACCTTCTTCGAGGTTCCCGGTGCAACGGCTTCGGTGCCTGCACGCGACGCCAGTACTGGCGCAGGAGGTTGAACATGGCCAGTGTGTTCCGCAATGTCGTGACCGTGTTGTCCGCATTCGCAGGTGTGCGGGGAAAGCGCAATCATGACGAAGCAGCAGCGTCTCTGACGCCGGTGCAAGTTATCATCACGGGCGTCGTGGCCGCCGCGTTGTTCGTGATCACGTTGCTGGTGGTTGTGAGAGTTCTGATCAGTATTGCTTGAAAGAATAACGGGAAGGAAAATTACAAAATGAGTTCGAATACGCCTCACCAAGCACCGTATTACTTCGTACCGTCGCCATCGACCTATCCGATCACCGGTTCGGTCGCGCTGCTGTTGTTTGCACTGGGTTCAGTGCTGACGATGAACGCCATCCAGGGTGGCCCCTACGTCCTGGGTGCCGGCATCCTCACGCTGCTGTACATGATGTTCATCTGGTTCCGCAAGGTTGCCCACGAGTCGGAAGGCGGGCTGTACAACAAGCGTGTCGGCATGTCGTTCCGCTGGAGCATGGGCTGGTTCATCTTTTCGGAAGTGATGTTCTTTGCGGCCTTCTTCGGCGCGCTCTTCTACGCGCGCGTGCTGTCCATTCCGGATCTCGCGTCGCTCGAACATCAGGCCCTGCTGTGGCCGGAGGCGACGAACGCGTGGCCGAACGCCGGCCCTGCCTACGACGGCGGCCCGTTTACCCCGATGGGCGCCTGGGGCATCCCGGCACTCAACACCTTCCTGCTGCTGACGTCCGGTGCCACGCTGACCTGGGCGCATCACGGCCTGCTGCACGACAACCGCGGACAGCTGAAGCTCGGTCTGTTCCTGACCATCCTGCTTGGCGTCGTGTTCCTGGGTTTCCAGGTCTATGAATACACGCATGCCTACTCAGACCTGAACGTCAAGCTGACGACCGGCGTGTTCGGATCGCTGTTCTACCTGCTGACCGGTTTTCACGGCTTTCACGTGACGATTGGTGCAACGATGCTGATCGTGATACTGTGCCGCGTCTTTGCCGGACATTTCACGTCGCAAAACCATTTCGGCTTCGAAGCGGTTGCCTGGTACTGGCACTTTGTAGACGTCGTCTGGCTGCTGCTTTTCGTGGTGGTCTACTGGATCTGACGGAACGGAATTAGCGAGGAGGAGAGTGGGCCGGTATCAAACAAGAGCCCTTAAAAAATAAATACTCGGCGCCGCACATCGTGCGGCGCTTTTTTTCGTGGATCCGATCCGGTGCTGAGGTGCGGGATGCACTGGCTGCAGCGAAGGCCGCCCGCGGCATGAAGCCTCGGCTCAGAGTTTTCCGTCGATGAGCCCGAAGCGGTAACTCAGCGTCAGTGCGACGAACAGGGCGATCGACAGTCCGACGCGCAGCGCCAGCGCGCGCATCATCCGGCTCGAGTTTCCTGAATCGCGGAACAGGAAGAAAAGTGCCGACCCCAGGCTGGCAATGATGAACAGCAACACGACGATAACGAGATAGCGCATCAAACGATTCCCTTTTCAAGATGTCCAGTGTATCCCGGACGTCTGACCGCAATGACCCAGTTCACCTTCGCCCGCCGCACTTTCGTGATCCGTTTCTGGCCTGCGCTGATCTGCGCGCTGGTCATTGCGGTCACGATCGGCGCCGCACAATGGCAGACCGCCCGCGCGCACTACAAGCAGGGTCTTCTCGCCGCGTATGAACGTGCCCAGGCGGCCCCCGCACTCGATGTCACGCGCTGGGGGCCGGTCGCGCCGCCCGACTATTCGAGCGCCACGGTCGAAGGCGTGTGGAAGGCCGATCAGTTGATTTACGCGGACAACCGGGTACGCAACGGCCAGGTCGGTTATGGGGTGTTCATGCCGCTATGCCAGACGCCGGCGCGTTGTGTCCTGGTCGATCGTGGCTGGGTGCGCAGTGGCCGCTTGCGTGAAGACCTGCCGGCAGTCCCGACCGCACCCGGCGTGCAGCGTATTCAGGGTGTCATCCTGCGTGCCGACTCCAGATTCGTCGAATTGTCGGCTGACTCGGTCGACGGCAAGGTGTGGCAGAACGTGACGGTCGATCGCGTCGCGCGCGCCAGCTCGCTGGAACTGGCACCTTTCATCCTCGCGCAGCAGGCCGGTCCCGATGATGGTCTGGCACGCGACCCGTTCAAGCCGGAGTTCGGCATCGACAAGCACATCGCTTACGCCGGTCAGTGGTACGCATTCGCGCTCGTCACTGCGTTGTCCGGACTGTTCGCCGCCATGAAGAAAACAGGAGAGAAGTCTTGAACGGCAAGAAGACGCTGGTTGTAATCGGTCTGGTGTGCACGCTGCCCCTGATCGCCTCGTATGCACTTTATTATCTGTGGCGACCCGACAGCACCGTGAACTACGGGCAGCTGTTGTCCCCGCAGCCCTTGCCGAAAGAGGTGCTGACGTCGATCGCCGGCAAGCCGTTCGATTTTTCCAGTCTCAAGGGCCGCTGGACCCTGGTGCTCGCCGAAAGCGGCGCATGCGATGCGCGCTGCGAGCAATCGCTGTATTTCATCCGGCAGGTACGCAAGGCGCAGGGCGAGCATCAGGACCGCATCGAACGGGTGTGGCTGCTCAATGACGCGACAGCACCGCAGCCCAGACTGGTCGAGGCGATCGACGGCATGCACATCGTGCGCGCGGAAGGCTCGGCGACGCTGGCCGCGTTAACCCGGGAGCCTGCGCATGCCAGGGCGATCTATCTGATCGATCCGCTCGGGCAATTGATGATGCGCTACCCGGACGAGCCGGACCCGAAGAAGATGATCAAGGATTTCCAACGACTGATGAAGTACTCGAGGCTCGGCTGATGAATACCTACCGCAAACTGCTGCTCGCCACCCTGGCGATGACTTTCGCGCTGATCGTGCTTGGCGCCTACGTGCGACTGTCCGACGCCGGACTGGGTTGTCCGGACTGGCCGGGCTGTTACGGACACGCCACCGTGACCCAGGCATCCGACCACATCACCGCTGCGCAGGAGGCCGACCCGCACGGCCCGGTGACCTTTGCCAAGGCATGGAAGGAAATGATCCACCGGTACTTTGCGGGCATCGTTGGCGTGTGCATCGTCGGCATCGCCGCACTTGCCTGGCGCAACCGGCGCGATCCTGCGGCGTCGCCCTGGCTGGCGACAGCCCTGATAGGCGTTGTCGGCCTGCAGGCAATGTTCGGCAAGTGGACGGTCACCATGCTGCTCAAGCCGGCCATCGTCACCGGCCATCTGATCGGCGGCCTGACGGTGCTCGCGCTGCTGGTCTGTCTTTACGCGCGCACGCTCACGCCCTCCCGCATCACCGTCAGTCCGACGCTGCGCCTGTTCGCCATGCTGGCCTTCGTGGTACTCGCTGCGCAGATCACCCTGGGAGGCTGGGTCAGCACGAATTATGCTGCGCTTGCCTGTTCCGACCTGCCGACCTGCCGGGGCGCCTGGGTGCCGGAGATGGATGTCGCCAACGGCTTCCACGTCATCCGTGAGCTGGGCGTCGGTGCCGATGGCGAGACGCTGACCATCGAAGCCTTGACGGCAATTCACTGGATGCACCGGGTCGGTGCCGTCATCGCGACGCTCGTTCTGGTGTCCCTGGCGGTTGGGCTGCGCAGAGCCGGCCATGCAGCGCTTTCGACAGCACTGCTCGTGGTTCTGGTGCTGCAGGTGCTGCTCGGCCTGGCAAATGTCTGGTTCAGTCTGCCTCTGCCGTTGGCTGCGGCACACAACGGCGGCGCTGCGGCGCTGGTGATCGTGATGGTGCTGATAAACTACCGCTTTCGCGCGACTGCGCAGCAACGCTATCCCGGAGTCTTCCATGAAAGCCATGCGGCTTGATCTACCGCCCCTGTCGCTGAGGCTGGCCAATTACCTGCAGCTGACCAAGCCGCGCGTCGTTCAGCTGATCGTTTTCTGCGCGGTGATCGGCATGTTCCTCGCGGTGCCGCAGGGCCTGCCGCCGATGGGTATCGTGCTGGCTGCCACCGTGGGGATCGGATTGGTCGCGGGTGCCGCAGCCGCGATCAACTGTCTTGTGGAACAGAAGATCGACGCCGTGATGGCGCGCACGCGGGCCCGTCCGTTGCCGCGCGGCGAGGTCAATTCGCTCGAAACGCTGGTGTTCTCGGGGGTGGTCGGCGGCGTCGGCCTGACCATGCTGTACCACTGGGTCAATCCGCTGACCATGTGGCTCACGCTGGCGACCTTCATCGGCTACGCCATCATCTACACCGTCGTGCTCAAGCCGGCGACGCCGCAGAACATCGTGATCGGCGGCGCCTCGGGCGCGATGCCGCCGGTGCTGGGCTGGGCGGCGGTGACCGGTGAAGTGTCGTCCGACGCACTGCTGCTGTTTCTGATCATCTTCGCATGGACGCCGCCCCACTTCTGGGCGCTGGCGCTCTACCGCACGCAGGAGTACGCCAAGGCCGGCCTGCCGATGCTGCCGGTGACCCATGGTGCCGAGTACACCCGGCTGCAGGTGTTTCTGTACACCCTGATCCTGTTCGCGGTCACCTTGCTGCCGTTCGCCTCGCGCATGAGCGGCTGGATCTATCTCGCGGCGGCAGTCGTACTGGGTGGCATTTTCATTGCCTATGCCTGGCGCCTGATGCGCGATTACTCCGACGATCTTGCCAAGCGCACGTTCCGTTTTTCACTCTGGCATCTGTCCCTGCTGTTTGCAGCGCTGCTGGTCGACCACTACATCCCGCTATGAATCGCCGCCTCTTCGCGACCGCGCTGTTTGCCGTCGCGCTTGCTGGCTGCGGACCGTCCGGCCCGAGTTATCGCAGCATCGACGTGACCGGCGCCGAATACGGCCGGGGCTTCACGCTGACCGACCACACCGGTCAGCCGCGTACCCTGGCCGATTACAAGGGCAAGCTGGTCACGCTGTTCTTCGGTTTCACGCATTGCCCTGATGTCTGCCCGACCAGCCTGACGACGATGAAGCAGGCGCTCGATCTGCTCGGACCGGACGCCGCCAGGGTGCAGGTCCTGTTCATCACGATCGATCCGGAGCGCGATACGGCAGAGCTCCTCGCCGGTTATGTGCCCAGGTTCGACCCATCCTTCGTCGGCCTGCGCGGCGACGCCGCGGCGACTGCCGCCACAGCCAAGGAATACAAGATCTTCTACCAGAAGGTCGCCGGCAACACGGAAGGCCAGTACACGATGGATCATTCCGCCGGAACCTATGTCCATGATGCGCAGGGCCGGTTGCGTCTGTTCATCCGCCACGGCGAGACCGCAGCCAATATTGCGCAGGACCTGAAAACCCTGCTTGCTGCAGGCTGACAACAAAAAAGCGACCCGAAGGTCGCTTTTTTGTTGTCCGGCCAATGTGCCCGGCCGCCCTGCAGGTCAGGCAGCAACGCCCAGCGCACGGTGCATCGAGGCCTTCATCTTCTGCATGGCCTTCACTTCGATCTGGCGGATGCGTTCGGCAGACACGCCGTATTCGTCGGCCAGTTCATGCAGCGTGGCGGATTCGCCTTCCTGTGCCAGCCAGCGGCGCTGCACGATGGTGCGGCTGCGGTCGTCGAGTGCAGCCAGCGCCGAATGCAGGCCTTCTTCGCGCAGGCGTACGTCCTGCGCTGCTTCCATCACTTCGAGCGGCTCGGCAGCGCTGTCGGTGAGCCAGCTGATCGGTGCCATGCGTGCGCCGTCACGGTCGTCGTCGTCGGTATTGCCTTCCAGCGCGATGTCCTGCCCGGTCAGGCGGGTTTCCATCTCGACCACTTCTTCCGGCTTGACGCCGAGCGTTTTCGCCACCTCGCGGACTTCGGCCGGGTTCAGCGTGTTGCTGCTGTGCTTCAGGCTGCGCAGGTTGAAGAACAACTTGCGTTGTGCCTTGGTCGTCGCCACTTTCACGAGGCGCCAGTTGCGCAGGATGTACTCGTGGATCTCCGCCTTGATCCAGTGGATCGCGAACGAAACCAGGCGTACGCCGCGATCCGGATCGAAGCGCTTCACGGCCTTCATCAGGCCGATATTGCCTTCCTGGATCAGGTCGGCGTGCGGCAGGCCGTAGCCCAGGTAGCCGCGCGCGATGGCGATCACCAGGCGCAGGTGCGACATCACGAGCGCGCGCGCGGATTCGAGGTCTTCCTCGTCGCGGAAACGCCGCGCCAGCGCCTGCTCCTGCTCTTCGGTGAGCAGCGGTACGCGGTTCGCAGCCTGGATGTAGCTGTCGATGTTGCCGAGGGCGCCCGCCACCGGCAGATTCGGAACAATCAAAGCATGGGTCATGGTGCATTCCTCCCTTGTGCGCAAGATTAGCACTCCTCGTCATTGAGTGCTAATGGTCGAAAGGGTTCATTGCGTCGCAATATGTAACGGGTCACTTTTGCGCTGACTGCGATGGCTCGCTTTGGGGTTGCGCAGGGGCGCACGCTACAATCCGGTCATCAGTCACCGCCCTGTCAAGCCGCCGATGCGCATTCCGACTGCCCTGTTCCTGCTGATGTGCTGTCCGGTCATTGCATGGGCCCAGTTGCGGGCGATTCCGCCGGATGCGATCAAGGCGAAGATGCAGCCGCCGCAGGACGGTCTGGTCGAAATGGGCAAGTACGTATTCCGGCTGGCGCCCGGTGCGCACATCCGCTCGACCGACAATCGCATCATGCTGCCGGTCATGATCACGTCCGAACAGGTCGTGCGTTATCAGCTCGACGCCAATGGCGACCTGTACCGCGTGTGGATCCTGTCGCCGGACGAGATCGACCTGCCGGCCCCCAAACAGTAATCAAGCATGACGTTCCGGATGAATTCACACCGATGAGCCGCAAGATTTACATCAAGACCTTTGGCTGCCAGATGAACGAGTACGACTCGGACAAGATGGCCGACGTGCTCGGCGAGTCCGAAGGCCTGACGCCGACCGATCGGCCGGAAGAGGCCGACGTGATCCTGTTCAACACCTGCTCAGTGCGCGAAAAGGCGCAGGAAAAGGTGTTTCATGATCTGGGTCGGGTCAAGCATCTGAAGAAGGACAACCCGCGCCTGCTGATCGGCGTCGGCGGTTGTGTCGCCAGTCAGGAAGGTGCGGCCATCGTCGAACGCGCGCCCTATGTCGACTTCGTGTTCGGCCCGCAGACCCTGCACCGACTGCCCGACCTGATTGCGAAACGCCGCGAGAGCGGGCGGCCGCAGGTGGATATCAGTTTTCCCGAGATCGAGAAGTTCGACCACATGCCGCCGGCGCGTCGAAGGCGCCACGGCGTTCGTATCCATCATGGAAGGCTGCTCGAAGTACTGCACCTTCTGCGTCGTGCCCTACACGCGCGGCGAGGAAGTATCGCGTCCGCTGGACGACATCCTGACCGAGGTGGCGACCCTGGTCGGCCAGGGCGTGAAGGAAGTGACCTTGCTCGGCCAGAACGTGAATGCCTGGCGTGCGCCGATCAGTCGCGGCTCGGACGACATCGGCGACTTCGCCTTCCTGCTCGAATGCGTGCATGACTTGCCCGGCATCGAGCGCATCCGCTACACCACCTCGCACCCGCGCGAAATGACGCAGCGGGTGATCGACGCCTACGCGCGCCTGCCCAAGCTGGTGTCGCAGCTGCACCTGCCGGTGCAGAGCGGTTCGGACCGCATTCTCGCGGCGATGAAGCGCGGCTACACGGCGCTCGAATACAAGGCGGTGGTGCGCAGGCTGCGCGCAGCGCGTCCCGACCTGTCGCTCAGCTCCGACTTCATCATCGGCTTCCCGGGCGAAACAGACGACGACTTCGAAAAGACGATGAAGCTGATCGACGACGTCGGTTTCGACAACAGCTTCAGCTTCGTCTACAGCGCACGGCCCGGCACGCCGGCCGCCGACATGGCGGACGACACACCGGTCGAGGTGAAGCAGGCGCGGCTGGCGCGACTGCAGAAGCGCATCGAGGAGCACACGCAGGCGATCAGCCAGGCCATGGTCGGCACCGTGCAGCGCATCCTGGTCGAGGGGGAGTCGCGCAAGGACGCGCGCGAACTGGCAGGCCGCACCGACAACAACCGCGTCGTGAATTTCAGCGGCCCGGCCCGGCTCATCGGACATTTCATCGACGTGCGCATCGAATCCGCGCTGCCGCACAGCCTGCGTGGCACGGTACTGACGCGAGAGGCGGTCGGCGCTTGAAAACCAAACCGCTCGAGTTGCTGCTCGAACCGCTGGACAACACGCGGCTCGCCAATCTGTGCGGCGTGCTGGACGAAAACCTGCGCCAGCTGGAAACCGCCTACGACGTTGAAATCGCGCGTCGCGGCGAAAATTTCCGCGTCAGCGGCGATCCGGTGCAGTCGCAGCGGGCGGTCGTTGCGCTGCGCCACTTCTACAGCGTCGCCAAGGATCACCTGAGCGTGGATGCCATCCAGCTCGGGCTGATCGAACTGTCGAATCGCGGGCTGCCTGAACCCGGTGCGCCCACGCTGCTGACGCGCAAGAGCAATCTGCACAGCCGCACGCCGCGTCAGGCGCAGTACCTGAAGCAGATCCAGGAACACGACATCACGTTCGGCATCGGTCCGGCCGGCACCGGCAAGACCTATCTGGCGGTGGCCAGCGCGGTCGATGCGCTGGAACGCGAAACGGTCGCGCGCATCGTGCTGACCCGCCCTGCGGTCGAGGCCGGCGAGCGGCTCGGTTTCCTCCCCGGCGATCTGGCACAGAAGGTCGATCCGTACCTGCGGCCGCTGTACGACGCGCTGTACGAGCTGATGGGTTTCGAGCGCGTGGCGCGCGCCTTCGAGCGGCAGGTGATCGAGATCGCACCGCTGGCCTACATGCGCGGCCGCACGCTGAACAACGCCTTCATCATTCTCGACGAGGCGCAGAACACCACGCCGGAACAGATGAAGATGTTCCTGACCCGCATGGGCATCGGCTCCAAGGCGGTCATCACCGGCGACCTGACGCAGGTCGATCTGCCGCGCGGTCACAAGAGCGGGCTCGGCGAGGCGCGCAAGGTGCTGCACGACGTGCGCGGCATCGCGACGACCGAATTCCTCGCCGAGGATGTCGTGCGCCATCCGCTGGTGGCGCGCATCGTGTCCGCCTACGAACGGTTCGACGCGCAGCGCGAGGCCGAAGAAGCCATGCGCAGGGGACCGCGCGGCTGATGCGGCTGAATCTGTCGGTGCAGTACGCCTGCGCGCGGGAAGGCTGTCCGCTGCGCACCGATGTGCAGCGCTGGGTGCGTGCCGCACTCGACCCGGAGGTCGTGGTGCGTGCCGACATCACGGTGCGCTTCGTCGACGCCGATGAAGGCCGTGCGCTCAATGTCGACTACCGCGGCCGTGACTACGCGACCAATGTGCTGTCGTTCCCGTACGAACAGGGTGCGCATCTGGCGGGCGATCTCGTCGTCTGCCAGCCGGTTCTTGCGACCGAGGCGACCGCACAGCACAAGCCGTTCGCGCAGCATGCGGCCCACCTGATCGTGCATGGCACGCTGCATCTGCAGGGCCGGGACCACGAAACGTCGGACGCCGACGCCGAGGCGATGGAGGCGGAAGAGCGGCGCATCCTGGCCGGGCTGGGTCTGCCCGATCCGTACGCCGACAGCCGCTGAAACCGGGCCTGCGCGGGCGCGCTCGCGGCCTGCGACGCACGCCTGACTCGAAACCTGCACGCGGCTCGGGTTACACTTGGGCTGTGTTCGTTCTTCTCTCCCCGCATGGACAGTAGTCCTTCCGCCCCGCATCGCCCGGGTTTCCTCGAACGGCTGAGCCATCTTCTGATGCGCGAACCGGAAGACCGGGACCAGTTGCTGGCGCTGCTGCACTCCGCCTTCGAACGCAATCTGCTTGACGCGGATGCCCTGTCCATCATCGAAGGCGCGCTCCAGGTGTCCGACATGCCGGTGCGCGACGTGATGATTCCGCGCGCCCAGATGGATTGCGTCGACATCGAAGACCCGCTGGAAAAGATCGTCGACACCGCGCTGCGCACCGCGCACTCGCGTTTCCCGGTCATCGGCGACAACCGCGATGACGTCCTCGGCATCCTGCTCGCCAAGGATCTGCTGCGACTGGTGGCCGGCCACGATGACAGCCTGCGCGACATGCTGCGCCCGGCCGTGTTCATCCCGGAATCGAAACGGCTCAACGTGCTGCTGCGCGAGTTCCGCGCCAGCCGCAACCACATGGCCATCGTGGTCGACGAATACGGCGGCGTGGCGGGTCTGGTGACCATCGAGGACGTGCTGGAACAGATCGTCGGCGACATCGAGGACGAGTATGACTTCGACGAGTCGGCCGACAACATCCGCATCGACCAGGCCGGGCGCTATCGCGTCAAGGCGGCGACCGAGATCGAGGATTTCAACGAGGTATTCGCGACCGAGTTCGAAGACGACGCCTTCGATACGGTCGGCGGGCTGGTCATCCACCAGCTCGGCCGTCTGCCCAAACGTGGCGAAGTCATCCAGCTGCAGGATCTGCGCTTCACCGTGCTGCGCGCCGACAGTCGTCGCGTGCATACGCTGATGGTGGATCGCATCAAGCCTGCCACGCCGATCGACGCAGCGCTGGTCGAATGAAGCCGGCGGTCAGGCTGGCCGCAGCCGGTGCGGCCGGTCTGCTGGCGGTTGCCGGATTCGCGCCGCTCGGCCTTTTCCCGCTCCCGCTGCTGTCGCTGGCCACCCTGTTGTGGCTGACCGACCGCTGCGCCCCGCGTGCCGCGGCGCTGACCGGTTTCCTGTTCGGCCTGGGCTGGTTCCTCGGCGGTGTGTCCTGGGTACATGTCAGCCTGCACGATTTCGGCGGCATGCCGATGGTCATTTCACTGCTCGCCACCTTCCTGTTCTGCGTCTACCTGTCCTTTTTCCCGGCGGCGGCCTGCGCAGCACAGTGCTGGCTGCGCCCCGGTCGCGTGCTGTACGCACCGCTGTTTGCCGGTCTGTGGGCGCTGACCGAATGGCTGCGCGGCACGCTGCTGACCGGGTTCCCGTGGCTGGCCAGCGGCTATGCGCATGCACCGCCCAGCCCGCTGGCAGGGTACGTGCCCGTGTTCGGCGTGCACGGCGCAGGCTGGGTCGCCGCATTGATTGCGGCCCTGCTCGCGGCGGCGGCGCTGCAGCGGGTGACCTGGCGGCCGGCCGTTGTGTGGCTGGTTGCGCTGCTGGCCGGTGGCGCGCTGCTCGGCGCCGTTCGCTGGACCGAACCCACCGACCGCACGCTGACCGTGAGCCTGCTGCAGGGCAATGTGCCGCAAAGCCTGAAGTGGGTGCCGGAACGGCTGCCCGATTCGATGCAGACCTATCTGGAGCTCGCGCGTACCTGGCCGGCCGATCTGGTCGTGCTGCCGGAAACCGCGATCCCGGTGCCGTACGACGAAATCGATCCGGCCTGGCTGGCCGAAGTGCAGCGCACCGGCCGCGATGTGCTGATGGGCGCGATCACCATCGGTCGCGATGGCGATGGAACCGCCCGCTACTTCAACAGCGCGGTCGCACTGGGTCGCGACGATGCGCGCTACAGCAAGTCGCATCTGGTGGCGTTCGGCGAATTCACGCCGCCGCTGTTCGCATGGACGCTGTCTCTGCTGTCCATCCCGATGTCCGACTTCGGCCGCGGCGCGGCAGTGCAGCCGCCGCTCGATCTGGCGGGCGAAAAGGTGGCAGTGAACATCTGCTACGAGGATGTGTTCGGCGAGGAACTGATCGCCGCCGCGCGCGATGCGACGCTGCTGGTCAATGTGTCGAACACCGCCTGGTTCGGCGATTCGCTGGCACAGCCGCAGCATCTGCAGATCGCGCAACTGCGTGCGCTCGAAATGGGCCGACCCATGCTGCGCGCCACCAATACCGGCATGACGGCAGCGATCGGCGCCGACGGTCGCATCATCGCCGCGCTGCCGCCGTTCCAGCGCGCCGGGCTGCGCGTCGAACTGTCCGGGAATCAGGGCCTGACGCCCTTCATGCGCTGGGGCAATGCGCCGGTGGTGATCTGCGCGCTGCTGCTGATCGGAGCGGCGATGGTGCGGCGCAAGGCGAGCCGGTAGAATCCGCGCTTTCCGATTCGTTCAGTGCCCATGTCCGCCGCACCCACATTCCAGGAAGTCCTGCTGCGTCTGTCCCGCTTCTGGGGTGACCAGAACTGCGCCCTGCTGCAGCCCTATGACATCGAGGTCGGTGCCGGCACCTTCCACACCGCGACCTTCCTGCGCGCCATCGGGCCCGAGCCCTGGCGCGCCGCCTACGTGCAGCCATCGCGCCGCCCGAAGGACGGGCGCTATGGCGAGAACCCGAACCGGTTGCAGCACTATTACCAGTTCCAGGTCGCGCTGAAGCCGTCGCCACCGAACATCCAGGAGCTGTACATCGACAGCCTGCGTGCACTGGGTCTGGACCCGTCGCAGCACGACATCCGCTTCGTCGAGGACGACTGGGAATCGCCGACGCTGGGCGCCTGGGGGCTGGGCTGGGAAGTGTGGCTGGATGGCATGGAAGTCACGCAGTTCACCTACTTCCAGGAGGTCGGTTCGATTGCCTGCAAGCCGGTGCTCGGTGAAATCACCTACGGCGCCGAGCGCCTGGCGATGTATCTGCAGGGCGTCGAGAACGTGTATGACCTGGTGTGGGCGCCGGGCATCCGCTACGGCGACGTCTATCATCAGAACGAGGTCGAACAGTCGACCTACAACTTCGAGCACTCGAATGTCGAATGGCTGTTCAGGCAATTCGGCGACTATGAGTCGGAAGCGAAGCGCCTGATCGAGATCGGTCTGCCGCTGCCCGGTTACGAAATGGTCATGAAGGCGTCGCACAGCTTCAACCTGCTCGATGCGCGCGGCGCGATTTCGGTCACCGAGCGTGCCGCCTACATCGGTCGTGTGCGTGCGCTGGCGCGACTGGTGGCGCAGGCCTACTACGCGTCGCGCGAGCAGCGCGGCTTTCCGATGGCCGACCTGACGAGCCCGCGCCTGCGCGCGCTGCTGGGCGAGGAAGAGTGCAGCCGCATCGAAGCGCTGCGCGCCGCCTGATCACCGATTGCTTCGACGCCGCCGGTCATGGCGGCTGATTCTGGACTGATTATGCACGCCACATTACTGGTCGAACTGCTGACCGAAGAGTTGCCGCCGAAAGCGCTGTCGCGACTGGGCGAAGTGTTCGCCGACGGCGTGTTCAAGGCGCTGGTCGAGCGCAAGCTGGTCGCCGCCGATGCGCGCATGGACCGCTACGCCAGTCCGCGCAGGCTGGCACTCACATTGCAGAACGTGACCGACCGCGCGCCCGACGCCGTGGTCGACGAAAAGCTGATGCCAGTGGCCGTCGCGCTCGACGCCGATGGCCGGCCGACACCGGCATTGCTGAAGAAGCTGCAGGCGAAGAACATCCCGGCCGAGGCGCTGCCGCAGTTCACGCGCCGGATGGATGGCAAGAGCGAAACGTTGTTCCACGCGATGACAGTGCCAGGCGCTGCGCTCGATGACGTGCTCGCCGGCATCGTGCTCGACGCGTTGAAGAAGCTGCCGATTCCGAAGCTGATGCGCTGGTCCGACTGCGACTTCCAGTTCGTCCGTCCGGTGCACGGACTCGTCATGCTGCATGGCGACCGCATCGTGCCGGGCCAGGCTTTCGGTCACGCGTCCGGCCGCAGCACGCGCGGCCACCGCTTCATGGGCGAGGGCGAGGTGACGCTGGCGGGCGCTGACGAGTATGCCCGCACGCTGTATGAGCGCGGTTCGGTCATGGCGTCGTTCGAGGCGCGCCGCGCGCTCATCACGCAGAAGCTGGCCCAGGCCTGCGCTGCGCTGGGTGAGGGCGTGCATCACGTCGATGACGCGGCGCTGATCGACGAAGTGACGGCGCTGGTCGAGTATCCGGTCGTCTACGTCGCCCAGTTCGAACCGGAGTTCCTGGCGGTTCCGCAGGAATGCCTCATCCTGACGATGAAGGCGAACCAGAAGTACTTCCCGCTGCTCGACGCCTCGGGAAAGCTGCTCAACCGCTTTCTCGTCGTGTCCAACATGCAGGTGGCCGATGCGCACAACATCGTATCGGGCAACGAGCGCGTGGTGCGCGCCCGCCTGTCCGATGCGCGCTTCTTCTTCGAGCAGGACAAGAAGACGCCGCTGGCCGGACGCATCACGAAGATGGAGTCGGTGGTCTATCACAACCGCCTCGGCAGCCAGTTCGACCGTGTCATGCGCATCCAGCGACTGGCGACGGAAATCGCACATCTGCTCGATGCCGACGTGATGGCAACGGCGCGCGCCGCACTGCTGGCCAAGGCCGACCTGATGACCGACATGGTGGGCGAGTTTCCCGAGCTGCAGGGCGTCATGGGACGCTATTACGCGCAGCATGACGGCGAAACCGACGCGGTGTCGGCGGCGGTCGAACAGCACTATCGCCCGCGGTTTGCCGGCGATGCGCTGCCGCAGGGCGATGTCGCCTGCGCGGTATCGCTGGCCGACAAGATCGATGCGCTGGTCGGCTTCTTCGGCATCGGCCAGATTCCGACCGGCGACAAGGATCCGTTCGCGCTGCGACGCGCCGCACTGGGCGTGCTGCGCATCCTGATGGAAGCATCGCTGCCGCTCGATCTCGGTCAGCTGGTGCAGATATCTGCCGGGGGTTTCCGTGCCGGTCAGATCGGTGCCGGTGACACCGCCGGGTTCGCCGCGCAGCTGCGCGATTTCATGCAGGAGCGACTGCGCAACCTGCTCAGGGATGGCGGCCACGACGCGCGCGCAATCGATGCCGTACTGGCGCTCAAGCCCACGCGCATCGATCTGGTGCCAGCCAAGCTTGCCGCCGTGGTCGCGTTCTCCGAACTGGCCGAGGCGCAGTCGCTCGCAGCGGCCAACAAGCGCATCGTGAATATCCTGAAGAAGGCGGGCGAGGTCGGTGACGTGATCGATCCGGCGCTGTTCGCGCTAGACGCCGAGGTCGAACTGAACCATGCGCTGAGCACGGCGAACATGATGGCGCATCAGCATGTAGAACGTGGCAACTACGCCGGCGCACTGAGCGCGCTGGCGATGCTGCGTGCGCCGGTTGATCGTTTTTTCGACGACGTCATGGTGAACGATGACGATGTGGCCGTGCGTGCCAACCGGCTTGCGCTGCTCGGTCAGCTGGCCGCGGCGATGAACGCCGTGGCGGACATTTCGCGGCTCGAACTGAAAGACTGACGGATGAAGCTGATCATCCTCGACCGCGACGGCGTCATCAACTACGACTCCGACCAGTTCATCAAGTCGCCGCAGGAGTGGCGACCGATAGAAGGTTCGCTCGAAGCGATCGCGCTGCTGAACCAGTTCGGCTGGCGCGTCGTGGTGGCGACCAACCAGTC
>FWPV01006835.1_pt1 | contig 21335 bp, 21 predicted proteins | sample 2228371 | NCBI WGS metagenome assembly FWPV01 (sample SAMEA103939776, study PRJEB20133) | metagenome | reverse complement strand
CTCAAAAATAGCATTAAGTATAAATATTAGGTAACACAAGCAGTCTTGCTTGTGATTTTTATAATAACAAGCTAGACAGCTTGTTTACTCAAAAATAGCATTTCTCTGTGCTAAAATAGCATAAACACATAAATTATTCAGGATAACCAATCGATAAAGCAAGCAATGCATAGCAAGTAGTCAATATTGGCATTGCTTCCATCCATCTATCCTCTTCATTAACCCAAAATCCTTCAGGCTTTTGAAGTTTAATAAGTTTTCTTGCAAGGTCTTCATACCAGTTATGCTGAACACCTTTGGAATCTGTTATTATTGGTTCTCCATAGACTGTTAGAGCCTTTGACATTGTATGATAATAATAATATAAACCCTGAGCGCCCATACCAGGGTTTTCATCGACTGTGTAGTTATTTTTGATCCATTTGACAGCATCCTGAACACGTGGATCATTTTTATCAACATTTGCGTATATAAAGCTCAACAATCCTGCATAGGTCATTGATCCATAAGATCTTGTTCCACCTGCCATACTATAACCAGGGCGATAGACAAAACCACCATCATTACCTGCCCATGATTGATCATTAGATTCACTTCGGTTCTGGCATCTTTCGATAAACTTAATAGCTTTCTCCCAGACATCACTATCTTTAGATAAGCCACTTTCCTTAAGAGCTTGAAGGCTGAATTTCAGGTTTGACATATCAGGTCGTAGATCATTTCCATAACCTATCCCACCATAATTTTTATCACCAGGAGAATATCCTTCACTCTCATCAAACTGCAAGCCCATAATAAATTTCTGAGCTTTCTGAATAATATCTTTATATTCGGGATTCTTTGTCTCAACTAATGCCATAATCGCTATAGAAGTATTATAATTTGGCATATCTTCTTCATATATTCCACCATCTGGTTTAACCTGGCTGATAATATATTTTACAGCGTTTTTCACATACGGACCATCATCTTCCGCATAGCGTCTTGGACTTTTCATGAAAGCTGTAACAGCTAAACCAGTTATACCTACATGATTCCCATAAGAACCATTCTTTTCTTGCTGGTTTTTTAGCCATCTGAGACCACGGTCTATGGATGCTTTTATTTCTGCTTTTAGCTCTTTATCAATTGTTGTTACTGCAAATGCCGAAAAGCTTGAATATAAAATAAATAAACTGATTATTAAGCTCAAAAAAGAGAATTTTAAAATCTTCATCATTTTTACCCCCATTTATTTTTATAGCCAAAATATAAATATGACCTGGAACTCCAAAATTGCTTGCGGAGGAAGAACCATAAATTAAAAAGTTCCAGGTTCGTAATAATTTAAAGCAAAATATATACCAAAATTAAATACTTATAACTCATTATATATCAACAATAGTCAAATATAATCTAAGTTATCTGTATCAAAAGTGGACAGATAAGTGTCCAATAAGTATACAATTAAGCACAGGATAAAAAACTAAGTATGTTACTTAAATTTTCTTTTAGATCTCTTCTTGAAACTATCATATCAACCACGCTTTTTTCAAACAAAACTTTGATATTTCGTTCGGCTTCTCTTCTTCCAATTCTGCTCCCTGTGTGCGACTCACCAAGCACATTGGACTCTGCAATTACAATATCACCGTTATATACAAATCCGGGGAAAAAACTATTTGAAGATGATTGAGAGATAATTGATATATAGGCAAGCTTATTTCTATCTAATTCATTAATAGCTGTGCTTATGCTAACCAATAGGGCAGGATAAAGTATTCCCTCTTCCATGGATTCTCCGGTGAAGCTTGTGCAAACTGATAGTAATGGAAGTTTTTTACTAACAGCTTGATTTATGGCATTAATGATTTTTTCACCTATAACCAAACCATCGATACCCTTTCGATCTCTGAGATTTATTATCATTATAACAACCCGGTATCCTGATAAAAGGCCCTCACCTGTAATAATTACATTATCAGATTCACCTGTGCTAACAAGTTCTGGACATTCATATTTATAAAATGTTCCTTCATCAATGAGCATATTTATTCGATCTTCAGGATTCATCGGGAAATAATATTTGCATTTAAGGCATATTCTTAGATTTCTATCTAATTCGCCGTTATATATTATTTCACCACATTCCGGGCATTTTGCCCAGATTCCATCAGGTATATCTTTTTTTCTATTATTTATCCAGGTATTTGTTTCCCTTTGTTCTTGCATTTCTGAATAATTCCTTGATTGATCTTAAAATTAAAGACTGGATAAAGTTCTGTATTTAACTAGTTTAACTTCGGTTCCAGCATTTTCTTTTATATTATATTCAACTTCATCCATTAGAGCTTTCATAAGAAATATGCCTCGTCCGCAAGGTTTCATAAAATTTTCTGGACTGAGTGGGTCCTCAACTTCTTCTAATTCAAAGCCCTGCCCGGAATCCTTAACAAAAATAGTTAAACTATCTTCTGTTATACAAAAGCGGAAGTCTACATGTTTACTTGGATCATCTTTATTTCCATGTTTTATTGCATTTGTTCCAGCTTCAATAACTGCTAGATTTATTTGTTCCTTGGTTTCTTCATCAAAACCTGCTTCCTTTGTAATATAAGATAATACAAGATCAAGTAGATAAATATATTTATCTTCACTTGGGATATTAAGAGTTATTTCCCGTGTTTGTTCCTTTTTCAATTCCATAAATATTATTCTTAACTATTCATTCCGACAGAAGCTAATGCGGATTGCATATTATCATGAATTTCAAATAAAGTATTAAGCTTGGTTATATTAAGAATATCAATAATATTTTTTTGAGCATACAGGAGCATTAGTTTGCCATTCCTTTCTCTTAATTTCAGGAACGCCATAATAATTGCACCTAATGCAGAACTATCCAACAAAGGCACTTCAGCCAAATCGATTATAAGCCACTTAATTCCGGATTCAATTAATTCTTCCATAGTCTGCTTTAGTTTTGTAACGCTATCACCTATTATTTTTCCTTCGAGATGTAATAAGGCACCATCATACTTGTTTTCAATGTCAATTTTCATATAACTCCATCCCCAAAAGACAGAATACTTTATACTAATTAATCTTTTGTGATAATCCGGCTTCTAATATCTTTGTTATACGGTCTAAATCATCTGCTGAATAAAACTCAATTTCAATTTTACCTTTTTTCCCACTTTGCCGAATCTTTACTTGGGTTGCTAATAACGTTCGTAAATGCTTTTCTACAGCGGTTATTTCAGCATTTAAGATTTTTTTGGTTTTATCTGATTTTGGCTGGCTGAGTAACTTTTGAACCATTCTTTCTGTTTGACGAACAGAAAGCTCCATTTCAATAATTTTCTTGCATAAATTTATTTGAAGGCTTTCGTTTTCCAGAGCCAGCAATGCACGTGCATGACCCATAGACAATTTACCAGCCAGGATATTTTCCTGGACCTCATAAGGTAATTGTAAAAGACGCAGAATATTTGCTACCGCAGGTCTACTTTTTCCGACTGCTTGAGCCAATTGTTCCTGTGTTAGATTGAATTGGGTCATTAGAGCAGAATAAGCTTTTGCAAGTTCAATAGAATTGAGGTCCTCTCGCTGTATATTTTCTGTTATTGCTATTTCCATTGCCTCAACATCGCTAACTTCTTTGATAATAGCAGGTATTTCCTGCAATCCAGCCAACTTACAGGCACGCAACCTTCGCTCTCCTGCCACTAGTTCGTATTTATCATTTCCAAGGGAACGCACTATTATTGGTTGAACGACCCCTTTTTCTTTAATCGAAGCAGATAGCTCCTCAAGTAATTCAGAATTCATCTGGATGCGAGGTTGATATGGGTTTGGTAATATATCATCAACAGATATACTTACAATCCTCTCCGCTGATTGCTTTTTTGCAGCTTCAGGAATGAGCGCGCTTAACCCCCTTCCTAGTGGTTGTTTACTCATTTGCCAGTATCTCCTTCGTTAGCTTCATATAGGCTTTTGCCCCTGAAGATCTGGGATCATAAATTATTATGGGCTTGCCAAAACTAGGTGCTTCACTTAATCGCACGTTTCTTGGAATTATTGTATTATAAACGCGCCCCTTAAAAAAATTCCTTACTTCTGAAATGACCTGGTCTGCCAATTTAATACGCTTGTCTTGCATTGTCAGAAGTATACCTTCTATACGTAAATTGGGATTAAGATTATCTATTACCAATGATATAGTCTCCAAAAGCTGTCCTAATCCTTCTAGTGCATAATATTCACACTGAACTGGTATTAATACAGAATCAGAAGCTGTTAATGAGTTAAGCGTAAGCAAACCAAGCGATGGAGGACAATCTATTATTATAAAATCATATTGATCACGTATAGGCTTGATAGCTGATTTAAGTTTATTTTCACGTGCTATGAGTGATACCATTTCTACTTCAGCACCTACAAGATCAAAATTAGATGGAACAATGCTAAGGAATTCTAGCTCAGTTGAAATTATAGTTTCAGATATTGAAACTCCATCCATAATTACATGATATATACTGTAAGAAACATCTCTAGGATTAACACCGATACCGCTAGTAGCATTTGACTGTGGGTCGATATCAATCAGCAATGTCTTATGATTAAGTGTCGCTAAACATGCAGATATATTTACTGCGGTCGTAGTCTTACCTACACCGCCCTTTTGATTTGCTATTGCTATTATTCTGGACATGGGATGCCTTTACGAAATTAGATAAATAAAAATATTGATTCACAAAGGATTTTTTTTGGGTATCCCAGGACGTCGAGGATATTGCTCCGGAGTATTTTTAACTTTTTTTATGAATATTAATGTTCTCCTATCAGGATAATTTTTATCAATTTCAAGCTTCTCGAATTTTCCACCAAGCTTATCCAGAGCATTCAAAGATTCTTTTATCTCAATCTCGGCTTCCTGACCTTTATACGCTATAAAATATCCTTCGAGAGATACATAAGGCAAACAATACTCAATTAGAGTCGGTAAACGTGCAACGCATCGGGCTAATACTAAATCATAAGATTCCCGATATCTATAATCATGAGCTACTATCTCTGCACGTTCGTTAATTATTACAACATCATTAAGTCCGAGTCTTTTTGTAATATGTTCTAAAAAACGAGCTTTCTTTTCAATTGATTCTAGCAACAATAAACTGATATCTGGTCTATATATTTTAATCGCTATGCCCGGAAATCCTGCTCCTGTTCCAATATCAGCAATTTTCGCTTTATCCTTAATTGTATGATATTGAAAAAGTAATAAAGAATCAATAAAATGCTTATTTATAATGTCTATATCATCATCTATAGAAGTTAAATTTATGCGCTTATTCCAATCTTTTAGTTCTCGTGCATAGGTTTCAAACTGAGTGAGCTTATTATGATCAATAGCAAATCCGAACTTTTCAAAACTTTCTTTCATTGTATTTAAAAATAATTGATCATCAGACATCTTCACTCTACAATATTATCTCATTTATTAAATTTTGGCAATATAAAAATTTATGATGCTATTATAAATCCGATTCATTCTTAACATGAGATTTTTTGCTTCGTTTCATCTGGCTTAATACAATAGAAAGCACAGATATATCTGCAGGTGAGACCCCTGAAATCCGTAATGCCTGACCTAAAGAGATTGGACGCACTTTTGATAATTTTTCCCTTGCCTCTTTGGAAAGACCATGTATGTTTTCGTAATCAATATCATCAGGAATTTTCCATGATTCTAAGCTATGACTTTGTTTTATCTGTGCCCATTCTCTACGTATATATCCTTCATACTTTACCTGTATAGTAACCTGTTCTTTAGTTTCATCAAGGATACCATTCGGTGTCGGAGATAGTTTATCTAAGTCATCATAGGAAATTTCTGGTCTTCTCAATAACTCAATAAGTGTGAAAGGCATGGTTATCTCCGCTGTTCCGATTTCTTTTAATTTTCTCTGAATTTCAGCATTAGGTATTATTCTCGTATTTTCTAATCTTTTTATTTCTTCTTCAATCTGATTTCTTTTGAATGTAAGTTTTCTATAGGTTTCGTCTGAAACCAATCCGAATTTATGTCCAAAATCCATTAATCTTAAATCTGCGTTATCCTCACGTAATATAAGTCGATGTTCTGCTTGTGATGTAAACATTCGATATGGTTCATTTGTTCCTTTTGTAACAAGATCATCGATCAAAACGCCTATATATGCCTGTGACCTGTCCAATATAAATGGTTCTTCACCACGAATTTTAAGGACAGCGTTTATACCTGCCATTATACCCTGTGCGCCCGCTTCTTCATATCCAGATGTGCCATTTATTTGCCCTGCAAAAAATAAGTTTTCTATGAGCTTTGTTTCAAGGTTGGGCTTTATTTGTATAGGTGGTGCAAAATCGTATTCAATAGCATAAGCTGGACGCATAACTTCTGCTTTCTCAAGACCGGGTATACTGTGAAGAACTTGAATTTGAATATCTTCAGGTAGGCTCATGGAGAGTCCATTAACATACACTTCTTGAGTTTCAAGCCCTTCAGGCTCCAGGAATATCTGATGTTGTTCCTTTTCAGGGAATCTAACCACTTTAGCTTCTATAGACGGGCAATATCTAGGTCCGATACCAATAATTTTCCCGCTATACATAGCTGATCTATGAAGATTTTCACGGATAATGCTATGTGTTTTTTCATTTGTATATGTAAGATAGCATGGCACCTGTGGTTGGGTTATTTTTTCTGTTGAAAATGAAAAAGGTTTTGGAGGGTCGTCTCCTGGTTGAATAGATAACGAAGAATAATCAATAGTTTGTGCTTTTATCCTTGGAGGTGTGCCTGTCTTAAGCCTTCCGATTTCAAAACCCAGTTTACGTAGATCATCTGAAAGGTTTTCTGCTGAAGGTTCCCCTGAACGACCTGAACTATAGCTCAAGTCGCCTATATGGATTAATCCTTTTAGAAATGTGCCAGTAGTTAGTATAACTGTTCGACCCAGATAAGCCATACCAGTGTTAGTTACTACACCTTTCACCTTTCTATCTTCTACAATAAGTCGCTCTATTAATCCTTGCTTTAAGTCCAGATTTTCCTGGGATTCGATGGTATATTTCATTTTAAACTGGTATGCTTTCTTATCAGCCTGAGCGCGTGAAGCTCGAACAGCGGGTCCTTTTCTTCGGTTAAGTATTCGGAACTGAATACCTGTAGCATCAATGTTCTTTGCCATCTCTCCGCCAAGAGCGTCTATTTCCTTAACTAGATGACCTTTTGCAAGTCCACCGATCGCTGGATTACATGACATCTGAGCAATTGTGTCCAGGTTAATAGTTAGTAAGAGTGTAGAATGACCCATCCGTGCTGATGCTAATGCTGACTCACAACCAGCATGACCAGCGCCAACAACTATAACATCGTAAGTTTTATTGTAATATACCATAATATTTATATTTCTGTATTTAAAAAATATTATTCATTATAATTATCATTTATTATAAAATCCCTCTAAATCTCCCTTTGGAAAAGGGAGATTTTCCTGGTTTCCCTTTTCTGAAGTGGTTGGGGATTGTATAAACAAATTTTTAAAACGGTATTAACTATCTTCTCCGGTTTTGCCAATCAGTATCTATATTACCTTCATCATCTTCACCAGGACCTTCAATTACATTGATCCTGCCGTATCGCTCTTCATATATATCTATATTATCTTTCAAGGCTTTCAGTATAGCTTTTGCATGCTGGGGACTCGTAACTATCCTTATATCCATAAAAGCTCTTTTGCCTTCCGGCTGGAACTGCCCGAAATCCAGCATGAATTCGTAAGGCGAATGACCTATCCTTACAATATTTGAATAAATAGTGCGTATCCGTTCAGTTTGGTTTTCTTTCTGTTGTTCATCCATTTTTTTCTCCAGAAAATAAAAGTTTAACCTTTGTAATTATTTATAACGATGATATAAATTCCTTCCACCGCATCTGGGTCATATAATTTGAGTGTGGGATAAAATTACTTTCTATAAGCTCAATAGGCTCTCCTATTATATTTATTTCTTTAAGATCGGCTGTTCCAAGCCCCAATTGATGACCATAATATAAATAACTTATATCCATAGGATCAAATCCCATAGATTTTGCACATACCGCATCTGCTGCAACAAAATCAACACTTGCAATAGCTATACCGAGATGTTTTTCAGTGCCTGATACCGGTCCATTACCTTCCATACCTATAAATCCATCAATTACACCAATATGTGGTGGTATAATCTTTGCCAATCTTATAAGGTTTTGTGGGAGTATCTCTACTTCAGATATAAGCACTCGATCCCTATGGCTATTAACACCATGCATTTTAACTTTATCTTCTAATGCAAGTGCCCCCATCATGTTTTTCCATGATGCAGTGACTGTTACAGTATCATGAGTTTTTGCTACTGCTGCAGAGATCCGACATTCACTTTCCATCATTGACCTTGATATCTTAACTTCAACTTCTTCATAATTCTTATTTATTAGTGATGCTGGAATCCAATCATTCTCATCCTGCGGATTTTTTAATGAAGCATTGTATTCATCCTGAAGCTTTGTATAACCAAGTCTTTCGAAAGACTCAAAGCGTACCGAGTCCATGCAAGTCTCAGAAATAGTAATGGATTTTGGGGAATTTTGAGAGAGAAAATCCAGAATCCCCCTTAATGCATCTGTATGCGTGCATGAAAGTGATGCCCTACTTTGAAGACAATTTGGTTTTATAAGAACATTTTTGTCATTTATCTTTGATAATATATCTTCTTTTATTAATTCAAGGGCATTATAAATGTTCTTCCTTCTATCATTACCTTTTACTATAGCAACTTTACTTTTCATATCACCATTCCATTTTTATATACTTAATAAAGGGTTAAACGTTTCAACAACTTCTTTCAACTTCACTGGAATATCAAGGTTGGCAGGACACTTTTTTGTGCATTTTCTACATTCTTTACATTCATCTGCCTTCACTTTCAAGCTTGAGTAAAGCTCCAATCCCATATATTTAAGCTCCTCTGGATAGCTTTTATAAATATCGAAAGCACGGAATACGGTTGGGATTATGATTCCTTGAGGACATGGCTGGCAGTAACCACATCTTAAACATACTTGACCATATCTGTATTCTTTACGTTGCTGACCGATGTATCTAAGTAATTCGTCCTTTTCTTCATTAGACATTGAAGGCATATCACCGATCGGAACATTTTCTTCTACTTCTTGCATCCTTTGCATTCCAGGTATTACAACTGATACATTTTCATTAGATATAACGTATCTTATTGATCCTGTAACAATCGGATCGCGGTCAAAGTTTTTTCTTTCATGATCTGGAAGACAAAGCAAGCCACCTGAAAGTGGTTTCATTATTATCACTCCCATATCGTGTTCCTTTGCCATGGGTAATATCTCTTCAGCAACTCCCTCTTGATCTAATGGACTGTAAGCCAACATAATGGTCTCAAACTCACCTGATTTAATAGCAGAGCGCATGGTCTTTATATCCCTATGGATCGTAATGCCAATATGATTTACTTTTCCCTGGGATTGTGCTTTTTTTACCCCTTCCAAAGCACCATTATGTGACATAACTTTATCAAACGTCCAACTATCGCTAACAGTGTGTAATTGATAAAGATCGATGTAATCTGTTTGAAGGTTTTTTAGGCTAATATCAAGTTCCTTCATAGCGGAGTTTGAATCACGACTAGCAGTTTTTGTTGCTATTATGCATTCTGATCTTCTATTTTTTAAAACCGCCCCGATTTTTTCTTCGCTATCACCATAAGCCCGAGCAGTATCAATAAAATTAACTCCCAGATCGATCGCTCTATTTATAATTTTAACTGCGATATCGAAATTCACTCCCGGCAGTTTGATACCACCAAAACCGATAACAGATACATTTAAGTTTGTCCTACCAAGCCTTCTCTTTTGCATTTTTTATCTCCTGAGAAGTATTTACCGTTTTAAAAATTATTATATAATACCTTAATCCCTCTCGAAAAAGGAAAAATCATGAAAGTCTCCCTTTTTCAAAGGGAGATTTAGAGGGATTTTATAATAAATGATAATGGTAATTAATAATTATCTTTAAAATGGTATAAGAATATATCAAAAAAAACAAATATTATTTTTAATGTATTCCTGATCTCCGTGCCTTCATGTTTTGTAAATTATATTGTATAGAAATTTGTTTATCAATCAACTTCCCATTCAGCAAGTCCGATTGGGAGTGGCTTTGGTCGTTCAATTTTGGTCTCTATATTTATATGATTTCCTGTTTGTGAAGATTTATCGAAAGCAGTCATAACTTCTAGCGCATGATAAGCCAGATCACCGCTGACACGATGTGGTCTATTGGATCTAATGGCTTTAACCATATCAATAACGCCGATCATACGAGCATTATTTGGAAATGCTAATGGAATTTCACTCCATCCACTTTTAGCAGGTGCAACCATCACTTGTCCGCCAAAGCCATTTGGATCAGGAACTTTCATAGAGCCTTCAGTTCCATAAATTTCGATACAGGGCAGACTATGTCCCCACATATCAAAGCTCATAATTATTGTTACAATTGCAGAATTTTCAAATTCTATAGCTCCTGTAAGATGAGTTGTAACCTTTACAGGTATACGCAATCCTGCTACTGGTTGACTTGTTGCTATTCTTTCTTCAAAGGCTTTTGATGTGATACCAGCTACACGCTTGACCGGTCCTAATAAATTAATTAAAGCAGTAATATAATAAGGTCCCATATCAAGCATTGGTCCTCCGCCTATATCGTAATAAAATGCAGGATTAGGATGCCAGCTTTCATGACCATGCCCGCACATAAATGCTGTCCCTGCAATAGGTCTTCCAATAACACCTTCATCAATTGCTTTTCTGGCTGTTTGCCCACCCGCCCCAAGAAAAGTATCAGGTGCGCAACCAACTCTCAGACCTTTGTCCTTTGCGAGCTTAATTAATTGTTGTGCTTCTTCTGTGCTTACGCCCAAAGGCTTTTCACTGTATACATGCTTGTTGGATTCCAATGCAGAAAGTCCAACCTGGACATGTGCCTTAGGGACAGTCAGATTTACAACAAGTTCAATCTCAGGATCGGCTAATAATTCATCAACAGTGACAGCTTTACAGCCATAAGTTTCTGCAACGTTCTTTGCAGATTCCATTCTAATATCTGCACAGGATTTAATTTCCAATATATCTGTTTTTTGGGCGCCTTTAAAATAAGCATGGCTAATGCTTCCACATCCTATTATCCCGATCTTCATTTTTTCTTGCATTAAATTCCTCCATAATTGAAAAATTAAGTGTTATTGACAAACCATTTTATCAATTCATCTGCTTCTTTTTCATTTTTTGCATAAGTATCGTAAAACACAAGTTCTGGTTTTAAGATCTTATGTAATTGTTTTATTTCATCAGGTGAGGCTGATATATGCAAACTTTTCCCTGCATTTTGAATCTTAATGAGAAGCTCTGTCCATTGTGATTGTGGTGGATTTCCAGCTCCAGGCACCCATTGTATGCCATCCAGGTTTTTGATGGATAAGACAGAATCCAGATGTCTTAATGCACCAATTCCATCATAATGATATATACTGTGATCAAGATAATCTGCCTCTTCGATGAGAGCAGGCAAGATAAATTCATTAAATATATCAGGTGATACCATTATTGCAAAGTCACATTGCATCATAGCAAAACGCCCTGGTGAATAGAATGAACACCAACCAATTGAACCACGACCTTCCATATTTCCAGCTTTGTATAAAGCTTCGTATATAACAGGATAAAGTGTCCTTACATCTTTCATTGCCTGGTGTATCAGTTCGGGACAATCTTTAAGATCCATGCAAAGGTCCTGTGGTTCACGAATACTTGCTAATGCATCCATGTTGCTGTGCAAGTCTAACATTCCGACCAGATATTTTCCTTCTGAAGCTTTTCCTGCAACACTCATAAATTGAAGCATCTTCTTCCACCATTTATTTTCAGGGTCTAATCGGATTGGTAAAGCTGATTTCCAATCTTTTACAAAAGGCACAGCCCAACTAGTAGAATTATAAGCAGCCTGAGAACGCTGAAGATCAGCTCCAAGAAATGCTCCGAATTGATCTGGTCCGAAAGAAGGTTCAATATAAGGTATGGCATCTCCAGCGTAGTATATATGTTCTGCGTATGCCTCCCAGCGTGCTACTGCGTATTCATAATCACCATCCCAGCCATCCATATAAGGTGGAGCTGGTGGTATTTTATGTCCTTCTTTTGGCGCCGTGACAGCCAGACATGGTCTATCAATTATTTCATGGTTCCAAAATGCTTCCCAATGATCTTTTGCGGATTCAAAATCTGGTTTAAATAATAGCTCCAAAATTTTTCCTCCTTATATAAATTTCAACAAATTATTTAAACTAATTTTATTTTGCTATATATTATATCATATTTTAATATTGATAGAAACATACAAATTTGCTAATATCCATTTGAAAAGGACAATTTTTAATGAAATATTTGGAGGGAAATAAAATGGAACCTTTAAAGCTAGGCATTGTTGGTTGTGGTGTAATCGGAACCCATCATATTTCTGATGCTTCGAAATCACCTTTAGTAGATTTAATTGCGATTGCCGATGTAATTGAGGAGCGTGCAAAATCTTCAGCAGAAAAATTTAATGTCCCAAAATATTATACAAATGAGGATGACCTGATCAATGATAAAGAAATTGAGGCAATTATTTTGGCGATGCCAACCGGTGTCCGAACGCCAATAGCATATAAAGTTTTAGAGAAAGGTAAGCATCTTATCATTGAAAAGCCAGCAGCCAGCAAATCAGAAGAAATTGAGAAGATGATATCCCTACGTGGCGACCGCGTAGTAGCTTGTTGTTCACCGCGTATGGCTTTTAGTGGTCATGCAGAGGCTGCGAAGAAATGTGTAGAATCCGGAGTGTTAGGGAAAATTCGTAATGTGCGCGTAAGGGTTTTGCAATCAACTCCGCCAAATCCTAATGATAACCCTCCACCATGGAGACAGAGCATGAAACTTAACGGCGGTGGAATACTTGTTAATTGGAGCTGTTATGATCTTGATTACCTGATGCAGATTACAAGCTGGAAATTAAAACCACGTGTTGTTTTAGCCAATTGGTGGCCTGTTGGAGAAAAAATGTCTGCCTATGTCGCTCCAGGATCTGATGCAGATTCTCATTATATCGCTTTTATATTATGCGATGATGACATAGTTCTGACTATGGAGCGAGGAGAATTTACCAGTGCTACAACTGACCAGGCATGGGAAATTATCGGCACAGATGGTTCTTTACATTTGCCAATGACCAGACAACAAGGTAAGCCTTATGAAGTTATCCTGGATAGGTTTATACCAGGGAAAGGTGTGGTATCAGAAACCATCTGGAAAGAAGGCGATGGCGGACCGAGTGAAGGAGTTCTTGAGGATTTTGTATATGCTGTGCGTCAAAATAGAAAGCCTAAAACAACACTTGAAAATGCCCTTGTGATGCAGAAAATTACTGATGCAATCTATGACTCTGCAAAATCCAAACAAGCCATTACAATAACTTAGTAAGTGGTAAATGCTCACCTTACTTTTAAAAAGGAATGGGAGAATTCAATGATTAAACTTAGCTTTATGACATTTGTTTGTCCTGAATGGAACATTGAAAAGATTGCCAAATTTGCTAAATCTGCAAACTATGATGGTGTAGAAATTAGAGTTGATGAAGGTCATAAACATGAAATATCATCACAATCATCGAGTCAGGTAAGAAAATATGTAAAAAAACTATTTGATGATGAAGGAGTGGATATCCCCTGTATTGCGACATCAGTTCAGTTTGGTTATGCTGATGCATCTATTCGTAAAGAAAACATACAATCTGCTAAGGCTAATCTTGATCTGGCGAGAGATTTAGGTGCAAGGGTTGTAAGAATTTTTGCTGGTGGCAGAATACCAGAATTGACCGATGATTCGGCTGATTATATTGCATCTGCATTTGATGAAGTTGGTGAATATGCAAAAGATTATGGTGTTTGCCCAATGCTGGAATGCGGCCATGATATAATAAAGAGTGCAAAAGAAGCTAATGAAGTTATTAGGCGAGTGAAGACGAAAAACTTTTGTGTTCTATGGAATCATTCGGAGATGGATTCTCAGACCTTTGACCTGCTTAAATCACATATCAGGCATTTTCATGTTCATGATGAAGTTCTTGATCCAGAGAATAAGAATATTCTTTATTTATCAAAGCTTATGAAAAGCATAAACTATGACGGATATTTTTCTCTCGAAATAATAAAGGGACATAATTTACCTGAGGAACAACTTATTGATGTTGCTTGCAGATTAAAGGGTTACATAGCAGAAGCATAATATCACTTCTTAGGGTGGGCAATGCCCACCTTACTATTGTTGGGTAGTGCTCATAATCATAATTTATTATAAAATCCCTCTAAATCTCCCTTTGGAAAAGGGAGACTTTCCTGATTTTACCTTTTTCAAAGGGGGTTAGGGAATTGTATAAACAATTTTTAAAACGGTATAGGATGGTATAAAATAGCGCAAATTGGGGGTATCAAATGATAACCATAGATTTAAACGGTTTATGGGATTTTATAGTTGATCTGGATCCAAAATATCATAATATTCCTGTGTATGCAAGTCCTGAATGGAATCGCAAAAATTGGCAGAAAGTGCAGGTCCCTGGAACATGGAATAAATATTCTGAAAGGCTTGATATATATGAAGGGGTATGCTGGTTTGCACGTGAATTTGAAATTGATGAAATTACTGAAAATTCAATTGCAATTTTGAGATTTGGCGGAATTAACTATAAATGTCGCATTTTCTTAAATGGTAATTTCATCGCTGAACATGAAGGAGGGTACACAGAATTTACAATTGATATATCAGATGAAATTATAGCAGGAAAAAATTACCTTGCTATCGAGGTTGATAATAGGGCAACTCAAATTAAGATGCCTGCTTGCCTGGGTTATTTCAATTATGGTGGAATACATAGGGACGTAACCTTAGAAATACATCACCAGACTTGCTGCCTTAAGGATGTGTTCATTTCTGCAGAACCTTCTCCTGAAGGTGGACTATTAAATGTTACAGGACGTATAGTTGGTTGCAATAAATGTCGGATAATAAGCGTTAGTTGTAATAATAATGAATCTTTGCTATTCTTGCAAGATAAACGGACTTTTGATATAACTCTGGAGGTTCCGCAAATATCTTATTGGAGTCCAGATTCACCAAATTTATATGATGTTTCTGTTAAATTGATATGTGAAGACAAGACAATTCATGAAATAACACATAAAGTCGGTTTCAGAAAAATAGAAGTAGATAATCAAAGGATTTTGTTAAATGGCAAACCAATATTCTTGAAAGGTATATGTTATTTATATGATTCGCCTGTTTATGGAGTTACAATGAAGCCAGAACAATATATCCCTGATATATCTTTGCTAAAAGAAATAGGAGTAAATGCAATTCGCAGTCATTTCCCATTTACAAGTCAATTTTATGATGAGTGTGATAGATTAGGGATAATGTTATGGATTGAGACACCAATATATTGTATTCATCCCGCAGATGATAAAAAGAATTCAGAATTTTCCGATCCATTATTTATGGAACTGGCAAGCACAATGATGGAAGAAATGGTAATACAAGCAAGAAATCATCCAAGTGTAATCATATATGGGTTAGGAAATGAATGCAACGCTCAGAATCCTGAAGCTAAAGGCTTCTTCCATAAATTAGTTGAAGAAATAAGACAAATGGATGACACAAGGCTTATTTCTTATGCTTGCCTTTATGACAATATCGGATCAATGGCTGATTTAGTAGACATATTAGGAATTAACGAATATTGGGGCTGGTATGATCGTCTGTATAATAAAGAAGAGAATTCAGATGATAATAAAATCTCAATTAATTTGAAAATTCTGAATGATAAATTAGAGCAGATTAAAAAGGAAATTAACAAGCCTATACTCCTTACAGAGTTCGGTGCTGATGCAATACCGGGTTATTTGTCCAAATCAAGAGAACTATGGTCTGAAGATTATCAGGCAGAATTGCTAAAAGAAACCTTTTCAATAATTTTTAAACATAAAGAAGTATGTGCTACTTTTCCTTTTTGCTTCTCAGACTATCGTGATCCTTCAAAACATGTAAATGAATATTGGAATGAGATGAATTATAAGGGAGTATTAACTTATCAGAGACACAAGAAGAAGGCATTTTATACACTTAAGGAGATATATTCAAAGATAATACAATTTTAATCATTTATTAAAAATCCCTCTAAATCTCCCTTTGGAAAAGGGAGACTTTCCTGATTTCCACTTTTTCAAAGGGTTTAGGAGACACAGCATAAACAAATATTAAAACGGTATAACACAAAGGTTTTATACCGGCCTGAAAGGCTGGGTTATTTTTGTTCATAATTTTATTTAGGGAGATCCATTTTATCTATATTATTTTTCTCTCCAATAATCAAAAGTGCATTATCGGTCCCGATGCGGAAATCTGCACCAGGTATCATATAAAATTTATCTGTCAATACATCCTTTATTGCAATAACTTCTACACCATATTTAGTCCGAAGTTGTAATTCTTTTAATGTCTTTCCGACAAATTTTTGCGGAGCAGCTATAGTTACAATACTATATTCTGGTGCAAGTGGTATATGTTCTATCAAATTGGGATTTGTTAGTTCCTTAGCCATTCTGATCGCTACATCTCTTTCTGGATATACGATCTGATGAGCTCCTATTGCGGTTAATATTTTTCCATGATCATTGCTTACTGCCTTTGCTATGATCTTTTTAACTTTTAAATCTTTAAGATACAAAGTTGTCAGAATATTTGCCTCCATACTGCTTCCAAGACCAACAATAACAGCATCAACTGAATCTGTGATAAACTCAGCTAAAAGCTCTTTATCAGTAGCGTCACCAATTATCGCATGTGTCACCTGATCCTTAATTTGTTCTATCTTTTTTCTATTTGAGTCAATAACTAATACATGATGACCCAATTCACTTAACGCAATAGCTATGTTATAACCAAAATTACCAAGACCTATTACTATATATTGTTTCATATAACCGCCTTTGTAAGTTGTTAATAAGCTATATTCTATCCATTATGTAACCCATAAGATTTACTCTCATATAGATAAATATAGCGTTTAGAAGTATTAAGAAAGAAATACTAAAATAATCAGCTAATCTCATCTTAAAATTTTGATAATATGTTCGTTCCTTTCTTGCTCCAAATGATTTTGATTCAAGAGCCATTGCAAGCATATCAGCATTGCGAATGGCATATATAAATATTGGTATTATTAAAGGAACGTGTTTTTTCATTCTATTAAATATTGAACCTTTATCTAAGTCAAGCCCTCTGGATTTTTGAGCTTGTATGACGGTTGTAGTTGTTGCAGTGAATGTTGGAACTAATCTAAAAGCCAGGGAAAGAGTAAAACTGATGGGAAAAGGAATTCCAAGCTTGTTTAGACCATTTGTGAACTCTTCTATTCTGGTGCATGAGAGAAAAATTATGCCACAAATAAGCATAATGTCAAGCCGTATGCCCATAGAAAAAGCATAGTAAAGGGATTCTTTATAAATAGATAGCGGTCCAAATTTCCAGAGAAGGTTTTCGCCCTTTAAGAATATTGACCATAAAACAGTGCAAAATATAATTAGTAAGATTAATAGTGTCTTTATTTTATGAATGTTGGGGAGTGAATGGCTAAATATGGTTAGAAGTAAAACACCTCCTGCAATTGCCAATAAATACAGGGGGTGATTAAAAATTATTGCTGTTAAAAATAATAGCAACAAACTAATTATTTTAGTGATAGGGTGTAATTTATGAAAAAATGAACCCTTATCAAGGTAGAGATATATCTCCATATATTTCAGGATTCATTCCTTATTTTTATAAATAAATTTAAGAAACACATCTTTTTTGAGTCTGCTCATAATGCATTCTACATTATTTTATCTAATTTGTCAAGTATTTCGTGCTGATTCCAGAAATTCCCCGACAGGATTATCAAGCAGGAAAAAATAATGATTCTAATATTCTTTGTATTAATTCGTGCTATTCGTCTTATTCGTTTAATACGAGATTCATTTTTTCTCCGTGCCTCCGTGTCTCTCCATTGTTTGTTTGCTAGTAATATGTAGGATGGGTAAATGGTTGTGTTTATTTATAGCATTAGCTAATGAACTATCATTTTTTATAAAAAATAAAGATTCCAAGAATCATAACCATTTACCCATCCTACTTCTACCTACCCTTGTTAACCCAAGGGGATAATACTATGATTTCATAGTAAGGAGCAAAAATGAATAACCTATTTTCTAGATTTATTCATTTCTGTAATACATTTTACTCCATGTTTGATATCAAAAGCAAGGTAAAAGATGACAGAGTATCACCACAAATATCTCCTTCTGTTATCTTCTATTGTAAATGGTAGATTTAATTTATTTCCCTTTCTTATTGCGATACGGTAAATTTCTTACCGTCCTTCTTACATATATCTTTTATGACCGTCTTGCCTGATAGGGCATTAGCAAACAACGCACCCGCTGATGTAGCCCATGCACCAACAAAGTAAAAATTGGATAATCCCGGAAGCGTATTATCGGTCTTTCCCAGAAGGCTTTGGATTATGTTTGGCTTTTTGGTAGGCATATTAACGAAGCCATGCGTTCCTCCCATGTATCGCTCCCATGTCATAAGGGTAGGAACATCAATGACCTCAATCTGATCCCTTATGCCTGCAAAATGCCTCTCCAACAAACCGATTACTGTCTCTGCTACCCTCTGCTTCTCTGCATCATATAATGCCCTGTCCTCATATAGCTTTTTCCAGTAGGAGTATTTTGATATTAGCTCAACTTTGATTACACCTTTACCTTCAGGAGCCATTGTCTTATCAAAACCAAATATCTGCATCTCCAGGCTTTTGGTCTCATGACCGGCAATTGTTACAGGCTTATCAAGGAGCATTACAAGTGCAGATGGTTCTTGTGAAAGGTCTCTCGCAACACCCAGAAACACATGAACTGCCCAGTTAGTCTCATCCTGTGGCTCTGAACAATACCTCTTTATTTTGTCATCAGTATATTTATTGTCAAGCATATTCATTATGGTCTTGCGCCCATCAGCATTTGATATGATAATATCTGCCCTGTGTTCTGTGCCATCTTCCAGCCTGATACCGACTGCTTTGTTGTTTTCAGTCAGGATTTTCTCTACCTTCTGGCGATAGTGAATTTCTCCGCCAAGTTCCCTGTATCTTTTTTCAATGGATTTGGCAAACTCTAATGATCCTCCGACTGGCCACGCAATTGACTTATTATAACCATAGCTGTGTCTTGCTATATGGACGATAAAAGGCATGGATGGGATTGAATATCCAAGCAAAGGGAAGGCTTCTCTCAAAAATGGATCGGTGAACTTCTCTGCATATTGTTGCATTGTAAGCTTGAACCATTTAAGCGAGGAAATTATATTGGGTATCATCCTTATCTTACCCCAGAGATTTCCAAGCATGAACTCTCCCCATAAATCCTTTTTTGAGGATACTTTTATCGCTTTGATGTAATCCTTTATGGCTTTTTCATCTGAAGGAGCAAGTTCTTTGAGATGCCTTTCAAGCAGATCAATATCATAGTAGTCATAGAACATTTTACCTTCTAGTGATAGGACGCTGACACAATCCTTAGTATATACTAGCTCTCTTGGCATTGCACCCAATTCTTTCCAGAGATAGTATATTTTAGAGCTTGGATCGCATCCGAAAAGGTGATGAATACAACAATCGAAGGTATAGCCTTTTCTTTTCCATGCAGTGCATTGCCCCCCGGGGATAGAGTGCATCTCGAATATCTGTGTCTTGTATCCGTTCATCTGACCATATATCCCAGAGGCAAGCCCACCCATTCCAGCACCGATAATTATTATAGATTTCTGCATTTTATCATCAGTTCCTCACTTTATAGTTTTTCAGTATGTAAATAAACCCGACAAAGATGATCAATGCTAATATGATGAAGACTATCAAATCCCTCATCAAAAACGTTGGGTCATTATTTATTAGCATCATAAATCCCATTGCATTGACGGCAATTATCATTGTGAGGAAGAATCCATAAAACATAAACTGAATAGGATATGTGGTATTTGGTCTTGCCCATAATAGATAAACACTAATCAGGCCTAATGGTGTTGAGAATCCCAAATCAAATATGCGAACCAGCCAAAAGGCAGTCGGTGCAATGTCATAGGCACGAGTAGTTCCAATAACCATTACTTCCAGGATTTCCTTTATCCACATAGAAGCAAATATCAGCAGAAAAAATGAAAATAAGACAGAATAGATGATAAGCCCTTTCTTCTTGAAACTGCTCTCTACATTTTTGGGAAATACTGACAGAGAATACATTAATACTATTAAAGAAGATATCATGATAAAAAGGAAATAAAAGGTATATAACTCACTATTTCCCGTATATTTGGCAGAACTCCACTCCCAACCGATTGTATAGCTTAAGGCGTAGTATATCAGATAAAGAGGGGTTGTTATGAGCAGATATTTTGATATTCTCTTTCTTAGAAACAAAGCGATCCCGCCGATAATCGAGATCGGTGCTAACAGGGACAAATTAACCACATCCTGACCTACTAACTGATTATTTACCACATCAGCGGTCTTATATTTTATATTATTCAGGAATAAAGGTCCCTGAATGGCTAGATAGACCAGAATGATTCCGACCACTACAGACAATATGCTTACAAATATCCTTTCAAATGAATTGCCATAGGAGTTTTCTTTTGAAATATTCATTGTCTTTATCCCTTTGCTTATTTGTATTTTCCTCCAAAATATTTGGGGGAATGCTACTCTTTCTATTACCTTCATGAACTTTCTAATCCACAGATTTTATATTTGCTTTTGATAGTTCAAATTCAAATTCCTCAATAGTCGGAAGGCTTGATTTAAGCTCTTTTGGAATAGATTTGGCTAATTTATATTCAGAAATACCAATTGGCTTCGCTATGTCCTTAAGTGCATACTCAGCTATCACTTTATCTTTTGTCTTGCATAGGATTATGCTAATAGACGGATTATCTGTATCGTGCATCAATTCCTTATCAGACTTAATTCTGCCCCCACTGACAAACACATTGAGCATGGTTCTTATGTATATGCGGAAGCATATAAAATTTAATTATCTTGTATTTG
>FWPV01006095.1_pt1 | contig 21335 bp, 15 predicted proteins | sample 2228371 | NCBI WGS metagenome assembly FWPV01 (sample SAMEA103939776, study PRJEB20133) | metagenome | reverse complement strand
CTGGTTGAGGAGGGCACACTGGTCAAACAAGGGGATTTTCTCATTCAATTTGACACTACCGATGTTCGTCAAACTATTGATGACCTGACCGCTCAGTTAGAACTTGCCCGCAGTAATCTTGAGCACACCCGCGCCTCTATTGCCTCGCGGATGGCAAATCTGGAATCCTCATTGGAAAACACCCGCGCCTCGTATCGTTTGGCTGAACTTCGGCTTGAACAATTAAAATTCGAAGCCGATGTGCGCATTGAGGAAGGAAAACTACAACTTCAACAGGCTAAAATTGCGCTTGAACAAGCAACAAGGGAAATTGAAGCGCAAAAACAGATTGACCAGGCTGATATCCGTTCGCTGGAACTCAAAGTCAAGCAAGCCGAGATAGACCTTGAAAAAGCCAAAAGCGACTTACAAAAACTGACCATTACCGCCCCACAACCAGGGTTGGTGGTCTATAAGCAGACTTGGCGAGGCGGTGAGATGTCAAAGATAAAGATAGGCGATACCCCTTGGCGAGGTCAAACCTTGATTGAACTGCCCGACCTATCCGTGATGATGGTTGAAACCGCAGTCAGCGAACTTGATGTCGGCAAAGTGAAAGTAGGTCAGCCTGTTGAAGTAAAGTTAGAAGCCTACCCGGACCCAGTTTTTAACGGCGAAGTTACTAATGTAGCCATTTTGACCCGTGCCGAAGGACAAACTTCCGCTGAAGCCCGAATGTTTGATGTTTTAGTGCGCATAAAAGAATCAGACCCCCTGCTGCGACCCGGTATGTCCGCTTCGGTGAGGATTATAATCGAAAAAATCCCCGATAAAATCTGGGTTCCGATTGAAGCCGTATTTGATAAGAGTGGCAAGATGATTGTTTATGAACAAAACGGCTCTAATTACATTCCTCGCACCGTCAAACTCGGGGCGCGCAACGATAATTTCGTCATCATTGAGGAAGGTTTAGCACCTAACACCCGAGTAGCCCTAATTGACCCATTTGCTGCGGCTGAAAAAGGCATTACTTCTAAAGTTCCGGCTAAAAAAGAAGAAACGGCTATATCTACTGAAAACAATAATCAACAAAATAAACCAACACCACAAGTTTCCCCCCGTCGTGGAACACCACGACCACAAAGAGGAGGACGCTAAGCGAGCCATAGACGCTTATATTATTTATATGAGACTTCACTCTAAATATATAATAACCATCATTTTAACAATACTCACCGGGGGGTGTTCTTTAACTCCCAATTCCGTCGGTGAACCGGGTGGATTAGTTGTGGTGGCTGACGAATTAGACCGACCCATTGTGCGTGCGCAAATTGAACGGACTTTTGGGCAAATTATCTTGACCCCTCAACCTGAACCACTATTTCATATAGATTGGTGCGATGCCCAACAATTGAGCCATAAAAGTCGCTCTCCTATTCTTTTATTCACCACAACTTTAGAGGGTGAAGGTTCAACTGCAAAATTTGTAAATAAGATGCTTAGCGATGATATCCGTAAAGGGATTGAGGATGGCGAATACTTTGTTTTTAAACGGCGAGACGCTTGGGCGCTCGGGCAATTAATCCTCATATTAGTCGGGCGAACCCGAAGCGAACTTGGTGCTCTGGCTTCCGAATGGATGGACACTTTAAAAACCTGGGCTTTCGAGTTTGAATTAAATCGAACTGAAAAAAATATGTTCAAACATGGGGAACAAAAAAAACTTGAAAGACATATAGAAGCCCAATATGGTTTCACTTTCCGAATGCAACACGATTACCTGCTCGCTGAAGAAAACGATTCTTTAAAGTTCATCCGTATATTGCGCCATTGGCCCGAGAGATGGCTGACCATTATGTGGGGAGATACCACCTTAACGGACACGCTTGAGGCGAGATTCTTCTTTGAACAACGGAATAAGAGAGGGTTTCACTTCCTCAACCCCGTTTCACTTTACAAAGACCATTGGAACAGCCAATCAATTACATTTAAAGGTAAAAAGGCAATCCTAATTAATGGACTTTGGGAAACTTTGGATGTAACAGGGGGTGGACCATTTTTTAGTTATTGCTTTTATGATAAAGAACTAAAACGATATTTCATAATTGATGGTGCAGTATTTGCGCCCGGTGAAGCCAAAATGCCTTATTTATGGCAACTTTATACTTTAGCCCACACATTTAAACTTAAGGAAATTTAGAATGAAACAATTCAAAGTCCTTATCTTAATAGGTTCGTCCAACGACATTAGTACTATTGAAGCATCAAAACCATACTATGATTATTTCGGAATTAATGCTGACATCGTCGTTTCCTCAGCCCATCGCCAGCCCGAGCAAACAAGGAAGTTAGCCAGTGAGGCTCGCCAGAATGGCTACTATGCTATTGTGTGCGGCGCGGGTTTAGCCGCTCACCTTGCTGGGGTGGTAGCAGCGCACAGCGACCTTCCGATAATTGGGGTCCCTCTTGCAGGTGGAGTGGCGGATGGGTTAGACGCCCTATTATCAACCGTGCAAATGCCCGCCGGCGTTCCAGTGGCTACTTTAGCCATCGGCAAACCCGGCGCTATAAACGCCGCTGTCTTGTGCGCTAGAATCTTCAGCCTTATCGATTCCGAAATTCATCACAAACTTGAGCAGTTCATCCAAAATGGCGCCCGACTTCCTTAATTAAATATCTAATAATCAGATACTTATATTAATAACGCGGTTAAAGATAAAATGAAGATACTCATCACCGGCATAAATGGTTTATTAGGCCAGAAATTACTGAACACCTTATCGGCGGAGTATTACGATATAATTGGGGTGGATCTTCATCCAGAGTCATTCTCAATAGGTAAAGACCACCTTTATATTCCACTTGATTTAACCGATCGCCGCACCGCTTATGAACAAATCACCGGTTTAAGACCCTCAGTAATCGTTCACACCGCTGCGATGACTGATGTCGATGGCTGTGAAGGCCGTCGAGAGGAATGCTGGCGCATCAATGTAACCGCCACTGAAACCGTCGCTAAAGCCGCAAAATCTTGTCAGGCGCATCTTATTTATATCTCCACCGACTACATCTTTGATGGCAAGTCGGGCCCTTATGACGAACTTGCCACCCCAAACCCACTCGGCTATTATGGGCGCTCTAAATTAGCCGGCGAAAACGTCATCAGAGGGACTAGTATTGACTGGACAATTCTTCGCACCATAGTGCTCTATGGCACAGGAATAAAAATTAAATCAAGTTTTATAACTTGGCTCTTAAAGCAATTGCGAAATAACCAACCAGTCAGAATAGTGAATGACCAATGGGGCAATTCCACCATCGTAGACGATTTAGCGCTGGCTATTGACCGCGTAATAATGCTTCATAAGACCGGCATCTTTAATATTGGCGGGCGAACCTTTCAAACTCGCTACGAAATGGCTCAAACCGCCGCAGAGATTTTCAACTTAGATAAGACTTTAATAAGCCCTATATCTACCACTGAATTAAAACAACCCGCACCCCGTCCGCTTCGCTCAGGTTTAATTATAGACAAAGCCGAAAAAGAACTATTTATAACCTTCCGCACAACTGAACAAGCCCTTGAGTTATATAAAGAACAAGAAAAATATTTAAATGTTGGAAATTGAAAATTATTGTTTTATATTTAAAAATTATAATCTTTTTTAAACATCTATTATAAATAATCCTTTAAATTACAAACATATAGACTACCAATATTGACATTTACGCGAGAGCAAAATAAGCGGGCTTTAGTCATTATTCCGACCTATAACGAAAAAGAAAATCTACCGGAAGTTATCCGACAGGTCCTATCTAAATCCAACGAATTGGACATATTAATCGTCGACGATAACTCCCCTGACGGAACTGGGCTTTTAGCCGATGAAATAGCCAAAAAAGAACCTCGCTTAAAAGTCATTCATCGAAGCGGAAAATTAGGTCTCGGAACCGCTTACATTGCAGGATTTAAATTTGCCTTAGAGCACGGATATGACTATGTTTTCGAGATGGATGCTGACCTTTCCCACGATCCTAATGACATACCGCGCTTCCTTGAGGCAATAAAAGATGCCCATTTAGTCATCGGGTCGCGCTATATCAAAGGTGTAAATGTGGTTAACTGGCCTCTCTCGCGCTTACTCTTATCTTACTTCGCTTCAGTTTATACCCGAATAATGACCGGGATACCGGTGAAGGATGCGACAAGCGGATACAAATGCTATAGACGCGTCTTACTTGAAAACATAGATTTGGACAGTATTAAAACCAACGGCTACGGATTCCAGTTGGAGATGAAATGGCGTTCGTGGACTAAGGGATTTATAATTAAGGAGATACCGATTATATTCGTCGACCGCACCGTTGGAATGTCTAAGATGTCTAAAGCAATCGTTCGAGAAGCCGTATTATTAGTGTGGAAGTTAGGTCTAAAGAGCATCTTTAAGCGATTTAAATTACGGGGTCGAAGTGGTTGGCAGCCACTCAATTGATGTATCAATCATTATCGTCAATTATAATGTTAAACACTTTCTTGAGCAGTGTTTGCGCTCCATCTATCTTTCCGCCCACAATTTAAACTTAGAGATTTTCGTAGTTGATAACAACTCCACCGATGGCTCTTTAGAGTATCTTAAACCTCGCTTTCCTGAGGTTCATTTCATAAAAAACACCCAGAATGTAGGATTTGCCCGGGCTAACAACCAAGCCCTGCGGCTTGCTCAAGGGCGATATATTTTAATACTTAATCCCGATACCTTACTCAAGCAAGATAGCCTCCAAGCGCTCATCGAATATATGGACGCTCATCCCCGATCCGGCGCTTGCGGACCTAAAATGCTCGACCGATATGGCAAGTTTGATAAAACTTCAAAACGAGGCTTTCCTACCCCTTGGGTGGCATTTTGTCGTTTATCCGGCATCTCAAAACTGTTTCCCCATAGCCCATTATTTAGCCGTTATGACCTACTATATATTGACGAAAATACCCCCGCAATCATTGACGCTCTTACAGGCTCTTGTATGATGATTCGTCGAGAAGCCTACCTTCAAACTGGCGGATTTGACGAGGATTTCTTTATGTATGGTGAGGATATCGACTGGTGTTATAGGATTCAACAAGCCGGTTGGGAAATACACTATGCGCCGGTGACTAAGATAATCCATTTTAGGGGTGAATCCACTCGACGAAGCGATATTGACCGCGAGCGAGCCTTTTATGGGGCGATGCAAATATTTATTAAAAAGCATTTCTATAAAAAGAATCCTTGGCTGACCAAATGTTTTTTAGCGACAGGAATATTCCTTGCTGAGTTTATCGCCCGGGTGAGCCGTTGGCAGCGCAAACTTACCTGGCCCTCGTTAGACCTCATCGGTATGTGGCTTATATTTGTTTTAGGGCGCTATGTTCGCTGGGGCGCAGTGGGGTTAGACACCGCTGTCGCTTTTTCACTTTTCGTCCAATCCTTAACCATCGTATTGTGTTTAAGCATTTTCGGCGCTTACAGCAAAAACCGTGGTAATTTAAGAGCACTTTTTTACGGCATTGGTCTCGGCTTTTTTATCAATAGTTCCTTTACATTCTTTTTCAAACAATTCGCTTACTCACGCTTTGTAACATTATTTGGATTATTTGTAGGAGGGGCTTATATTTTAGGATGGCGATTTATAATCAAACTCGTGCGCAGTAGTTCACTATACAAGCGATTTTATATGCGAGCCGCATTAATCATCGGGGTGGGTGAAACCGGGCGCGAAGTAGTGAAAAGGTTTAAACAGAACCCTTCACTACCATATAAACCCATCGGATTCATAGACCCGAGCGAGAAGGCAGTCGGAAGTATTATAGAAGACCTGCCCGTTTTAGGAAGCGGCGCTGATTTAGACCGCCTTGTTGAACAAGAATACATAGAGGAACTCCTTTTTGCGCTGGACAAATTAGATTACAACCAAATCTTTGAACTGGTGGGGATGATAAACCATCGCCGTAAGGTTAATTTTAAGGTGATAACACCCGAAGCCCTTAAAGATATCCCAATACCACAACTAAGTTTAGAATTATTAACTCCTCGCCCTGCGATGAGTTCGATTCGTAAAATTTCTTCACTTATAATAAAATAGCGGGTTAATTGAAGTTTTAATTAATAAAGATTTAATTTTCAAGAATAATATAAAATAAAATTGAAATCTATAACTAATGAATAGATTTTGTTTAGATTTTGAAAAGCCAATTTTGGAATTAGAAGCCAAAATTGACGAATTAGAAGCACTTTCGCGAAGTGGGCAGATAGGCATTGACGGTGAAATCAAGCGGTTGCGCAAGAAGTGCGAGAAACTGCGGGAAGATATATACTCAAATCTAACCCGTTGGCAGTGCGTTCAATTAGCGCGTCATCCTAACAGGCCTTATACTTTAGATTACATAAAAATAATTGTTAAGGATTTCATTGAACTCCACGGAGACCGCAACTTTAGAGATGACCCCTCCATCGTGGCGGGACTGGGTAAATGGGGGGAATATTCCGTAGCGATAATAGGCCAGCAAAAAGGGCGCGGCACGCGGGAAAATCTATTCCGCAATTTTGGTATGGCTCATCCGGAAGGTTATCGTAAAGCCTTACGAGTGATGAAGTTAGCCGATAAATTTGGACTGCCCATCGTAACTTTAATAGATACACCGGGAGCATATCCGGGAATTGGTGCTGAGGAGCGCGGGCAAGCCCAAGCCATCGCTGAAAACCTATACTGGATGGCACAATTCGGGGTGCCAATCGTCGCGGTGGTCATCGGTGAAGGTGGGTCGGGGGGGGCACTAGCGCTTGGGGTAGCCGACCGCGTTTATATGCTACAATACGCCATCTATTCGGTTATCAGCCCCGAAGGTTGTGCTTCCATTTTATACCGTGATGCCACTAAAGCCCAAGTTGCGGCTGAAGCCCTTAAATTAACCGCGGCTGATCTGGAATCTTTTAAACTAATAGACGGGGTAATCCCCGAACCGCTCGGTGGTGCCCATCATAATGTTGAGTTGACTGCGGCTAATATTGAGCAAACCGTTATCACTGTTATTAAAGAACTACTAACGATTGAACCCCAAGAACGCATCCAACTTCGCATCGAAAAATATAGAAAGATGGGACAATGGACCGAGGCTTAGCCTTTGGCAAACCGACTCATACCCGAGTCCGCTATAGCCAAGTCGATCGGATGAAACTCTTATATCATATTAATTATCTGGAGTTCTTCGAATGGGCACGGTCAGATTGGGTGCGTAATTACTGGAAACCATATAAAGAACTTGAAGATGCGGGATTGATTTTGGTCGTCCTTGAGGCTAAAATTCGCTACCTTAGACCCGCGTATTACGACGATGAACTACTATTATATGCTAGACCCTATGATTGGGGGCATAGCCGTCTGGAATTTGAATACAAAATAGAGCGTCTCGGCGAAACTCAACCTTTGTGCACCGGGCACACCGCACACTGTTTCCTTAACCCACAAGGTAAACCCGTAAAGATGCCGGACGACTTAAAAGAACTATTAGAAGGTCTAAAAGTAAAAATTTAAAAAAACTAATAATCAAAATTCAGCATAAATAACATATTAAATAAATACTTATCAAAATGCTACCTCAAGAACTATTGGAAATCCTCGCCTGCCCAAAATGCAAAGGCGACCTGGAATATGACCCAGAAAAGGATACCCTGACTTGCCATAATTGCCGCTTACGATATAAAATTGAAGATGATATCCCCAATATGCTTATCGACGAAGCCGAAAAATTTTAATATCAAAAGGCAATAAAAATCTTTATTCCACTTTATCGTAAAATAATACTTGACTTTAAATTAAAAATATATTATATTAATAAGCAGCGATTAATTCGCTATTTTAAATTAAATAAAAATTATCTATATATCGGAGGCTAATCTATATACTTTGTTAGGGGTTTTTATCTGGCATATTTAGAATTTTTCCCAGATGACCCCTAACTCTGTCAAGTCCGGGCATCTGCTCGGATTTTTTATTTTAAAGCCATTTATTTATATATAAAGATAAATTAAAGATTTATCAAAAATAAATTTCTGTGAGCATCATTAAGACCGTATTTTACCTAATCTTATTAATAGGATTGATATTAGGCAATAGCCTGCTGGCTCAGCCACGAATCATTAGTCAAGATAAGAGCGGGATAATACTGGAGTATATTCCTGAATTTTCTCCACCAGTTGATTTAGGCGATGGTATTATCGATATCAAACTATCTAATGGCGATGTTGAAAAAATCATCGGGCAGCCAGAAATGCCCGTGTTTATGCTCAACATCGCAGTCCCACCGGGCTCCAAACCGACCGCTCAACTGATAACTCGAACGAACGGTAAAACTTGGTCGGGAAGGCTTCCCCTCTTTCAACCGGATAACCTTGATTATGCTCATTTTACGCTTAAGCCACACCGGGTAAATGAATACCTTGGGGACATTCAATTGCGTTCCTTTGCGGGAGTTAATTTAGCGCGCCTTCCTATATATCCGGTATCGGTGGGCAATAATCAAATTGAAATAGCGGACAAGATGGTGATAAAAATTAACTTCAATGCACCACCATCCCCAAAGAATTATCGCCCCCTCAGTATTACAAACCTACATCGGTTAGTCCTGTTAAATCCCGAACAGGCAGCCGAATGGGGTTATATGACCACCTCCAATTTTGAACCCTCTTTTTGGCCTCAAGGGGATATATACCGATTTGAAATTGACGATGAAGGCATTTATCGGATAAATTACTCAGATTTACTCGCTTCCAATGTCAATATACCGACTGGTGGTTTGCCCTCTAAATGGATAAAAATATACGGCAATGGGGGCTTTGAACTTCCTGCAGACCCGGGTAGGCGTGCCCCTTTGGGCTTGAAAGAGTGCGCTATTTATATATCGGATGGTGAAGATGGTAACTTTGGACCCGGTGACTGGTTGATATTCTATGGAAGAGGTGCGGGAGGTTGGCAGGTCGATACCACTACTCAAACAGTGCGTTATGCGATGAATCACTATTCCCTACGCAATGTCTATTGGTTAGTCATTGATCCTGCAGGTAGCGGGAAAAGGATGGAGCGATTCCATATTGAACAACCCGCTGAACAAACCTTACAATCCACTGCCATCCGCCAGCACCTTGAACCGGAAAAATTCATATTCGGCAATGCAATATTTCCCGGTAGTGGTGTGGATTGGTATGGTTACACCTTAGACGGCAATACCCGCATAGGCTTTACTTTCTACACCGCTGGAATGGACACCACCAAACCTATATATTTAAGTGGGCGAATTGTTAATTCAACTTACCGCACCACCCCGCGCATCTTTGTTAAATTCAACAATGTAAATATCGGGGATTTTTCACCAGAGGCTTACACCTCTCTGGGCGAATGGAAATTCCAAATCCCCAACAGTATCATAAACGAAGGCGCTAATAATATCGTATTTGAACAAGTTGGTGCATCTAATGCCCAATCTCTATTCGATTGGATAGAGTTAGCATACTTTGGTCTTTTGGATAGACCTCGCATCACTGAAAGCGAAGTCGGTGAAAATACGGTCGTGGAATATCGAACCTTAAATTTATCAGATGCCTGGTTCTTTGATATCACCGACCACAATAATGTTGCTATGGAACGCCGACCAAGCGTGAACATAATACAAAGTCAAATCAAAAGGCGCTTAATGGTGGTCAGTCCGGTTGATTTTAAGCCAATACGAAGTATTATTTCTAAATATACGCTCCCGAATACTGATGTTCCTAATCTATGGTCCGAAGCCAACCGCGCCGATGTAGTGCTCATAACCCCGGATGCCTTCTTTGGAAATTTGAAACCCTTAGTTGAACACTTAAGACGACGCACACCCTCTTTAGCGGGGGTGAGAATTCCTGTAAGCCAAATATATAACTACTTTTCTGGTGGTTTAAAAGACCCCGCAGCGATAAGGAATTTACTCCATTACACCAAAGATTACTGGGCTTCACATCCAAGATATGTGATATTTTGCGGTGATGGTGATTACAACTATCGGGATATCGGACGTACCTATCAGCCTGATTTACTACCACCTTACGAATCAGGTGCTCTTTGCACCGACGACTGGTTCTGTGATTTTACCCCTATCTCTGACGATAATATATCTGACCCTTTACCGGAAATGGTGCACGGTCGCTTACCCGCATAATCCCCGTTCGAACTTGATAATATCATCGAGAAAATTATTTCTTATGAAGAGGAACCGGAGTTTGGATTATGGCGCAACCGCATTGCATTGGTTGCGGACGATGAATACGGCGAAGGCAGTTCTATTGAACCCGAACACATTAGAGGAACCGAAGATATAAGCGCTAATTGCTTGCCCTCTTATTTTGACCGCGTAAAAATATATCTCACCGAATATGCTCGTCAATGGGGCCGCGAAAAGCCTCAATCAGGCGAGGATTTATTAGCCACCATAAACGGTGGGGTTCTGTTAGTAAATTATATGGGGCATGGCAATCCGACTTTATGGGCGCACGAGCATGTTTTTGTGCAGTCGCGCGATTTCCCCCGCATTGAAGCCTCGCGCAGGCTATCTCTTTATTTAGCATTTACTTGCGATTGGGCTTATTGGGACGACCCATCCAGCGTATCCTTCCCCGAACAGTTGCTGACTGCCGCTGGACGCGGCGCTATAGGAGCCATAGCCTCGACGCGCCTGACCTATGCTTATTCAAATACCCTTTTAGCCCGCAACTTCTTCCTAAACCAATTCGGAAATCAAACTATGACTACGGGCGAAGCACTATGGAGAAGCAAATATCAAGTTAGAGGAGTTAATAGCGCTACTTACCATCTACTCGGCGATCCAACCCTTTATTTAGCCCAACCGCGACTTAAAGGACAGTTTACCAGTATAAACCCTTACCCCATCACGCCGCTTGCCCGCTCTGAACTCAATGGTCGCATCATCTCGTTACAAGGAACATATCTATCCGATTACAGAGGCTCAATGGAATTTATTTTACGAGATGCAACTATATTTAGAATCGACACCACCCCACCAAATGAAATCGTATTGAATTATACCATCCCCGGCGCTATGGTATATCGCGGCTTTTTAAGCGTGCAAAATGGCTTATTCAACGGTATCTTTATCCCTCCACGCGACATTACCTTAGGTGACTCCACAGGTCGTGCAGTGGGGTATTTTCATAATGATGAAGTCGACGGGATTATTTCCAGAGATTCTTTAATATTCGCTTCAGATCTATTCGCAGGCATTGACAACACCCCTCCTGAGATTAAAATCTATTTCGATTCTCGCAGCTATCGACCCGGTGACCACATATCGGCTACACCATTATTAATAGTAGACATAACAGATTCATCTGGATTAAATTTAACCGGGGCGATGGGACATGGCATAAATTTACGCATCGATGATAGTCCCCCTATCAACATCACCGGTCATTTTCGGTATAATTTGGATAGTTATCAATCCGGTAGTCTGGAACAATCTATCGGACCTTTGCCGACCGGTTTAAGGCGCATTGAAATCGAAGCGTGGGATAGTTTTAACAATTTGGGGGTTGAAGTAGTGGAAGTTGAAGTAATTGCTGGGGCTGGCTCGCTTTTACTCGACCGGGTATTGAATTGGCCTAATCCTTTCCGCACCACTACCGCCTTGACCTTTACCGTCAACCAAGCCGTGGACTATAAAATAGAGATTTTCACGGTTAACGGACGACCTATCTGGCACCGTAATGGTTCAACAAATGCTGGGGGACTGGTTACCGATGTGATTTGGGACGGGCGAGATGCTGCGGGCAGAAAAGTTGGCAATGGGGTCTACCTTTATAAGGTTACCGCTTGGAGACGCAACGGTGATAAAGCCCAGCGTTTAGGAAAAATCGCTTATATAAGATAAATTGGAACTTTTTAAAAATCATAAAGTAAAAACTTGTAAACCCGAGTATTTTAATCATATTTTAATAATTAAATAAGTATTCATTTAAGCATTCAAAACTAAAGTTGAATTCAAATGTTAAAGAAAATCATTACACTATTCATCTTTTTAGGGAGTCTCGGTTTAGGTATCCCCAATGCTGAAGCAGGTGTTGCGGAAGCGACGGCTATATTCCTTTTGATATCGCCGGGCGCTCGCGCAGGTGGAATGGGCGAAGCCTTCGTTGCAGTTTCAGATGATGCCACCGCAACATATTGGAACCCAGCAGGACTTGCCTATCTACAAAGAAAAGAGATAACCTTAATGCATGTTAATTGGCTACCCACCTTCCACCTGAGTGACCTATATTACGACTTTATCTCTTTTACTAATACTGTCGAAGATTGGGGCACTTTGGGAGTGAATATCATATTTTTGAATTTAGGGGAGACCGAACGACGAGACGAACTAAACACCAATTTAGGCACCTTTCGAACTTTTGAGACTGCTATAAGTGGGTCTTACGGCTCAACCGTAACCGATAAAATGGCTTTAGGATTAAATGTAAAATTTATATATAGTCATTTAGCCGACCGGGGAACAGGTCAAGAAAAGGGCTCAGGAGTCGCCACCGACTTTGCAATCGACCTCGGACTGTTATATAAAACCGTGGACCCAATTCTAAACCATTCTCTAAACTTCGGGGCTAACCTTCAAAATATGGGACCCAAAATGGCTTACATCGACCGGGCTCAAGCTGACCCCATACCGACGAATCTTAAATTCGGTTATGCCTGGAATATAATTGAAGATGGTTATAATAAACTTACTTGGGCAACCGACTTAAATAAACTTTTAGTCCGAAAACACCCCAATGGTGATACCGACCCATTCTATATAGCTCTTTTTACCGCTTGGACCGATAAAGAGTTTTTTAGCAACAAACCACCTTATCTAACTAAAGAATTCTTTTATGATATCATTTATAATACCGGACTCGAATATTGGTATACCGATATGGTAGCGCTGCGCATAGGTTACTGGAACGATGAGTTGGGGAAAGTTAAACCGCTCACTTATGGAGCATCATTCAAAGTGTCCACCTATCGCTTTGATTTTAGTTACATTTCCGCCGGGAAAGGGCATCCCTTGACCGACACAATGCGTCTCTCCCTTACCATTGGATTATAGATTTTAGTAGTGATTATATAGTTATCATTGAAAACCGATAGGACTGAAAAATAAAGAACTTTCTGCTATCTAAAAAAAACAAGTATATCACCTTTTTATTATTAGGTTTCAGCCTAATAAGAGCCTCTATGGTATACAGCAGGACACTTCCTAACTCCCATCTCCCGCGGATACCAACTTATACGGTGCCCCAAACCACCTTACATCGTGACGCACCGGTGCGCATTTTAGGATTACGGGTAGAGTTCGTCGCGGACACCCTTTCCACAACTACGGGCAATGGGAAATTTGCATACCATCGCAGCGACGCGCTATATAACAGTTTTAACGATGATGAAGAGATTGTTTTAGATCCACCTCCCCACGACTCGCTATTTTTCACTGACCAATTGATGTTCCTTAACAACTACTTCCAGAAAATATCCAATGGTGAAGTGAGCCTCGTCTACGATATATTTCCCGCTGGCGAGCGATCAGCATACCAATTGCCCAAACAGATGTGGCAATACAATTGGAATTACAGCGGTGCGCAACTGGATACTGGGTTAGCGCAACTATTTAAAGATGCGGTGAATTCCGCCGATAAAGACACCACTATTATATGGCAAAACTACGATTTAGTAATCGTTTTTCACGCAGGTGCGGGTAAAGAATTTGATTTAGGTTATAGGACCACACCGCACGATATACCATCCGCATGGATGGTTAAGTCCGATTTCGAGCGCTATTTGAATCTACCAAGAGGCATTCCCGTGGATAACGAGACCCACTTCATAACCGGTGGATTGATATTGCCGGAGACCGAATCGCATGACGGGGTTCAAATTGCTATGTGCGGTGTGATATGTATGCTATTCGGGCACTGGTTAGGGCTGCCAGCGCTTTACGATAAGGATGATGGCAGACCGGTGGTAGGCAAATGGAGCCTTATGGACCGGGCTTGGGGCAACTTCTACGGTGCTGTCCCGGGACCTGTGGACGCTTGGTCAGCAGCCTATAAGGGCTGGCTAACCCCTATGGAGATCATTGAACCGGGCGGATACCAAATAGCGTCCCGCTTTAGGGAAAGCGCCGAGCTCCCACCTATTAGTAAAGTATATAAAATCTCAATCACTTTTAGCGAATACTTTATCCTTGAAAATCGCGACCGAGATCCCGAAAGAGATTCATTATGCTACGGCTTTGACCGCTTCGGCGATACTATGCTGGTTTTTTATGAAGATTATACCGTTAAACGATATATTAACTATAATAAACCGTTAAAACCAATAGTAAATGTCGATAATATAGATTTCGACACACCCGGCTCGGGAATTTTAATATGGCACATAGATGAAACCTTGCTTCCTCTGATAGAAGATGGACGGTTCAATTCGCTAAACACCTTAAGAGGGCTTGACCTGGAAGAAGCCGACGGAGCACAAGATATAGGTCAGAACTATCCCTTCCTCACCCCAGGTTACGGAACCGATTACGGAATTTTTGAAGATGCTTGGTATGCCGACAATGATGCCCATATATCGGCTAATGGCGGACGATATGTGATGTTTAATAATAACTCTTTCCCCAACAGTCGCTCCAACAAAGGAGCCCTAACACATATTCGCCTTGACAGCCTATCCCGCAGGCTGCCGGTTATGGGTTTCAGATTCAATAACGACGCCCTTAGATTCAATCTCCCCACACCCTTCACCATCCCAGACGAACTAATCTCACGATTGACATCTGTGGTAGGCAATTTTGATTTGTCCTCAGACGACCAAGAATTCGCCGTCATCAGCGATACTTTATTCATTTATAACGGCAATGGTAACATCTTAAACACTATTTCCATAAGCAAATTCCCAGTTGGGGAAACTAATTTTCCACCCATAGTTAGGGATTTTAATGGTGATGGACTGGATGAAATCATCTGGTTAACACAGGAACTGCAGCGAAATATCAACCAAGGTAATACTCAATTCCTAATAGCCGCTGTTAGTCAAGTTGGAGGCGATTATATTATAAAGGTTTTAGACCGTATTGATATATCAAACCTCGGTTTATTAAAAAAAATACACGCTTTAGCGCTCGGAACCCCTTATTTTAATTCCAAATTATTATTAATCATATCATTAGAAGACCATAGTTTACTTAGGGAATATAATAATCACCTCGATTTAAACAACGAATGTAATATAAATTCAGAGGTTATCGCTGCATATAGATTTGGTTGTGCGGATTCCGATAGTGCCTTATTAATAACCCAAGATACCGATATTTTATTATGGTCAAATGCCAACCTCAACCATTTAGGACAAATTAATCCTAATGGTAGAATCGGTGTTACCATCTCTACTCCCATTTTAGCCGACTTTGACCGCTCAGGGTCCCAAGACCTATTTTTTATCACCACCCGCCCAAATTTCAACTACTACTTGATATCTAATATTGCTCAAAATGGGTTAAATACCCATCGCATATTTACACCATCAGCGCTTATAAACAAGATCCAACCTCTATTTCCCATCGACCTTGGAAAAAATGGACAATATGAAATCTTGGGCTTGAATGAAGGGAAGGTTTCTTTTGTTTCATATAATGGCTATTTTGCTGAAAATGCGCCTAAACTTAATTATAATAATATCAATAATATAGTTGTGGTGGATTTAAATCGCGACGGCAACTTTGATTTTCTATACGAAGATATCATTGATTACCCCCTCACACCCCACGGGGACGGTCAAACGATACTGCGCGGTTTAGACCACACCGGAAAGCCTTTATATGGACTACCCATCGAATTGGGAAAGGGAGGACACTTTAAACTGATTCAACCTGATACTACAGGTAGATTGATGTTATTAGCGGTAAATCTGGATAGGATACTACTTTATGATATGAACTATCGTGGCCGCAAAGAGGACATTTGGTGGCAAGGACAATACCGAGACAACGACCATTCTAACGCGGTTTGGGAATTAGTAAACCCTTTTAATCCACCCTCTAATTCACCACTAATGCCCTCTGATTTGTGCTATTGTTGGCCCAATCCAGCGCGGGAAGCGACCGCAATCCGTTATTTCTTAAACGAGCCTGCCCAAATCACCATCACTATCTATGATATCTCTGGAAGTGTAGTAACTAAAATAAATACCAGTGGGCAGGCGGGACTGCCTAATGAAATAATTTGGGAATTAAAAGATATTGCTCGCGGAGGTTATTATGCGGTGGTGGAAGCCAAATCCGCCAACCGAACGGAGCGAAAAGTAGTTAAAATTGCGGTGGTGAAATGATTAACCTTTTTCCATTCGCAATTTTAAGACAAAAGACACACAAGAATATTAAGTCATTTATTTATATTATTTTAGGGGTAGGGCTCATACATTGGAATGCAGGATTTGCGCAATTTGAACAATTCAACCATCCAGAACTCAAATGGTTGACCATAGAAACCGAACACCATTCCATTCATTTTCACGAGGGCGCTGAACGGACTGCGCGTATCATCGCCCGCATAGCCGAAGATATCTATAAGCCTATCACCGACTTTTACGATTACCGCCCTGATGGTAAAGTCCACTGGATAGTGCGCGACCACGATGATTATTCCAATGGTGGCACCTATTATTATGAGAACAAAATTGTAATTTGGGCAACCCCGCTGGATTTTGAACTGCGAGGGACCCACCACTGGCTATATGATGTGGTAACCCACGAATTCACGCATTTAGTGCAATTAGGCGCTTCGCGCAAAGGTCCGCGCTGGCTACCCGGAATGTATATCCAATTCATCGGATACGAAGAAGAACACCGCCCGGATGTTCTTTACGGCTATCCTAATCACATCGGTTCCTGGCCTATAACCGGCACTGTTGTTCCTATGTGGTTCGCTGAAGGCACTGCTCAGTTTCAAATTAGCGGACTTGGACACGACTGGTGGGATACCCACCGAGATATGATGATTAGAGTGCGAGCCTTAGACGATAAATTGCTAACTTTAAATCAGATGGAAGTCTTTGGGAAAAATACCCTCGGCTCAGAATTAGTATACTGTCAGGGTTATTCACTAACTCGCTATATCGCTGAAAAATATGGCGACTCTAAAATCAGTCAACTATCTGCCGCACTCCGTAAATTCCATAATTGGAATTTCAATCGTGCCTGCCACCAAGTATTAGGAATGAGCGAAAGGCAACTATACGAAAAATGGAAGCGCGAGATTACTCTTGACTACAAAACCCGCACCGAAACAATCCGTTCAAACCTTATAACGGGTAAAGTCGTCCACAATGAAGGATTTGCTAATTTAAATCCCGTATTTTCAAATGATGGCACTCAGATTGCCTTCTTGTCCAATAAGGGCAAAGACTATTTATCGCAATCCAAAGTTGTTATATATGATGTGGTGAAAGATTCGCTTTACGATACCAAATGCCCTGCCAAAAGCCCGGTCAATTGGTCACCAGATGGTAAATACTTCGTTTATTCCCGTCAGAAAGGACCAAATCGACAAGGCTCACATTTTGAAGACCTGTATCTGTGGGACATCAAATCTGAAAAAGAGATAAGGCTAACGAAAGATGCAAGATTATCCTCACCTACCTTTTCACCTGAGGGACGCAAATTAATCGCTGTCCATAATCAGGATGGCAACCAAAATTTAGTCCTAATCGAACTACCCAACGCCATACAGGGCAAAGATTTAACTAAACAGGTAATACTCAGACCATTAACCAATTTCAAAGATGGTCGTCAGATTTTTAAGCCCCAATTTTCACCCAACGGACGCTATATTATTTGTGCTACCGCTGATTTGGGTGCTCGGGATATCTATAAATTTGACTTAACAACCTCAAAATGGCTACCCCTCATAGCTACCGAAGCAGACGAACGCGACGGCACCTTAACCCCCGACGGCAAATGGCTATATTACTCAAGCGATCGCAGTGGGATATTTAACCTATACAGGGTCTTTTTAGATGGTGGTGAGCCTGAACCTCTGACGAATGTTTTAGGTGGAGCCTTCCAACCCTCCTTATCGCCAGACGGTAAAATTGCTTACGCTGAATTCACTAGTAATGGCTATGAGGTTAGATTGCTTAACGAAATTGTAAAGATTGATATTAAGAACTTGGAATATCCTAACTCGTTTTCTCAAATGCGAGTTTCCTTAAATGCGCCGATTGAACTATCCAACCCTGCAACTAAATATAAAAGCCCCTTCGGTAAATTAGCCATCTTGCCAAGAGTGGCTTGGGACTATGGAACCTTCAAACCAGGCTTTTATGCATATACTAATGACTTTCTTGAAAAACTGTCCCTCTTCGGGGGATTCCAAATTAATCGTCAAGGCGACCGAGACCTTTATCTATCCATAGAATACAAGGTTTTGCGTCCTACCTTATTTTTAGAAGCCTATAATGTAACCCGCCATAAGAGAGAACATTTTGATGACCCTTATGTAATCGTAGGGGAAAGATACGAAAACGGCGTAGCCGTGCCTATCTATGGGATGTATGCCATCGATTATACCTTTAATTTAGGCGAAGTTGATATCGGTGGTCGCCTGCCCTTAGACGATGCCACCACGCTATCGACCTTTTTCCGCTACTCTAAGTATGGGTCTGATTTGAAGTTTGAAGATAATAGCACATTTTCCTATACTTATTTGCGCGGGCGAGCCTATATCTTAAGACTTGAAAGCGACCAACGGATGAAATCGGTGGGTATGGACATTCATACTAAGGGGGGTTGGCGGGGTTCGCTTGAATTAGCGCGCGAAAACAACCGCTTCATAGATGGCTTCGAAATAGACGCTGACAAATATACTCTATTAGAAGTCTATAAATCTTATAACTATTTCCGATTAGAATCGGATATTGATTACTATTTCAGATTTTACAAGAACTTAGTATTAAATCCTCGCATAATGGTAGGGGGTTTGTCCACTTCGGTTGACCCGTTTTTCAACCTTTACGCAGGAGGGCTTCAAGGTTTGCGAGGTTACAGTTATTACAGTTTAGGAGGCACGCGCAAATTGATCGGCAGACTGGCGCTTCGCTTCCCAATTCTAACTAATATTGACCTATGCGGGGGACCATTTTACTTAGACCGCATTCACGGAGCACTTTTCTTTGAAGGTGGAGAGGCTTGGAAAGATGGTATTGAACATCTTAATTTGAAAAAAGATGTGGGAACTGAACTGAGGGTTAATTTGTTTAGTTGGTATGGATTCCCCACCGATTTATCTTTAACCATTGCGTATGGTATCAATCGTTTTACGATTCACGAGGAAAACGTGCTCCAGACTTACGGAAAGGAGTGGCGTTGGTATCTCACTCTGTTGTTTGACTATTTATAGATCAAAGTTTAATAATATCTTAAAGTAAAAGAAAAAGATTGAAAAATCAAAACTTAAGGACTACTATGATAAAAAAAGTCATCATCATCCTGATATTCTTAAGCGGTATTAACACCGCAGTAGCATCAGAACCAAAATTGGCTGAAATTTTATTTCCAATTGATTCGAAACAACTTTTTATAACCGCAAGTGGTTTAGCCACACCGGGAAAACCCAATTTTAGCGCGACTGAACCCGTTCAAACTGATAATAATGAAAATCCAAATAGAGGACTTAATCCCGGCAAAGCCTTGCTCTTATCGGCTATATGGCCCGGGGCGGGTGAATACTATGCCGGCTATAAATGGCGCGCCCTCGCCTTCACCATAATTGAACTTGCCGCTTGGACCGGGGTGATATATTTTTATAACGAAGGTATGGACAAGGAAAAAGAATTCAAAGCATTCGCTGACTTACATTTTCACGAAGATGTATATAGGCAAAAGGAGTATGATATTGCTCGCACTTATAATGTGGGTAGAGGTGATACCACTGTTTTTACCGGCTCGCTGAACGATTGGATAAGTTTACCTTGGGAGACGAAATTGCGCTTTTTACCCAGTGAAGGTTTCACCCATGACCTACCGACCCGTGAACAAAGGGGACTATCTAAAAGCGATGACCAACAGTATTATGAAATGATAGGAAAATACATTCACCAGTTTGGATTTGGCTGGGATGATGTTTTCCAGTTAGTAGGGGGGGTAATAACCGGCTTTTTAGGCGACGACCCTAATACCCCATACTACGATAACAAGCGGGAATTTGGAGGCTATGCAGGGCTTTCATTACAATATATGGATATGCGTTATAAATCAAACCAGATGTTGGAACGTTCGTCCATCTCCATCCAAGTGGCAATGTTAAACCATGTCGCTTCAGCGCTGCATGCCAGTTTCACGGTCCGTGCATTAAAGCGTAAAGCCCGCGCCGAAGTTGGCTTCCGCAGTATCGAATATAACGGTCGACCTTTAGCAATGGGTGGATTGAACTTCCAATGGTAAATATCGGAATTATAAATAAGGTTAAGTGGTTAGCCTTCTTATTGGGGCTACTTTCGCTTGCTATAAATGCCTGGGGAGATGAAAAAACCTCATCCTCTCCGAATTTAACTAGTTTATACTTAACAACTCATATAGATAAGAACTTACACTCAAACCATTATCGCTATTCATATAAACCTACACCTTCCGATAATCAACCTTCCAAACAACGGGGAGGGGAATTTCTTCAATCCCTTCTCATCCCGGGCTTAGGTCAATATCTGGCAGGTCAAGAGACTAAGGCTTATATCTTTTTCTCCACAGAGGCGGTATTAATACTAGGTGTATTAGGCAGTCGGCTCTATGCTGGTTGGTTAGAGGAAGATTATCAACAATTCGCCAAGCAACACGCAGGGGTGTCGTCCCCTCACAATCATCAATACTATGTGGACATTGGAAATTGGATGAATCAAATGGATTATAATGAACAGCGATTGCGTGATAGGGATTTTGATAGGTTATATACTTCGTCCGAGGATACTTGGCAGTGGGATTCGGATGCTAACCGTGCTAAATTTAAGAGTATCCGCCTCCAATCCGACCGCCTTTACAATCAAGCCTTAATGTTCGTAGGAGGATTATTACTAAACCATCTGTTCTCCGCTATAGACGCCTCTAGCAGTAAACCTAAAAGTTCTAAGCTATTATTTACCTCATCGCCAGACACTAAAGGGTTAAACCTGAAAATCCATTTGATATTTAAATAGATTACCTTAATCAAAATCACAAATCATCAAGCGATTAAATCATTTTAAGAGGTCTAAAATGATTC
>FWPV01005931.1_pt1 | contig 21337 bp, 23 predicted proteins | sample 2228371 | NCBI WGS metagenome assembly FWPV01 (sample SAMEA103939776, study PRJEB20133) | metagenome | reverse complement strand
CAAAAGAGCCGGTTGTATTGACTTTCACCTCCGGTTTAGATTATAAATTATTTTCAACAAGAGAAGTCCATAATAGAACAAGGAGGAGATTATGGCCAAAAAAAGAGCAGGCGCTGCGGTTGCCTTTATCCTTGCTATCGCTCTTATCTTCCTTTTTACAGGCTGTCAAAAACTCAGGGTGGGATACCTCAAAGGAAACTTTCATTTTACGCGGGCGAATCATTTCTTCACCGAAGGCATGTATCGCCAGGCTATAGCTGAATACGAGAAAGCCATATCTTATAACCCCAACCTGATTGACGCCTATCGTTTCTTGGGCGAAAGCTATAAAAGCCTTTTCCGCCCGGGAGTGGATACGCCAGAAAACATGGAGAGAGCGGAGAAAGCCCTTGCCTATCTTACGAAAGCTTATGAAACTAACCCCAGCAGCAAGGACATTATATTTTCGCTCGGCGACATGTACGATAAGTTAAAAAGATTCGAAGATGCAGAAAAATTCTACCTCAAAATTCTCGAACTTGAGCCAGGCAACATGAATAATTATTATGTGGTGGCTGAATTTTATAAGCGCTATGCTGCCGAAAAACAAGAGCTAAGGGCCAAAGCTGAATCCATGTATTTCCGGCGCATTGAAGCTGACCCGGAGAATCCCCAGGGCTATGCTTATTTAGCCAACTATTATGAGCTTATCCAGCCGATTCCCGAGTTTGATAAGGCCAACGAATGCTGGGATAAAAGAATTGCCCTTGACCCGAATAATGCGGAGGCCTATTACGCCAAAGGAGTCAACCGCTGGTCGAAAGCTTACCGTTTAGCTAATCTGCCGGTGCAAGAGAGAATAGCCTTAGCCCGGGATAGTTTACGCGTTCTCGAAAAGGCCATCGAACTCGACCCCAACTATCCCGAACCTTATGCTTATGTAAACGTGGTTTACAAAAGTGTTTTGGCCAAGTTAGAGCCAGAAAAAGAGAGCCGCTACAACGCTGAAGCTGACCGATATATGGAAAAATTTAATGAGCTGCGCAAGCGTCAGGCAGAAAGAAAGAAACTCGAAGAAGAATTAAAGAAAATTAAATAGTCGACGTCTTATTTCTATTTTTTAAAAGCAAAAGGTTTGGTGAGGGTGAAGTTTAATTTTTTATTTAGTTGATGTTATCATAGGCCTAACTTTGTGCCTGGGTCTAACGACCTCGAGCAGACAAAAAGATGTTTATTCCCCTTAGGGACGAAAACCCTACGCGACGTTTCCCTTTTATTACCATTCTTCTTATCAGCCTGAACATAGCAATTTTTTTGGGTCAATCCTTTTCTCCGGGGGGACTTGAGCCTCATATTCTCCGTCTGGCGACTATTCCCTATGAAATCACCCATTTCCGTTCTATCGCTCCCGAGACACGCGTTCCTCCCTGGTTAAGCTTGCTCACCGCTATGTTCCTCCACGGCAGCCTTTTTCACCTCTTTGGCAACATGCTCTATTTATGGATTTTTGGGAATAATGTGGAAGATTTCCTGGGTCCTTTTCGTTTTATCCTCTTTTATTTTATCTCGGGGATAGCCGCCAGTTTGACGCACATCGCCTTCCATCCTTTTTCGCGCGTGCCGATGATTGGCGCGAGTGGCGCTATCGCTGGCGTTTTGGGTGCTTATTTTATCCTTTTTCCTGCTGCCCGTGTTCTCACTCTGGTTTTCCTGTTTTTCTTTATCCGCATCGTGGCTATTCCGGCGGGGGTTATTCTCGGGTTCTGGTTTCTGATGCAAATCCTCAACGTTGGGCTGGGAGGTGGTGTGGCCTGGTTTGCCCACATCGGCGGCTTCATGACAGGCGTGTTGCTTATCCGTCTGTGGCCTAAGACAAGAAGCCGATATAGTCGCTGGGTTTGAACTCGCCAAGAAAAGGATTAAGTCGTCGCTAAGTGCAAGATATGCTTAATCGTTCGAAGAGACGAGGTTAAGGCTGAAATAGCCGGTGCGGCCAGCTCCCAAGTTGACAATTGAGCCAAGATTTAGTATTTTAATCAATCACTCCAAGCTTAAAGCTTGAACCTGAGGTAAAGAAGCGATGGAAAAAACTTTTGTCCCGCGAAGCGGAGACATAGAAAAAAAATGGTGGCTGATTAACGCGGAGGGCCAGGTGCTCGGCCGACTGGCTACCGAGATAGCGACGTTGCTCAGGGGCAAAAATAAACCAGAATTTGCTCCATTTTTGGATACCGGTGATTTCGTCATCGTGATCAACGCCGAAAAAGTCCGCGTTACGGGTCGCAAACTGGATGATAAGATTTATTATTCGCATTCGGGTTATCCAGGAGGGTTAAAGGCCCGGTCGCTCCGTGAGCTTTTAGCCAAAAAGCCAGAAGAAGTGATTCGTCATGCTGTCTGGGGCATGATGCCGAAAAATAGGTTAGGCCATAAATTAATCAAAAAGCTGAAAGTTTACCGCGGGCCTTCTCATCCTCATGAGGCCCAGAAACCCGAGGTTTATCCCTTGCCAGGGAGGTAAGTTTGAGTCTTATTCAATATTACGGAACAGGTAAGCGCAAGACATCAATCGCGCGCGTTTTTCTTCGTTCAGGAAAGGGAGATATCACTCTTTATGTGGATAAGAGGCCTCGTCCCTTTCAGGAATATTTTCCGCTGGAATCGCTGCGCCATCTGATCCGCAAGCCTCTTCTTCTGACTGATACGGAGGGCAAGTTTGACCTTTTTATTCGTGTGGGCGGGGGAGGGATTAGAGGCCAGGCAGAAGCGATTCAATTAGGTATTGCCCGGGCCTTGGTGGAGTTTAACCGGGAACTTCGGCCTACGCTAAAAGCAGCTGGCTTACTCTCCCGAGATGCCCGGATCAAGGAAAGAAAGAAATACGGCTTGCGAGGTGCGCGCAAGGCTCCTCAATATCATAAGAGATAAACGGAGGTAGCGCTTTGGTCACCGTAACGATGAAAGAGCTGTTGGAGGCAGGTGTTCATTTTGGCCACCAGACGCGGCGATGGAACCCCAAGATGAAGGACTACATTTTTGGCCAGCGCAACGGCATCTATATTATCGACCTTCAAAAAACGATCAAAATCTTCAAGGAGGCTCTTCTATTTTTGAAGAATGTGGCCGAGGAGGGCAAAGCCGTCCTTTTCGTCGGAACCAAGAAGCAAGCCCAGGAAATTATTAAAGAATGGGCGACAAAATGCGAGAGTTGTTATGTCAATCAAAGATGGTTGGGTGGGTTGCTGACCAATTTTCATGTTGTCCGTGGCGGGATAGAACGCCTTATCGAACTAGAAGAAATGAGGGAGGATGGACGGTGGGAGCTTTTATCCAAAAAGGAACAATCCCGGCTGGAGAAAGTTTATCGCAAACTGGCCAAAAACCTGGGCGGTTTAAAGAACTTGACGGAATTGCCTGGCGCCCTTTTTATCATCGATGCTTCCAAGGAAGAGATTGCCATTGCTGAAGCCAAGAAGCTTAAGATACCCATCGTGGCCGTGGTGGATACCAATGGTGACCCCGAAGGTATTCAGTATCCAATTCCTGGCAACGACGACGCTGTGCGCGCCATCGAGCTCTTTACTTCCAAGGCCGCCGAGGCAATTATTGAGGGGAAAAAGAGTCGGCTGGAGAAAGAGATTCAAAAAGAGGGAAGTGCTGACGTAACCTCCACCACTCCCCCGAGCCCCGATACCGGAGTGGCTAAGGACTCCGAGAGAGCCGGGTAAACAAGGAGAGAAGAAATGAGTTTTTCAGCCGAGCAGATTAAAGAACTGCGTGACCGGACCGGGATCAGCATCATGGAATGCAAGAAAGCCCTGGAGGAAAGCGGTGGTGACATAGAAAAAGCCATCGAAATCCTGCGGAAGAAAGGCTATTCCCGGGCTAAAGAAAAAATGGACCGCGATACACGAGAAGGTCTGGTTTACGCTTATATCCACCTTGACGGTAAAATCGGCGTGCTGGTGGAAGTTAACTGCGAAACCGATTTTGTTGCCCGCAACGAAGAATTTCGCGAACTGGCCAAGAACATAGCTATGCAGATTGCAGCAGCTAACCCCAAATATATCTCTCCTGATGACATCCCGGCTGAAGAGATAGAAAAAGAGAAGAACATAATCCGGGAACAACTGAAGGAGAGTAAAAAGCCGGCGGAGATCATCGAGAAGATTGTCCAGGGAAAATTAAACAAATATTACGAAGAGGTATGTCTTCTGGAACAGCCTTTTATTCGTGACGATAAAATTACGGTCAAGCAATTTATCGCGTCTCATATTGCCAAGTTTGGGGAAAACATTCGTGTCCGACGGTTTGCCCGGTTTGAATTAGGCAAGCTATAACTTAAGGCCATGGGGACAGAAAGGCCGGTATATAAAAGAATCTTGCTCAAATTATCGGGTGAATCCCTTCTCGGCGCGCAGGGCTACGGGGTTGATTTTGAGCAAGCTTGTCATCTCAGCCGAGAAATCCGCAAGGTTCATGACCTGGGTACGCAAGTGGCGATCATGATTGGAGGAGGAAATATTTTCCGGGGCTTCCAGGGAGAAAAGTCTGGATTGGACCGAGCGGCCGCCGACCAAATGGGGCTTCTAGCTACGGTGATTAATGGTATAGCTCTTCAAGAAGCCATCGAGAAAGAGGGAATGGCCGCGCGACATGTTTCGGCTCTGGATATGGAAGCAGTGGCCGAGCCTTTTATCAGAAGAAGAGCCATTAGGCATCTGGAAAAAGGAAGGGTGGTGGTTTTTAGCGCGGGGCTGGGAAGTCCTTTTTTCACGACCGATACGGCTGCTGCCTTGCGTGCCTTAGAAATCAAGGCTGACGTCATCCTGAAGGCGACCAAAGTGGATGGCGTCTATACCGATGACCCTTTCGTCAACCCCACGGCCAAAAAGTTCGAGCGGATAAGCTACCAGGAAATCCTTAACCTCAGGCTGAAAATCATGGATGCTACAGCTATTTCCTTGTGTCGAGATTTTCGGCTGCCCATCATCATTTTCAACGTCAACGTGGAAGACAATATCCGCCGCGCGGTCCTGGGGGAAAATGTCGGGACCAAAGTGGTTGAATCCCTGTAAATAAAAGCGGAAGGGGGCAGGCATGGTCAAGGAGGTATTAAAAGAATTAGAAAGAAAGATGAAGCTTGCGACCGAACATTACCGCAAAGAGCTGAGTAAATTGCGGACCGGCCGAGCTAATATTCATATTTTTGAAGAAATAAAAGTTAATTATTACGGTCAGCCTACACCTATCAATCAGGTGGCTACTCTTTCCATACCCGACCCCACGTTGGTGACGGTCCAACCCTGGGATCCATCCATGCTGGAGGCGATAGAAAAGGCTATTCGTTCCTCGGACCTGGGGTTGAACCCGATAAACGATGGTCGGATACTAAGGGTGCCCATTCCTCCGTTGGATGAAGAAAGGCGTCGGGAAATGGCCAAAAAGGTGCGGAAGATGTTAGAGGAGGAGAAGACTGTGCTGCGGAATCTCCGGCGGGAAAGCAAGGAAGAAATTGAAGAGCTGGAAAAAGAAAAAATCATCACCGAAGATGAAAAATTTGACGGTCTGGAAAAACTACAGGAAATCCTCGATGAATACGTGGAGAAGCTGGAAGAGATGACCCGCGCCAAAGAGAAGGAAATTTTAGAAGGCTAAAATTTACCTTCTTTAATTAATAACTTTATCAATTAAATTAGCTTTAGTTAGCTCTAATCCCCTTTTTCCCTGGCGGAGGGAATTAATATTCTTCTTCCCCCCAGCGGTTCTGTCGCCAGAGGAAGATCGCTCCCGCGGTCAGAACGGCTAAGAGAAAAGGCAATAAGATTAAATCAAGGGCAAAAACGGGCCACCAAGAACCGGCTAAGGGACGAAAATAGCTCAGGGGGTTGATTAAGAAACTCAGGCTGGAGAGAAGAAAAGTGGCCATTTTTACCAACAGGAAAATAGAAAAACGCAGCACGCGGTAAAGGACGAGTTTGGGCGAGGCCAAAGAGGAAAAGGCCAGCTCAGACGGGAACATAACGAAGAGGGAGACGAGGCCAGAAAGAAAGAGGGTGACACCCGAAATGATAGCGATTAACCAGAAGAAAGAAGCTGGTTTGAAACTAGCGATTCTTTTCATTACAGCTTTAGCCCAATTGACGGGCAATGGCCAATCAGGGAGATGAGAACAGGCATCTAAGAAGCGACGTCTATCTTCGGCCAACGATCGGCAGCGAGAGCAATGATGAAAATGCTCCTCCATCGCTCTCGCTTTTTGGGGAGTTATCTCCTTTTCCAGATAAGCATAGATTTCCTCAATCTTAAAGCAATTCATAACTGTTCCTCCAGCAGGGAGCGTAGTCTTTCCTTAGCCTGAAAGACGCGGTTTTTCAGCGTTCCCACGGGCAAGTCAGTAATCTCGGCTATTTCGGCATAGCTCAGTCCGTTAACATAGCGGAAAAGGAAAAGCTCCCGCAGTTGGGCTGGAATTTTCTGCAGGGCTTGTTCGAGGCGCTGGATAAGTTCGTGAAGCTCATAACGAGTGGTGACAGACATCGCTCCCGAAGGGTTGGTCAGCGAATAGCTAGCCGGGTCTTCCCCTGCCGTTTGGTCGAGGGAAGCTAAAGGAAGCTTCTTTTTCCTCCAAAGGTCGATCAAAAGATGAGAGGCGATCCGGAAAAGCCACGGCCGAAAGCTATAACTTGCCTTATATGTGTGGAGAGAGGCGAAGGCCTTGAGGAAAACTTCTTGGGTAAGGTCAAGAGCCGTCTCCCTGTCCCCGACCATGCGTCCGATATAGTTAAAAAGAGGTTGCTGGTATTTCAAGATGATGGCCTCAAAAGCATTAGTGTTGCCTTCTAAAACCTGGCGGACAATTTCTCGGTCATCAGTCATGGGGAAGAGCCACTCCCTCTCTTAATATACGTAAATCAAGATGAAGAGTTTTATGGATTTTAGTCGGCTGGTTCATTTTTTCTTTCCGGGAGGCGCTTCTTCGATGATTTCCCAATCTGGGGGGATTTTAAGCTCAAACATGGACGCGGCCAAAGGACGGTTTAACCGGTAGCGAGAAAAGCGGTATTCTTGACGTTGTCCCTGGGTTTCAATTAAAGAAAGCTTCTGAATAAGCCAGAGGCGGCGGTCTATTTCTAGAAGCAGGTAAGAAATTTCTCCCGATTCATAAGGGTTAAGACGAAGGGTAAAGGTGGACTGGTCGGTGAGTTCAGGCAGGAGTTGCGCGGTGTAGAGGTCCTGTAATTTGGTTTGTCCCGAAATTAAACCCAGAATGGTGTTCTTTATTTCTTCGTCCGTGAGGAAGCGCTTGATGACTTGTTTATCTTCCGGAAAAAAGGAGATGATGAGTTGACCCTGCAGCAGGAAAGTTTTCTTTTCCGGCAGAAGATAGTCCCAGCGCATTAAATCAGGCTTTTGGTAATAAACCCGTCCCTTTTCCTCTAAGCCACGGGTTTGATGGGTCGGAAGATATATGTGAATAAACTCAGCCTCTAAGGATTTTATCGAGTCTAATTTTTTCTCCAATTCCTCTACTACCCAGGTGGCAGATTGACCCGCCAGGAAAAAAGCTATAAGCCATGGGAAAACAAAGCATAATTTAAACATGGAGATTAATTATAGCATACCAGGGAAAGCATAATCTTTAGCTAAAAACCATAGTAGGCATAAAATAATGCTTTCCTAAGTTTTTATTACTTCCCAAAGCAAGGAAAGCGTTGATCTCGGTCGCGGCTAAATAATCAAGCCATTAATCCTTCCCCGGGACATCTTCCGCCCGTCCTGGCTCGACTCATCCGGCGTTAGCTTCTTTTTTGCAAGCGGCTGGGCCAAAGGGAATGCCTGGCCACCTAATCTTTTTTAAGGAAGGGCTATAATTGAGTAAATAAAGATTCTGAAAAAAGATGGAAAAAGCGACGGCAAAAAGTGAAAAGCTCATTAATTTCCTTATTATTTGCTTAGAGAACAAACCTCTGCTATAAACTGGCTAAATGGCCATTAATTATTTTTTCCTTTTATTAGGTTACCTTTGCCTGGTGGTTTTCGTCGGCCTTCTTGGCCGAAAAAAAGTCAAGACCGTGGAAGATTTTTTTCTGGCTTCCCGCTCTTTACCTGGTGCATTACTGGCTTTTTCGCTGACTGCCTCCTGGGTAGGAGCGACTTCCGTGCTCGTCACAACGGATGATGCTTATCGTTTCGGGCTTAGCGCTCTCTGGCTGGTAGGAATACCCGCGGTTATGACCGTTCTTTTGATGGCGGCTATTCTGGCTGGCCCGATCCGGCAAGTCGGTGGTTTCCCGCTTTCTGACCTTTTGGAGAGCCGTTATGGGGGGGTGGTGAAGAACCTGGCCAACCTGCTAATTCTTTGGTACATGGTTTTGCTGGCGGCGTCTCAGATGGTTGCCTTAGGAAATGTTGGCCGTCTTTTTACCGGGAGGTCCTATTTTTTTAGCTTAACCCTCGGTCTGGCCGCTGTTCTCATTTATACATCCTTGGGCGGACTTTTCTCGGTGGTGGCTACTGATGTCCTCCAGAGTCTTTTTTTGTTTTCAGGTATAATAGCTCTTTTCTTTTTCCTTTTAACGCCAGGAACCGGCGCTACTTCTGTTTCATCCGAGCTTAATTCTTATGCGGAAACATGGAATCTTTGGCATAATTTTTCCCGGAATGGCCTGGCTTGTCTTTCTTTTGTCCTCGCCTGGTTAGTCTCTCCTATCGCCTGGCAAAGGGTACAAGCAGCGCGGAGCGTAAAAGAAGCCAGGAAAGGACTATTTTTAACGGCCGCCGCTTTTTTAGTTATTTATCCGGTTATAACGGGCATTGGCATTTTGAGTCGTCAGCCCCTTTTTTTTCGCCAACTCCATCATCCGCTTTTAGCTGAGCTCATCGTCGCGGGAGCTGTGCCTGGTTGGTTAAGTCGCCTTCTTTTTATCGCGGTTATGGCCGCCATTTTATCCACGATGGATACGGCTATCAACGCCAGTGCTCTTTTCTTGACCCAAGAAATTTTAGGTTTAAAGAAAAACAATCTGTCTGCTTTCTCGCTGCGAGTAGGTCGGCTGACAACGTGCCTGGTGGCTGGTGCTGCTTTTTTGATCGCCACTCGTCTGGAAAGCATTTTAAAAACTATCGGCCTGGCCTCAGAGATAATGGCTGAAGGCCTTTTTATCCCGGCTATGGCCATGCTCTTTTTACGACGAAGAGTTTTTTTAGCTGGCCTTTTCGGTTTAAGCGGCGGAGCCATATTTTCCTTTCTCAATTTTTTGGCCGAAATAGGTCTCATCAAATGGTTCTTCCCCCCCTGGCCAGGTTCTCTCCCTTTTGGCGTGGGCCTGAGCGGTCTTGGCTGGCTGGTGGGCTGGCTCATTGAAATAAACCGGGAAAGGCGGCTATGATAATTCCAGGATGAAGGTCAGGACCGAACTTGGTTGGAAGCTGGTCGGCTTTTTAGGCCGATTCCTTCTCTCCTTTATCGCCTGGACTTCGAGGATTAAGGTTGTGGGTCAAGAAGCTGTGGTTAGGTTAAGACAACAAAGGAGGCCCATTATTTATTTAACCTGGCATGGCCGCATTTTTCTTTGTCCTTATTTTTTCCGACGGCAGGGAATGATGCCTTTGGTTAGCCCGAGCGAAGATGGCGAAATCGTAGCCCGTATCATTGAGGGGTGGGGGTATAAGACCATTCGAGGGTCGAGTTCCCATTCCGTAGTAGCAGCCTGGAAAGAGATGGTGCGAGAACTCCGTCAAGGAGGACAGGTGATTATTATTCCGGATGGTCCTCGCGGGCCTAACCGTGTTTTTAAACCTGGGGCTTTGAGATTGGCCCAAGAAACTGGAGCCTGGCTTGTGCCCTTTTCCTTTTCCTCTTCTCGAGGCCGTTGGCTGCGCAGTTGGGATAATTTTTTACTTGCCTTGCCTTTTGCGCGGGTAGTGGCCCTTTATGGCTCGCCCAGGCAAGTTCCGGCCGAGCTTTCGGCCGAGGAGTTAGAAGATTATCGGCGAAGCATGGAAGCCGCGCTCAGCGAGCTGGATGCCGAGGCAGACCGTCTGGTTCGAATAAAACAGCCCTGTTTGAGGCATGGTGAAAATAATTAATTGCCGGTTGAAATTAATTTTTTAAGTTTTAACCTTGACTTTTGTTTTTAGCCGATGTTAATAGTTAGGCGAAGAAAAACAAGGAGGGAGAGAATGTTCCAAAAAATAAGATACTTTCTCTTGGTAACTGGCCTCATTCTTCTGGCTCCGGCTGCTTGGTCGCAAACAGCTGAGGATTACGTGAAGACCGGAGATGACTATTATGCCCAATTCAACGATGAAAAAGCGCTGGAAGCTTATTTGCAAGCGGTAGAGATGGACCCAACCAATTACGAAGCGCTGTGGAAAGCTGCTCGCGCCTTGATCGATGTAGCCGATGCCCTGCCGGCCAAAGACCCGGCTACATCAGAAAAACAAAAAAAGATGTATCTTCAAGCTGAAGAGTATGCCCAAAAAGCTGTTAAAGTTAATCCCAACGATACCTGGGGTCATTTTTTCTTGTCCGCCGCGCTGGGTAAGCGAGCGCTTCTTCTGGGGAAAAAAGAGCAAATACAGATGTCGCGCCGCGTTAAGGCTGAAATAGAAAAAGCCATTGAGCTTGACCCAAACAACGACCTGGCTTACCACGCTTTGGGACGCTGGCATCGCCGGATGGCCGAAATTGGTGGAGTTAAAAGAGCTCTGGGAGGTTTGCTTTACGGCGATATTCCACGGGGAACATTCGAGGAATCAGAAAAGTACCTGAAGAAAGCCGTGGAGTTGAGACCGGATTATACTAACCATTATCTTGAACTCGGTCGGACCTATTTGGCGATGGAAAAGAAAGATTTAGCGACGACTTGCTTTCAGCAATGCCTGGACGCGCCGATAACTACTTCCAAGTGTGAACTGTATAAAAAAGAAGCGGCGGAGGAATTGGCCGCGCTAAAGCGGAAAAAATAATTATCCTTTAGCCTTCTTCGCCGGAGAGGGGTTTTCTTCCTCGCTAAAAACATCGGCGGTAAAAACTTCTATCTTTGCTCCGTGTTGCCAGGCATCTGGTTCCAACCCAGCTTTCAAGCACCCGTGGGCTAAGTAGGTTTCCCGATCCCAGTTATACTCGACGGGAACCTGAGGAAGCAGCAGCCCCCGGGCCGTGCCTCGGGAAATAATGATACCGTGTTGACCTACCTTAACTTCACTTGGCCTTTCGACTTCATGAGGGAGGCTGAGGACAGAAATCTCAATCACGATCTCGGGCAATTCTTCTAACGATAAGGGAGGAAAGCGAAAGTCCTGAGTGGCGGCCGCCACCGCCACATCAATGATTGTTTCTACCAGAGGCTTATAAGGCAGAGGATAACCAATGCAACCCCGGAGTTCGCCTTGCTTGCTGCGGAGCGTGACAAAAGCACCCCTCTTTTCTTGTAGCGCCTCTTCTTTGACTTTTACCTTCAGATATTCACCCTGTTTTAGGTAATTTTCAATTGCCTGGCGGGCCAAATGAAGCAGATATTTCTTTTGCTCTAAGTTTAATTGGCTCATGATTCCCCTTCAGCTTCGGTTTGTAGCGGACAGGGGGAAGCGTAAAAAGAACCGTCAAAAGAGAGGATAAAGCATTTCATGGTCATGGTCTTATTTTTTCGCGGATATATTTCTAAGAATACCTTACCGCAAGCCAATGGCTGAAGGAGCTTCTGGTGTCTTTGAAGCTGCGGCAGGTAAGAGAAAAAACCGATGACCCGGCCCTGGAAAATTTCCTCAATTTCCCAGTATTGTTCCTCGCCGGAGAAAAAACCAATTTCTGTCGGCCAGATTTTTTCGATAAAAAACCTCGGGCCGCGGCTATGACCGATAAGAAGACCGTCTTGCGGTTTCTTTTCGCATACAATACGGAGCGTCTTTATTTCTCGGTGAGCTTCCCTCATTAGGAAGACATCCATCGTTTTTCATTATAGATAGCCTTGCAGAAGAAAATCAATTGGTTTGTGGGGCGGGCTTTTTGGCCCAGACAAAGAGAAGGTATCCCGGGCTGAAAGAGATTAAGGAGTCAAGACGAGAAGTTAACCAGAAAAAAGGATAGATTAAAGAATAAACCTGGAAAAAGAGGCGGCGAGCTTTAAACTCAGCTTCGCTCATCGGACGGATATGACCATCTCTCAGCCGACCTGGCTTAGGTTTAGCCAGAAAACGGACATAGAAAAAATTGACCAATAGTTCCAGCCCTTCGGAGAAAAAACGAGAGGTGCTCACCTGCCTTTCCGGTCTCAGACCTGCTTGCTGAAGACGGGTTTGCAAATCAAACCAATGATATCCTTCTCTTTTGTGACCATAATGGGAGGGATTAAGTCCCAAGTAAGAACGCAACCGATAAAGGAAATGACCGGGTCCGGTTTGGGGGGTGACCAGAATCACTTGCCCACCGGGCTTGAGCAGGCGAGCGATTTCTTCCAGGCAGGCCTGGTCATCCTCGACATGCTCAAGGTAATCCGGACAGATTATCAGGTCAAAGATATTCGACAGAAAAGGAAGGTGGCTGCTTTCCAGCTGGATGAGGTTTGACCCAAGAAGAGATTTGGCTTCCTGGAGGTTGGCTAAATCTTCATCGGCGCTTATCCAGAAACCTTTTTTCTGACGGAAAAAATAACCGAGCAAACCCTGGCTGCATCCCAGTTCGAGGGCCAGGCGTCGAGGCTCTTCGGACAAGGAATTCAAAATTAATCTGATTTTCTCTTTCTTTTTGATAGATTTACGGAAAAGGTTTAATTGCCATGGGGAGACGGTCATCTGCCCCATTATACCAGCTTTCCTTAAAATTGGACAATGTCTTTCTCGCCTTTATCTTGACTCTGGGCCGAAGGGGATTTATCATTTAGCTAAATAGAAATGATTAACTACGAGCTGGTTGTGGTAGGTGCTCTGGAGACCAATTGCTACCTGGTTTATTGTCCTCGCACTCTGGAAGCCGTCATCATTGACCCGGGGGCAGAAGCCGAAAAAATTTTTCCCCTCATTCATGAACTCGGGCTCAAGATGAAGGCTATCCTGAATACGCATGGTCATATTGACCATGTGGGCGCTAACCGTGATTTTAAAGAAAAATTCAACTTACCTCTTTACCTCCACCCTTCAGACCAACCTCTTTTGCAAAGAAACCAACAGTATGAATTGAGCTTCCTTCTGGGAGCCAAGGAGTCTCCTGCGCCAGATTTTGAGTTGGCCGACGGTGATTTGGTTCGTTTTGGGGAGGTTCAACTCCAGGTGCTCCACACGCCTGGCCATTCACCAGGGAGTGTAAGTTTCTTCGGCGGAAACCTTCTTTTTTCGGGCGACACGCTTTTTTGCGGTGGTGTGGGCCGGACTGATTTACCTGGCGGTTCATGGCGTGACCTCGAGAGGTCGATTCGGGAAAAAATCCTTATCCTCCCTGAGGAAATAATTGTTTTGCCCGGTCATGGCCCGGCCACGACCGTAGGCGAAGAAAAACGCTCCAATCCTTTTCTCACATGAAGGCCTCCCCCTCGAACGAGGCGTTAATCGGTCTTTTTCTTGATTATCTTACCGTGGAAAAGGGGCTGGCGGAAAATACTCGTCTTGCTTATGGCCGGGATCTGGATAAATTGTTTCTTTTTTTGACAAGAAAGAAGAAAAGTTGTCTCCAGGTTGAGGCAGCTGACCTAAGTCTTTTTCTTCAAGAACAGAGCCGAGCAGGACTATCTCCCCGCTCTTTAAGCCGGCTTGTCTCCACGCTCCGTACCTTTTACCGGTTTCTTCTTCTTGACGGTTACACTTCGCACAACCCCGCGGCGAGGTTGGTTACACCGCGAGCCTGGCTTCACTTGCCTCGGTTTCTGAGTGTGGCTGAAGTGGAAAAACTGCTTAATCAGCCTGATCTCGGTCAACCCCAGGGCATCCGTGACCGGGCTATTTTAGAGCTATTATACGCCACAGGTCTCAGGATATCAGAGCTAGCTCGGTTAAAAACAGAAGAGCTGAACCTCGAGGCTGGCTTTCTTTTCTGTCGGGGCAAGGGAGGAAAAGAGAGGGTTGTGCCCTTTGGCGCCTCGGCTGCCGAAGCGCTCGAGCGTTACCTGCAGGAAGTCCGGCCTCTTTTTCTCAAAGCAGAGGCTCCGTGGGTATTTCTCACCCGAAACGGACAGGCTTTTACCAGGCAGGGGCTCTGGAAAATGCTCCGTCAGTACGCTCAGCAAGCCGGGCTGGCCGATAAAGTAAGCCCCCACGTGCTGCGCCATTCTTTCGCCACCCATCTTCTGGAAAGGGGGGCTGACCTGCGCTCCGTCCAGGTTATGCTTGGCCATAGTCAAATCACGACGACGCAGATTTATACCCATCTCAACCGGCATTGGCTGCGCGAGGTTTATGACCGGTTTCACCCCCGAGCTTAAATCCGCCAAGATAATTTTAATATTAATTTCAAAAGGATTTTTTTCGTCCGGGGAAAGAATTTATCCTTTATCTTAACCAACAAAGGACTCCTTTTCCCCCAGCCAGGAGAAGCTATAATCAGGCTTAGAAATGTGGTTTGATTCTAACTCGGGCCTTGACGCGGTGTTCGGTCTTAAAATGCTTCCGCTCGAAGGGAGAAAGGTCAGGAGAAAAATTCCAGCTCCAGGAAAAGTTTTCCTCATATACCTGGCGCGCAATCTCTTTTACTGGAATCGCGAGGCGGTTACTGCCTTCGTCTAGATAATCGTTGTAACGAATGCCTGGTTGTTTTTGTTCCGGGATGGACGAGGAAGGCAGGAGGAGCTGATAGAGAGGTTGGGGCCAGCTGAGCGGGATGCCCAAACTTTCTACCCTGAAATCAAGCAATAAATAATCATCCTGGCGAATAAGAGATTTTACCGCCAGGCGGGGCGGTGCATGAGAGCTAAAATCCGTTTCCCTGGAAGTAAAGCCATCGGTTTCTTTTTCTTTAGCTTCCCAGAGAAGAGCGCGGGATGAAAGATGGTAGAGGATGACATCAGGCTCGTCGGGTTCCATTAAACCTTCCCAGAGGAAGACAGCTTTAAAATTTCCATCAATCACCCGGCCTTCCAGGCGACAAAAATAAGAGCCCTCTAAAGATAATTCAAAAATAACCTCCCACCACCGGACAACCTGGGGGTTAAAGCAGGGCGGTTTTAAATTTAAGCCGTGGGCGAAACTAAAGCTCGAGAAAAGGGCCAGGCAAAGGAGCAAGGATATCCGGAAGATTTTCATCTAAAAATAATATAATCTTTCCGCAAATCTTTTCAATCAGCGGAAGCAGAAACTTTTTAGAGGGGTCATACCGTAACCAAACCTCTCTTTTTCCAGTATTTTTCCCCTTCCTCTTTTATCTTTAAAAGCCTTTACCCTAAAACGGGATAAGCCATGCGAACGTAACAGCTCATTCCTCTCCTCTTAAACCTCCGGCCGACCGTGACCTCCATCGCCTTCTTGATCGCTCGCGGGATGTTGACAAGTACCGAGGGATAGGCTATATTGTTTAATTCTAAACTTATAAGTTTAATTTTTAAACTTAAAAGTTTAAATAGCCGAATTCATTAGCTCTTTTTTTTGAGAAAAATGGCCCAAAAAATTAAAGGAAAAACGAAGAGTTTAAGGTCGGAGCGGGAAGCCAGGCGCCGCCAGGAATTCCGGCAGTCGATTATGCAAGCGGCCGAGAGGATAATGACCACCCGCGGTTACACTGCCCTAACGATGGATGATGTGGCCCGAGAGGCTCAGTTTTCTAAGGCCACGGTTTATCATTATTTCAGCAGCAAAAGCAATTTGGTTTTGGAGTTATTCTTAGATTATTTCGACCGGTTTTATAAGGAAATACTGAGAATCAAAGCTGAATCAGCAGAAATTAAGGAAAAATTGCGCCAGATTATAAATTATTATCTGCATTTCCACCGGGAAAAGGAGAGCCTTTCCCGAATTCTGATGGTCGATAAGTTCTTTCTGCAAAAAATGAGGCTTTTTGCGGGACAGAAGGCGGCTTCTTTTTCCCGGATAAAGCGCGACCCTCTGGCTGAGCTAAAAAGCCAGAGGAATAAAATCCTGAAAGAGGTGGCCGCGATGATTGGCGAAGGAATCGAGAAGGGAGAAATTAGGTCGCTCGATCCGGCCGAGGCGACACAACTAATCGAGGCCCTTCTTCAGGGATTTATCCATCGCCGTTACTGGAGTCCATCGCGTCTCTCACCGGAAAAAGAGACCGAGCTCCTGCTTGATTTCATTCTCCATGGCCTTGGCTCAAAGCCAGCATCGGAGAAAGGAGCCTGAAGATGAAAAAAAAGACATGGTTTGGTCCGGCTCTTATCTTCTTCCTTTTTCTTTTTCCTCCAAGCGGGTTGACTCAAGCGCCAGAAAAAATCACCCTGACTCTCGACGAGTGCCTTCGTTTAGCTTTAGAACGCAATCCGTTTTACCTGGCCAATCAAGAGAAGATAGCCGAGGCCGAAGCGGTCGTACGGGAGGCAGCCTCCAGGTTTTTGCCTTCCCTGAACGCCCAGGGCACTCATACTTTGGATGAAAAACTATTTACTCTGGAGTTCCCTTCTTTTATTCCTGGAGAAGGCACGCAGCGGGTAAGGGTTGATTTCACCCGGGATTATCAAATGGGTTTCTCCTTTTCGGTCCCGCTTTTTACGGGCGGCAAGCTAGTCTCGGGGTTCAAGCAAGCTGAATACAGCCTGCGGGCTACCGAGGAGTCAGTTCGCCAGTCTCGGCAAGAAACCATTTATAACGTCAAGAGAGCTTTTTTTGGTTATCTTTTAGCCCAGGAATTTGTGGCCGTGGCTAAGGAAGCCGTGGATTTAGCGGAAAAACATTTCCAGAATGTGCGTCATCTATATGAAGTAGGGCTCGCGTCAAAGTTTGACTTGCTTCGGGCTGAGGTGCAATTAGCCAACCTTAAACCTCAGCTCCTTCGAGCTCAAAATCAGGTGGAACTCGCCGCCCTCAACCTCAAGACGCTGCTGGGCATTGACCTTTCTCAAGAGATTGAAGTGAAAGGAACTCTGGCCTTTAAGCCGTTTGAGCCGGACGAAGACGAGCTTCTAACCCAAGCCCTGGTTTCAAGGCCCGAACTAGGCCAGCTCCGCTACCAGAAGCAGATAGCTGGCGAGTTAATCAAACTCTCCCGCGCCGCTGACCTTCCGACTATCGCCATCGGCGGTTCTTACAATTTCTGGGCGAATTATCTTAATTTTAAGAAAGGTAACTGGCAAAGCTATTATTCCTTTAATTTGGTCTTGACCATTCCCGTTTTTAACGGGTTTTCTGCTTCCGCCAGGGTGGCGCAAAGCCGGGCGATGATGAGGAGCTTAGAGCATACAGAAAAAGGCATGGTGGAAATGATTAAGGCTGAAATCAAGCAAGCCTGCCTTAATCTCCAGCAAGCCAAAGAGACTTTGCTTTCGCAGGAGAAAAATGTTGAACAAGCCAAGGAAAGCGTGCGCCTGGCAGAGTTAAATTACAATGAAGGTCTGGCTACTTTTCTGGATGTTTCGGCGGCGGAAGTGGCTTTGTCGCAGGCGCGCACAAATTATTCGCAAGCACTTTTTGATTATGTTATGGCCATAGCTCAACTGGAAAAAGCCGTCGGCAGGAATCTGGATGAGTGAAAGGCATAAAGAGTCAAGAAGGAGGCCACTTATGAAGATGCAGAAATTTATTTTATTTTCCTTAGCCGGGATTTTTTTCCTGGGTAGCCTTGCTTGCCGTTCACCAAAAACGCCAGCCAAGGTTGAGGAGGAATTGGCCGGAGCTACACCGGTGCAAGTGATGAAGGTTGAGCGTCGGGTTCTAAGCGAAAAGCTCTCCTTTACCAGCACGATTGAACCATGGCAGAAGATGAACATTGTGCCTGATATCAGCGGCAAAATAGCCAGGATTTATGTGCAGGAGGGAGACAGGGTCAGGGAAGGCCAGCTTTTAGCCGAGCTTGATACCCAGAGCCTTCGCCTCCAGCTCAAACAGGCCGAAGCTGCCGCCGAGGCGGCCAGGGCCAATTTTGAAGATGCCCGGAAAAATAAAGAGCGGATGGACCGCCTTTTCCAGGAGAAAGCTGTCTCCGAACAACAATATGAGAAAATTCAGTTGGCTTATGAAGCTGCCCAAGCGCAACTGGCTCAAGCGGAAGCTGCGCTGAACCTGCTACGCCACAACCTGGAGGTATCTCAGATGAGAGCACCTTTCTCCGGGGTCGTAGCTTCCAAGAACGCCAACGAAGGTGATGTTATCAATCCCATGATGGGTAGCTTTTCCGCCACCAGTGGCGTCCTTACCTTGATGGATTTTTCCCGGGTTAAAATGGTCGTTGAGGTCTCGGCCAGCGATATTTCCAAGATAAGTAAAGGGCAGAAAGCCGAGGTTAGCGTGCCCAACCTGAAAGACAGGGTTTTTGAGGGTGAAGTTCGACTGATCACCCTTACGGCAGACCCGACCACTAAAAAATTTAAGGTGGAGATTGTGGTCAACAACCCTGATTTAAGCTTGCGGCCAGGCACGTTTGGCGAGGTCCGCATTGAGATAGTTAACGTGCCTGATGCTTTAGTTATTCCCCAGAAGGCAATTATCGATAATCGCTTTGTCTTTATCGTGCAAGGCTCGAAAGCGGTAAAGAGAGAAGTGGTGCTTGGCCTGCAGACAGAGAAGGAGGCCGAAGTTTTGACCGGACTGAGTGAAGGCGATTTGGTGATTGTCGAAGGGAATTTCGGTCTTCTTGACGGCTCTCCAGTAATCCTGACCAATGAGGTAGCCAGATGAAAATACCTGAGTTGGCAGTTAAACGTCGGGTGACGGCATCCATGATGGCCATGATTTTGGTCGTCGTGGGCTTTATTGCTCTTAGCCGGCTGGGCTTGGATTTTTTCCCTGACCTCGAATTTCCAACCGTTTCCGTGATCACCATCTATCGAGGTGCTTCGCCTGAAGACATAGAGAAGACGATTACTAAGCCTCTCGAACAAATTGTAAGCTCTATTGTCCGCGTGAAGAAGGTTTCTTCGGTGAGCGCGGAAGGAGCTTCGGTCATCATGGTTGAATTCGAATGGGGGACCAACCTTGATTTTGCGGCTCAAGATATTCGCGACCAGATTGGTCTCTACCGTAATCAATTGCCTGAGGCCGCCTCTGACCCCCTGGTGATGAAGTTTAATCTCAGCCAGATGCCCGTGATTTTTTACGGCCTTACGGCTGAGCGACCAACATCTGAGTTAAAGAAACTCATCGAGGATGAGGTGGCGCCGAGGTTAGAAAGGCTGGATGGGGTGGCTTCGGCGCGGGTTTTTTCCACGGACATCAGGGAGATTCAGGTAAGCGTGGATAAAGCCGCTTTAGAAAGCCGCAACCTCTCTCTCGACCGGATTATTGCCGCGCTGCGGATGGAGAACTTGAATTTGCCGGCGGGCTATGTCTTAGAACGGCACGCTGATTATTTAGTGCGCACTCTGGCTGAATTTGAGAGTCTCGATGACCTCCGGCAGACAGTGATCGGACAGACGCCGCGAGGCGAGCTCATTTATCTGGCCGATGTGGCCGAGGTCAAAGATGGGCTTAAAGAAACACGTTATTTAGGCCGGATTCAAAAACAAAAAGGGGTCTTCCTTATCGTGAATAAACGCTCTGGAGCTAACACGGCTCAAGTAGGGGCGCGGGTAAAGAAGGAAATAGAAAAAATTAAGGCCAGCCTTCCCTCTGATGTTCAATTTTTTGCGGCTATGGACCAGTCGGAAATGATCCAGAGGGTGGTCACGCGGACTTTTGATACTGCCTGGCAAGGCGGGCTTTTAGCCATTCTGCTTATTTTCTTGTTTTTAAGAAACTGGCGGCCCACCCTGACCATCGCCCTGGCTATTCCTCTTTCGGTCATTACTACCTTTATTGCTCTTTATGCAGCCGGCTATACCATTAACCTACTTACTCTCGGCGGACTAACTCTGGGCGTGGGCATGTTGGTGGATAACGCTATTGTCGTCATCGAGAATACTTTTCGCCACATAGAAATGGGAAAGGCAGCCAGCGCCGCCGCGGTGGTGGGCGCTTCTGAAGTTGGCATGGCCATAACCGCTTCCACTTTGACGACCATTATTGTTTTCTTGCCCGTTGTTTTTGCTTCGGGCATTACCGCCAAGCTAACCCAGGGTTTAGCTCTTTCTGTCGCTTTTTCCCTGGTGGCTTCCCTTTTTGTTGCTCTAACGATTGTGCCTCTGGTGTCCTCGCTTCTTTTTCAAAGAAAAAGCAGCTCTTCTCAACCAGGCAAGAAGCAGTTTGAAAAACCGCGTTTATTTTATCGCCGCCTGCTTGCCTCTGCTTTGCGCCATCGTGCGCGAGTCCTCTTAGCTGTTGTAGCTTTATTCGTTGTTTCTTTAATTCTCATTCCTATTCTGGGTACAGAATTTATGCCTTCCCAGGATAGCCGGATGATTCTTCTTAAAGTTGCGCTCCCGGTAGGGACAGCCCTGGAGGAAACAGACCGCGTGGTGGCCATGGTCGAAGACTTAATGATGAAACAGCCTGAAGTCCAGATTGTTACCTCCCAGGTTGGCTCTGCCTCAGAGGAAGACCCGGCGGACATGGCCTCAGGTTTTGCCGCCACCGGGCCCCATGAAGCTATTATTTGGGTTGGGCTTGTACATAAGGAAAAGAGGAAGCGGTCGGACGTCAAGATTCTCGAAGACATCAGGAAGCAGTTGCCAAAGTTAGAAAACGTCAAAATTGAAGCTCTGAACATGAGTCAGATGTTTTTGGGCAGCCAAACGCCGGTTGAGATCAAGATTTTTGGCAAGGAGGTCTCCGAGCTTAAAAGAATTGCTGATAGCGTGGTTGACCGCATTAAAGATGTTGAGGGGTTGCGCGACCTGCGACATACTTTTTCTGCCGGACGTCCAGAGTATCAGATTTATATCGACCGGGAAAAAGCAGGTCGCTTGGGGCTAACCGTTAATCAAGTAGCTAATTCTATCCAAACCGCTACCTTAGGCCGGGTCGCAACGAGGTACCGTCAAGGCGGCGAAGAAGTCGACGTCCGCGTCTGGTTCAAAGAGAAATACCGCAAAAATCTGCGTGAAGTGCTGACCACACCGCTTCTCACCCCGTTTAATAAAATTGTCACCCTGGATCAAGTCTCCACTTTGAAGAGAGGAGAAGGGCCGATTCAAATCGTCCGGGAAAATCAAGCCAGAAAAGTCAGTGTAACGGCTAACGTAGTTGGCCGGGATGTGGGCACGGTGACCAGAGAGATTAAGGCCCGGTTGGCAGCCCTCGAGAAAGTCCTTCCTGCGGGATATTTCTTCGAATATGGCGGGCAATACGAACAAATGCAGGATGCTTTTAAAACGCTGGCCCTTGC